>Ga0114999_10001740_pt1 | contig 29818 bp, 27 predicted proteins | sample ArcticOcean_MG_C_3_FD_89820 | JGI IMG/M metagenome (GOLD analysis project Ga0114999, IMG submission 89820) | Marine microbial communities from western Arctic Ocean - ArcticOcean_MG_CB8_126 | ecosystem: Environmental > Aquatic > Marine > Oceanic | place: Arctic Ocean: Canada Basin | collected...
CCTTCCTTCGCCAAAGCACTGGAGGCTACGCCGGAGGAGCGGGCGGCGGCAGCGCGGGAACTCGCCGCGAGGGGCCAGGAACCCCGGCCGTACCCATCGCCCCCGCCGGTGCCAAAGGATTGGAGTGAGGGGAGGGAAATCCAGAGGGCGACGCCTGCGCCTTGTCTGGGTAAGCTGAGTGGATAGTGTCGTGCCGAAGTCCTGGAACCGACAATCTGCCTGACATGCCCGATCTTTCGCTAGAAGCCACCGTGCCGCACCCAGTTGCAGGAATCGACGAGGCCGGAAGGGGCCCGTGGGCGGGTCCGGTGGTGGCGGCAGCCGTGATCCTGCCAACCGAGGGCGTGCCGGACGGCATCGACGATTCAAAGCGCCTGTCGCGGCAACGCAGAGCCATACTTTTCGAGGAGATCCGTGACCGGGCCGTGGTCGGCATCGGAGAGGCCAGTGTCGCGGAGATCGATGCCATGAACATCCTCCAGGCCACTCTTCTCGCCATGCGCCGCGCCGTCGACGCGCTGGCTACCCTGCCCGCCCACGTCCTGGTCGACGGAAATCGGCTTCCAGACCTGCCCTGCGACGCGCACGCCATCATCAAGGGTGATTTGCGTTCACTCTCTATCGCAGCCGCATCGATCATCGCCAAGGAGACTCGCGACCGCAACATGCGCAGGCTGGCCGAGGCGTTCCCAGGCTTCGGCTGGGAACGGAATATGGGATACGGGACCAAGGAGCACGCCGAGGCGTTACGGCGCATCGGACCGACACTCCATCACCGCCGTTCGTTCAAACCCGTGAGAGAGTTTTGAGCGAGCTGTGCGGGACTCTGTGGACAACTTACGTAACTAATTGATTCCAAAAAGACTCTTGACGTGAGAGTCGCTCTTGACCATGCTGCCGCGCTTTGAAGCTAGAGCAGATCGGGAGTGGGACCGTGACGCTGCCAATAGACCAAATCCTCGACGGCAACTGCGTCGAGCGCATGAGCGCGTTGCCGGCCGAATCGGTGGACATGATCTTTGCCGATCCACCGTACTTCCTGCAGTTGGCGGACGAACTTATGCGTCCGAACAACTCACGCGTGGACGGGGTATCGGATTCCTGGGACCAGTTCGAGGGCTTCGCCGCTTACGATGCGTTCACGCACGACTGGCTCAGCGCCGCCCAGCGACTGCTCAAACCGGCGGGAACGCTGTGGGTTATCGGCTCCTATCACAATATCTTCCGCGTCGGCACTGCGCTCCAGGATCTCGGATTTTGGATCCTGAACGACGTCATCTGGCGCAAATCCAATCCGATGCCCAATTTCCGCGGCCGGCGCTTCACCAATGCCCACGAGACGCTCATCTGGTGCACCAAGAGCCGCGACACGAAGGGCTATACGTTCAACTACGACGCCATGAAGTCGCTCAACGACGACCTCCAAATGCGGTCGGATTGGGTGATTCCGCTATGCACGGGCTCGGAGCGCCTCAAGAAGGACGGAAAGAAGGCCCATGCGACCCAGAAGCCGGAAGCCCTTCTCCACCGCGCCATCCTGGCCGCGACGAACAAGGGCGACGTGGTGCTCGACCCCTTCTTCGGTTCCGGCACCACGGGGGCCGTGGCCAAACGGCTGGGCCGACACTGGATCGGCATCGAGCGCGAACCGGACTATATCGCGCTGGCCCAGGAACGCCTGCGTACCGTCCAGGTCGCCAGCGAGGAAGCGCTTACGATCACCCCGTCAAAGCGTAGTCAGCCGCGCATTCCTTTCGGTCTCGTCATCGAGCGCGGCCTTCTGAGCCCGGGAGATCAGCTCTTCGATGTCCGCCGCCGCTACGCCGCCAAGGTGCGGGCGGACGGTTCTCTCGTCGCCGACGGGGTGACCGGGTCGATCCACAAGGTCGGCGCCCATCTGCAAGGCGCGCCCGCGTGCAACGGCTGGACGTTCTGGCATTTCGCCGTCGAGGGCGGCGATCTCAAACCGATCGCGTTGCTGCGCGAGAGGATGCGCCAGGAAATTCATTGAGCACAGTCGCGCGCGCATCAAGCCATCGCACCTGAATCGCTTGGCCCCAATGCCTGACCGCCGTATCATGTAGGCTTCCAACGTATCGCGAGCGTCGATTCCTAGAGGGAAGAGGAGACGAGCGATGGCGTCATATATTGCAACCCGTACTCGGGCTATCCGCAACCGTTTGGCTGGAATGACCACCGTTGCGGCCATTCTGCTGGCCGCTGCGTTTGTGCCGGACGTGCTCGCGGGAGCGCAAGTGAACAAGGACGCGGACGTCACTCGTGGCACCAGCGATCTTGCGATAGAAGTTCAAAAGATCCTGTCGGAGCATTCGCGGTGGGTGGACTCGAACGGCGCAACGGGTAGCCGCGCCGAGCTCCGCGAAGAAGATTTGAGCCGACTCGATCTGAGCGGTATCTATCTCAATGGCGCCGATCTGCGTGGATGCAATCTCGCCTTTTCCAATGTCTCGAACGGTGTATTCCTGCTGACGGACCTGTCCGGCGCGAATCTCGAACAGGTCAACGCGCGAAGAGCCGACTTTACCGGTGCCAATCTGAGTGAAGCCTGCCTTCGTGGCGCTCGCATGAATTACGCGAAATTCGAAGCCATGGATTTGAAGGGACCTGACGGCAAGCCGCTGGGGCGCCGCGCCTCCAGCAATTTGTCGCGTGCTGATCTACGAGATGCCGATTTCACAGGGGCACTTCTTCAAGATGCGGTGTTGACCGACGCCAACGTGGAAGGTGCCAAGATCAAGCTCCCGGATTAGCGCCTGACTTCTGCGGCAGGTTACCCAATGCCTGGCGGCGACCGACATCCGCTGACTCACTTCGTAAGAGGTACGACATCGCGGGCGAAGGCTTCCATGCAATCCAGAGACTCGGAGAGGCTGGGGCGTTCGAAAACCAGGATCAATGCCGTTACGCCAAGGCCCTCCAGCGCCTTGATGTCATTGGCCATTTGTTCGACCGAACCCGACATGAGCCGGCGGTTGCTATCCGTCGCGGGGTCGTCGGTATGCATGGGCGCCAAGGCATCCCCTGGCGCCGAACCCCAGCGCATCAGGACGTAGGCCTGCTGAATTTCCTGGAAATCTCGTCCATTTTCGTCTGCAATTCCGTGCAGCGTATCGAGCCCGGTCCTATACCGATCGAGGGTATCGAGAGGAAAACGCGGGTTGTGTCCGAACGGGAACCATCCATCCCCGGCCCTGACAACACGTCTCATTGCCGTCTTGCTCTCACCGCCGATCCATATTGGCGGATGAGGGTCCTGGAGTGACTTCGGCAGGAAGTCGATATCCGAAAATTCGGCGTAGTCACCGTGGAATTCGGGATCTTCACGAGTCCACAATTCCTTGAATACCCGTATGTACTCATCGGTAACTTTGCCACGCTCCGCGTAGGGCGGGGCACCGACGGACTCGAATTCCTCTTCGCACCAGCCAGCGCCGCACCCCACCGTCAGCCGCCCACCCGACAGCACATCAATCGTCGAAAGCATCTTGGCCGTGATGACCGGTGGCCGATGGGGCACCACGATGACCGACGTCAGCAGGCGTGCGGTCGAGGTCTGGCCGGCGAGATAGGCGAGCATCGAAAGTGGCTCGAAAACCTCTCCCGAGCGTCCGGCCGGCCAGTCACCGCCATCGGAATAGGGATAGGTCGACGCGACGCTCTTGGGAACAACGATGTGATCACCGACGGCCAAATACCCGAACCCCAACTCTTCGCCCTTGGACACCAGCGCCTTCATGCTGTCTGGTGCGTTCAAGGGCGGCTTCGTGGGTACATAGAACCCGAATTCCATATCTATCTCCTCCGATTCATTCGTTGCTCAACCTGTCCCGTCCGCGCGATTACGACTCGTCCATAACCCGCGATCGTTACAGTGCAAAGCAGTTATTCCCGCCTGGGCTGGACGGTAGCGGATGCACCCGGCACCATCCGGTCAGCACAATATTGCCAACGCTCATTGGACATGACCGTTGGACTCGCATTCAACCGCGACGCAGGTCGAGCGCCTCAATAGCGCCTGTCTTTTGGGGCGCCTGTCTTTTGGGGCGCCTGTCTTTTGGGGCGCTTGCCCTTGAAAGCATTGGCTCTTTCGAACCAACACTTCCCGCGTCCACCAAACCTCAATGAGTCATACTCGTTGTGGTTTGGTATAAGCCAATGAGGAGTCGGTCATCGCCGTTTACGTCGTCGCCAACATCACTGTCCACGATCCCTACAAGGAATACTCCGGCGTCGGCAACCCGACACCTGAAAGGGGAGACTTCCGGTAGATGGCTACACTTCAATGCGGCCCGACCGGCCAGACCAACCCCATAAATATTGGAACGCAACGGAACTTGCCTTGGCCGCCCCTCTCCTGACCCTTCAGAACCTTCATGTGACCTTCGGCGGCACCCCCCTCCTGACGTCCGCCGAGTTCATGGTGCATCCAGGTGATCGGCTCGGCCTGGTCGGGCGGAACGGCTCGGGCAAGTCGACCTTGCTGAAGGTTGCGGCAGGAATGATCGACCCCGACCAGGGCGAGCGCATCGTCCAGCACGGCGCGACGGTTCGCTATCTCGCGCAAGAGCCCCGCTTCGACGGCTTCGACACCACACTAGACGTTGCGCTTGACGGCCTCGGCCCGGCCGGCGACCCGCACCGTGCTCGGCACCTGCTCGAGCGCCTGGGCCTGACGGGCGCCGAATGTCCCGCAACATTATCGGGCGGCGAACTCCGCCGTTGCGCGCTGGCCCAGGTGCTGGCGCCGGAGCCCGATATCCTGCTCCTCGACGAGCCGACCAACCATCTCGACCTGCCGGCAATTGAATGGCTGGAGGCGGAATTGAGCGACGTTCGCTCCGCCCTTGTTATCATCAGCCATGACAGAATATTTCTGAGCACCCTGACCCGTGCCACGCTGTGGCTCGACCGGGGACATATCCGCCGCAACGAACAGGGCTTTGCCGCCTTCGAGACCTGGCGCGACCGGCTTCTCGAAGAAGAGGAACTGGACCGGCACAAACTCGACCGCAAGATCGTGGCTGAAGAACATTGGGTCCGCTATGGCGTAACGGCGCGGCGCAAACGCAATCAAAAGCGCCTCCGCGACCTCGCCGCATTGCGCCAGACCCGGCATGAGCAACGCGGGCCGGCCGGAAACGTCAAGCTGACTCAGCACTCGGCCGTTCCGTCCGCCAAACTCGTCGCCGAAACGAAGGCGGCCACCAAGAGCTTCGGTGCCCGTCCTATCGTTGCCGACCTGTCACTGCGCGTGCAGCGAGGCGATCGGCTGGCGATCGTCGGTCCCAACGGCGCCGGAAAGACGACGCTCCTCAATCTCCTGACGGGCGGTCTCAATCCCGATTCGGGCTCCATCCGACTGGGCGCGAATATCAAGCTGGTTTCGCTCGACCAGCGCCGCGACAGACTCGACCCGTCGACATCGCTCCGCAATTCGCTGACCGGCGGCGGCAGTGACATGGTGGAGACGGGTGGCGGAAACCGGCACGTGATCGGATACATGAAGGAATTTCTGTTTACGCCCGAACAAGCGGGCACGCCTGTAGGTGTTCTATCGGGTGGCGAACGGGGGCGACTGATGCTGGCCATCGGCCTGGCGTCGCCTTCCAATCTGCTCGTCCTTGACGAACCGACCAACGATCTCGATCTCGAGACGCTCGACCTGCTGCAGGAACTGCTCGCCGACTACAGCGGAACGGTTCTTTTCGTGAGTCATGACCGCGATTTCATCGACCGCGTGGCGACATCCGTTCTGGCATTCGAGGAGAATGGGGCGTGGATCGAATACGCCGGCGGCTACAGCGACATGATCGCGCAACGCGGGTATGGCGTTTCTCCACTGGCGAACCCCCAAGAGGCGCCCCTGCGGCAGGCGAAGCGAACACGCGTCAGGAAGCCCGGTCCTCCGCCAGTCAAAAAACGCCTCGGTTTCAAGGAGAAACATGCCCTGAAGGTCCTACCCGACTGCATCAAAAATCTGGAGCAGGAATTGAGAACACTCGACGAGCATCTATCGGACCCCGCCCTGTATGGCCAGGACCCGGATGCGTTCCACGCCGCGGTCGAACGACGCAAGGCCACGCAGGCGGAGTTGGGCAGCGCCGAGGAGGAATGGCTTGCCTTGGAGATCCTGCGGGAAGAGGTAGAGATCTAGCTTCCGTCCTCTGATGCTCGCGTCCTGCGCGGTTCTGTTTGCGCTGCTCATCGGCCCAAGCCGAATTGGTTAACAATGTGCCTTCCCGGTCGTCAGCAACTTTATCAGCAGTGAATTGAAGGCCTCGGGAGACTCGTACTGGACCCAGTGGCCGGAGTCGGGGATGACGTGAAAGGCCACGTCCGGGTGGGTCTGTTTCACGTGGGCGCGAATTCCGGCCAGGTCCGGGTACAGCGTAACGTCGCCGTCCCCGAAAATGTAGTTCAGGGGACAAGGCAGGTCCCGCAAGGTTTCAGCCATGGGCCGTGCCCGGGCGATGCTGCGGGAGCGCAAACGGACCTTTCCCATGTTGGTCATGTGCAGTGTCATGGCGAGATCATCCACCGCGGCTGGATCGCGCACCATCAGCTTTTGCAGATTACGTCGGTATATCGGCGCGGCTTCCTGCGGAGGGAGATCGGGCGGCACGAAGGTTAGATCGTTGGCCGGTCCGGCCCGGTTGAGGCCCAAGATCGGGGATCCGACGATGGTCAGACTGAGGATGCGCCGGGCTTGGGCATGGGCGATCAGACCGGACAGTAGCCCGCCGAAAGAAAACGCCACGATATGGAAGGGTGCCTCATCCGCCACGACCGAATCCAGGCCGTCCGACAGAAGTGCCGCGAGGCTGGCTGCATCGCAAGGTGCCGGTGGGTCCGCCGAGTCGCCGCAACCCGGCAGGTCGGGCGCGATCACTTGGAAATGCGGCTCGAGGGCAGGAATCGTGCGAACCCAATGGTTCCAGGCGCCGGAACCTCCGTGCAACATCACAAGCGGCGGATGCTGCGACTCCGAACTATTCCAGCTGCGCCACACCAGGCGGCCATCGCCGCACGGCGTATGCAATTCGTCACACCGGTCCAGCAGGGTATCGAGGATTCTTTGCGGGTCAGAATCGGTCATGCGGGAGACTCCGGAGGAAACACGATGATTCCTTGTGCGAGGTCGGTCGGCGCCCCTGAGAAACCACTTCCGCCTGTCCTCGCGTTGTCAGGAGTGAAGCCGACAGACGTAGACAGAATATCTACTAGAGCAGATTTACGCGACCCAAACGGATTACGATCTGCTCAATGTCCCGCTGTGCGGGTGCAATTTCAATACTGTCTGTTGGGCGGGAAGTAGCCGCATGCCCTCAAAAGTCGGCGGTTTGACTCCGGGATAGGAGGCGGGCGTGTGCGTTTTTGACTTTGGAGAATTGATGATGCACGAATTTTTAAAAATATATGCGGCACGGGCCGATCGTCCGTTCACGCCTAAATACTGGGCAAGTTGTCATTGCAACGCGGTGCGCTATGAAGTTTGCGACGATCCGGTCGATTCAAAGATATGTCACTGCCGAGTCTGCCAAAAGCTGCACGGCGCGCCGATGCAGTGGGCGGCGATTTTTCATAAGCATGATGTCAGAGTTATGGCCGGGATGGATCACCTCCGCTTCTATAACAGCGAGCGAAACGAACCAGCAAGAATTCTCCCCTGCAAGGTGAGTTGCACCCTTTGCGGCACGCCGATTGCGGACGAAGGTCGCAATATGTGGCTCGCATTTCCCTCACTCTTCGATTTCGGGATCACGCCGCAAGTGCCTGACTCTTTCAAGCCCACATGTCACATCTTCTAGGGCACGCGGACGATCGATCTGAACGATGGCCTGCCCAAATGGTCAGGTCACAAGAGTAAATCGACCCTTTTGTAGTCGCTCCTGGGTCACAAGCAGACCTATTGCTCATGGTCCCGGAATGTCCGCTTTCGGAAGTAAAGAGGACCCAAATTTACTATTCCAGAGAGTCCATTTTTAGCCTGAAGCAGACCTGTCCTTATATAGGAGGCCTGTTACGAACCCCATTCGTCCTATCATCGTCGGCAGCTGGCGGCAGTCAACCGGAGAATCTCGACTCAACGGAGACCACGAGGTGCATAGTTCAATATTTGGCGTTCAGAAAATCTTGCTACAGCTTCTATGCAGCCTGTGTGCGGCGGCCATCGTGATGCTCGTCAGCATGGTTGCCAGTGCTTCGGAGCGGGAATTCGGTGTGGGCTTCTCCAACTTGTCTACGACTGACCCAATGGGCGGACAAATGCGGTACTCCCTTTGGTACCCAACCGAGGAAGCGAATAACGTTGTCAGATTAGGTCCCTTTGAATTTCCGGGCACGTGGAACGCTGAGCCAGCCGCTGGACCATTTGGACTCGTTGTGCTCTCTCATGGCTCGGGCGGCTCCGACCTGGGACACCGGGACACCGCCATCGCATTGGCCAAGGCGGGCTTCATCGCCGCTGCGACGCTGCATCCCCGCAATAACTTCCGCAACGACATCGGCGACGACCAGCGCGTCGTCCTGGACGGCCGTCCGCGTCAGCTTTCCGCCGTCATCGACGCGCTCCTGACGCAGCAAGCCTGGTCGAGCCGAATCGACTCCAAGAAGATCGCTGCCTTCGGCTTTTCGGCCGGCGGCTATACGGTCCTCGCCGCCCTGGGCGCGGAGCCGGAGTACTCCCGAACCCTCGACCACTGTGAGCAGCACGCCGAGGACGATCCATACTGCCGCGTTATCAACGCCTTGGACGGCGAGAAAGGCGCAGCGCGGGCCGGAGACTATGCCGAACCAGCGCAACGAACCCATGACAGCCGGCTTTGTGCGGCCGTGATCGCCGATCCCCTCGCCGTGCCCTTTTCCGATGCGACTCTGAAGGCATTGCCGCCGGCAAGGCTGCTGTTCTTCCGGCCGGAAGTGGAGAATGTGCTCAAGGCGGAGTTCCACGTCTCCCGCGTGGTACGTCTACTGAAGCAGCGCGACAACTTTCCCGACCCACAGGAGATTGTTGTGCCCCGCGCGGGCCACTTCGGCTTCCTCGCCCCAATTCCTGAAGTCGTCGCCCAGAGCGTCCCTAGGATTGCGTCCGATCCGGAAGGCTTTGACCGCGCCGCGTTTCATGAAGTTAAGAACAGCACCATCGTAACGTTTTTCAAGCAGGCCCTCTCAGGTTGCGTGGCAAACTAAACCAAAACTGTTGATTTGGATGTTCAATTAGACCTTGAGCCTGTGTCCAGATTTTGTCTAAGCGACCCAAATCGGAAGGCAAATTCGCGCATCAGACAAATTCGCGCGTCAGGATACCAGAAGTGCCAACGCGACGATTGCTGCCGGTACGGCACATACTGTGACGATGGCCCAGTTACCCGCGATGGTTCCGCTCGGCATGTTCATGATGAATTCCAAATTGTGAGCAGTTTGGTTAAACGTGGAAGCTCAGGGTGTATTTCGTCGGGCGAACGCAGTTTGGGCTGCGCCGTATCAGGTGAACCCGATCTGCTTATGAGCAAATTCCGAGGTGTTGGAGCCATTGATGGCTCCAACATGAAGGTGTCATTTGCTCTCATATCAATATGGTAAAGCAGATTCACGCGACCCATTCGGGTCGCGATCTGCTCTAACCGGTTAGAACTTGGCTGACAGCATTTCCAGACACGCGTCCACGACGTTGCGACTGGGATCGCTTGACCCAGGCATCGTGGCCCAGCCCGCTTTCATGAGTAATTCGCCGCGCTCAAAGTAGCCGGCAGCCTTTATCAGAGCGAGCGTCTCCGTGGCTTGCGGGTCTTGTTTGGATTGCGCGATGCAGATCGGCATCAAGGCTTCGACGACCTGGAGCTTGGCCATGTCGGACGCCATTTCTTTGGCCGTCCCTCCGGTCACCCATCCGCCCCATGTAAAGCCGACGATCGCGAGTGCGGCGGCGCCAACCGCAGCACCTTTGAGTCCAGGATTCAGCCATTCAGGGATATTCATATGTGTATCCTTAACAAGTGAAATAGGTATTATTTATTACAATTGCACTGTGTGTATCGCAAAAAAAATACTACACTATTACAAATAGTATAGAATTATTTTGTTTGTGAATTATAAAAATAATTTATTGATAATATTGAATTTATTATACTACAGAGAGTATTTTCTTATTATTATTTAAATTTACTATTGCACTCGATATGGAAATGTCCGCTACCGGCGATCAGTCTCTATTGTCTGACGCCGCTGGAAATGTTCCCATTCCAGCGTCGCGCAGCCAAATGTTCGAGTTCGAAACTAAACAATAAGACGCACAGGCACCTACGCTGGACAGGGAGACGAGCAGGAATCTTTAAAAATCTGCAGCTTCCAGAAAGTACATGTCCTTGTGCCCCTTGGAGTAGAGCTTGCGGGCGACTTCCTGGATCAATTCCCGTCCGGAATCAAATGCCTCCAAACACGCTGCTTCCCCGTTCTTCATCCCCGGGTTCATTTTTTGAAGAGCGCCCGCCTCAACGAAAAACGAAATTTCCAGTGCGCTGTCGTGACCCCAGAAGCGGATTAGATCTCTTCTCTCATCGTAGCTGCGGCTCTCGTTCGGAAAGTTCAATGTCATAGGTGGGAATCCTGACTGCCAGAGAAGCGCGCTAGCGCGCCATTTACCGTCGGTGAACCCTTTTCAAGAGTGTTCATGCGCCGATTGTTCCGCAATGCACTTAAGGGTATCGCCCGAACCTCATGTGGCCGGTTTTCCTGTCTGGCCGGGCCGGCGCCGGTTTGGCCGCCTCTGCCACAGGCGCCCTAACACCGCACTTGGGACAGACGACGACCTCTTTCCCCAGATCGAAATACTTGCATCCGCATTCCGAGCAGAGGTGTTTCAATCCACGATCTGATGCATTCATATCTTCGGTTTCCTCGATTGACGTGGTCTTGGCGCCGCTACGGTCTATCGCCATTCCTGCGGGACTAATCTACCGGATTGCGCCCTTAAGAGACCCGCGAACCAAATTGCGTCGAGGTTGAGGGGACGGGTCACTAGAGCAAATTTTGTTGAGTCGAAAACGGAAACGTTTCCAACTCAACAATGTCATTTGTTCTCATATTAGTATGTTAGAGCAGATTCACGCGATCCAAACGGATCGCGATCTGCTCTAGCGACGCCTGCTCGCGGGACTTGACCGGGAAGGCGGTTGCACGCCTGTTCGCCACGCGGACTTGCTCTTACAACGTGGACAGACACGCTCACCGACCCATGCGCTTTGGAAGGTTTCCTGGCATGCAAGGCACTGGCAAGGCTTGGGGATTCCCCTGAATGGCAGATCGATTGAAGCATCAGTCGATGGGGAAGTGGTCATGATTGTTCATTCTCACAGTCTGACAGCCGGGTGAGATCTTCGAGCACGAACTCAATGAGCTTTTGGAGCCTCGGATCCATGGCGTACGGGGTTGTGCTTAAAAGCTGTAAGAGATATTGCGCCTTCGCCGCCGCTTGTGGCCATGTCTTGGCGGGAGCGGCGAGGAGCAGTTTCTCGAATTCGTCCTGATGCCGCCGCAAAGCGGCTTGATCGGCCTGAACCGTGTGCAAGTGTCGGCGGATCTCGGTAGATTTTTGCGCGGCCATGCCGCGGCGCTCATCGAGATCGACTGGTTCACCCGTCATATTTCCATCCATTTTTCTACTAACGTCTTCAGCGACAGCCATAATTGGCTGCACCGTTGGCTCGGCGTGTCAGACTAACGAGAAGTGCATTCATTGCGCCGCTTTCGAAGTGGCTCGTCACATTCCCAACCGTTCCCGGAATAGTTGAGGTGGGCGTTTCCTGCCACCTTGACGGCGACGCAAGCGTCCTTGACCGCTCGATATCCGCGGTGGCACTTCCATCCCGGTCCATAGGTAGCGGAGTCCGCGACGTAGGCGTTTGCGGGCACTTTAACGGCACTGCATTGTCCATTGATCGCTAGATACCCACGCTCACACTTCCAACCGGGACCGTGCGACGATTCTGTGAGATAACCATTTTTTGGCACCTTGACGGCAATGCAGGCTTCGTTGACTGCCTTGTATCCGCGATCACACTCCCAGCCCGCATTAGACGAATATTCGGGCAGGTGTCCATTCGGCGGCACTTGGATGGCCGCACATGATCCGTCTTCTTCTTGAAAGCCCCTGGTGCAAGACCAATCATCACCAGAAGAACTCAGGTACGCGTTCTTAGGCACCTTGAAGGAGACGCAGATCTCATCCACCTCCCGGTGACCTCGTAAGCACTCCCAACCGCGTCCGTAGGAAGATTTCGTCGGAAATGCATTCTCAGGCACGTTGATGGCGACGCAAATTTTGTCGACTTCTCTATATCCTGGATTGCATTCCCAACCGCCGCCGTAGCTGTTTGCGCGCGCGTTCTCGGGCACCATGGCATTTCCCCCCTGAGCCAATGCGGCACCGGGGGCGACGGCTAGCATCGTCAAGAGAATCAGGGCCTCAAAGGAAATGAAATATGATCGTCTCGTTCTAATCATCGCTGCGTTCCTGTATTCAATTTTCGAATGCCAACTGCGTGCGCCAGAACTGAAATCGCACTCATTAAGACAGCCGGCAGCGTTTTAATGGCGCCTTGCTAGTTTTCTCCCGTATCGGGGGGCGCCTCTCTATGAATCTTCGATCGATTCGCGAACCCATCGACGATTTGAACTACCGTGAGCGTTTGACCGTCCGTGTCGGCGCGGGCTTCTCTCAACCGCACAAGCTTTTCATTAAGTGACGGCGAGTAGCGTCAGGTTTGTCTTTACGGGGCCGCGCGCCGGGGCGGGGCGAGCCATACCGTGCCGACGAGGCTAAGAGCCAGGATAGCCCCCACGATTATCGGCGCCGAATACTAGGATTGGGTTTCAGGCGTGACTTTGGGCGGGGTCTTGTTCAGTTCTTCAGCCGGTTGATCGACTGTCGGCGCGGCCGCCGGCTTTTGGGCAACCTTTTCTTTGGCAGGAGCATAGTCGGGTGAAGAAAATTTTACGAATGACATAATAATATCACTTTCACTATTTCAGAAATAATTTCCTGATTTAGTATATATAGTAATTTTATGAATATTTTTCAATGAATTTTCCAATAATTATTTAAATATTATGTTCCAAGTATTAGTAAAACGAACTAATTTAGGTATACGTATTGAAAAATATTGATCGTAATCAGACAATTAATTGAAAATTCCCAATATATGTACTCTTAGATTCTGCCATTCAAATTCTGCAATGAAGCCGAGCAACTAACTTTCGGCATGCTGTCCTGGGCAAGATCAGCTTAAGGCCTTGGATATGTAAAACGTGGACGAAGAGAGTTTCTTTCGAAAAACGCACCCTCTAATGAGGGTACGAGTCGGGCCGCCGGTCATATTTGCCAGTTTACGAACAATCTCGAGAGTGTTTTCGAATTCAATACCGTCGCTTTCTCGACATTTCCCAAGACGACCTTCAATCCCCTCATCCATTGCTGCTTTTCTGCACTTGGTTATTTGGATTGGCCGGAGGCTTCAGTCGGCATGATGGGTCGGGCGTCGTCACGGGCTTCCGCGTTGGGATCACGTACGATCTTGCGGGCTGGTTTATTCCGGCAACATCTGGACTTCGGCGGGCAGGGGTCACAGCCATACTTACTGGCGCGGTAGCGGCGCCGCACAAACACCTCGTCCAGGTGCCATCATCAGCGGGAATACGTATGGCCTTGAAGACGCTGTTTCCCGATCTCGGCGGCGAACAAATCACCAAATAGCTACGACGCAGCTATGTCCTCAGAAGCGGAAACGAATTCCCGTCACGTCAAGGCTCCGGGTCCGAATCCGGAATCTTGACGTGATCCTTCGGCGAGCCGTCGACATGTCCATCGCTTGGGCCGGGAGGAAAGACGTCACCCGTCCGGCGCCATGCCCTTCAGAAACTTGAAGATGTCACTGTCCGTAGACAGTACAAGCGTTGTGTTCTCGGCGATGATGAACTTGTAAGACTGCATAGTCCGCGTGAACTCATAAAACGCCACGGATTCGGGACTTTGATTGTAGGCCTTGGCGTAAATCTCCGTAGCCTTCGCATCCGCCACGCCACGAATCTCTTCGACCAGCCGGTAAGCCTCAGACTGGACCTTGTTCAGGTCGCGTACACGGTTGCCACGAATTCTTGCGGCCTCACCATTCCCTTCGGACAGGAAGCGTTCCGCGATTTGCCGACGTTCACTGATCATGCGGTCGTAAATCTTGGGACGCACGCTTTGGTTGTAGTTGATCCGCTTGAACCGGATATCGAGCAATTCGATGCCGAACACGCGGACCTTCTCGGCCGCCGCGGCAAAGATCTCTTGTTCGACCAGTTTGCGCCCTTTCTGGATCGGCACCAGCGATCCCATATCCAATTTCCGCTCCGCGTCGGTCAGCAGAGCATCGCGCAGCGGTACCCGATCCTTTGTGGTGCGGATGATCTCGATCAGCTCATGTTTGGCGACGGCGTTTCTGGTTTCGCTGCCCAGGATATCATCCAGACGGGATTGGGCGCTGCGCTCATCGCGCAGCCGCAAAAAGTACTGCAGCGGTTCCGTAATCCGCCAACGCGCGAAGATGTCGACTGAGATATAGAGCTTGTCCTTGGTTGGCATGTCCGATGGGCTGCCATCCCATTCGAGGACTCTCTTGTCGATCGGATTGACGTCCTGGACGAAGGGAACCTTAAGTTTCAGGCCGGCGGTCGTCACGGGAACACCGACAGGCTTGCCAAACTGAGTGATAATCACCTGTTCGACCTCGCTCACTGTGTAGACCGAGTTCGCCGCGGTGAACGTGCCGACGCCCAGAATCACCAGGATCATTATCTGTACAGTCCTGTTCATGGCCGATCTCCTTTCTGGGTGTCGAGATTCAGCAACGGCAGAATGCCGTGCGTCTGTTCATCGACTACAATTTTTGACCGAATGCTCGGCATCACCTCTTGCAAGGTTTCCAGGTAGATGCGGCGGCGTGTGACTTCGGGGGCCTTGCTGTATTCCGCCAACAAAGCGCTGAACCGGGCGACATCACCTTCGGCTTCATTGATTCGTTTTAGCCGGTAGCCATCGGCTTCGCGGATGCGCTGGTCTTTCTCACCCTCAGCCAGGGGAATGACCTTGTTGTAGTCGCGCCGGGCTTCGTTGATCAGTTTCTCCTTCTCTTGCTGAGCCTGGTTAACTTCATTGAACGACTCCTGCACCGGTCTGGGTGGATTGATATTCTTCAATTGCACCTGGTCGATGCTGATCCCCATCGCGTATTTGGTAGATAGCGCCTGCATCTTGGTCAGCGCTTCAACTTCGATTTCCTGGCGCCCGATGGTAATCACCTCGTCGACGGTACGATCGCCAACGACCTCCCTCATGACGGATTCGGAAACATATCTGAGGGTCTCACTCGGTTCGCGCACCTCGAAGAGGAACTTGACAGGTTCGGAGATGCGGTACTGAACCACCCATTCCACCAGTGCGGCATTCAGGTCGCCTGTCACCATTTCCGTTTCGCGCTGACCGTCGCGGGATTGGCTGCCTTGGTAAGGGTCGCGGGTGCCTGGAGTGGTGAAGCCGAATTCCTGCTTGAGTTGCCGTTTGACGGGAACGATTGTCGCGGTATCGATCCCGAGTGGCAGTCTGAAATGCAGGCCCGGCGGCACCTCTTTGAGGTACTTGCCGAATCGCTGCACGACAGCGACCGAATCACTCGGCACTGTGTAATACGCCGTCCATGCGCCAAGGCCGGCTAATCCGATGATGACAAGAATGATTGCGGTACGCGGGCCGCCACCACCCATGTTTTGCTTGAACCAGTCTCGTCCCTTCTGGATCAAATCCTCCACATCGATAAGGGGTCTTGCATCGTTGCCCCAAGGCCCCTCTTGATTTCCGCCATCATCTTGCTGCGTCATGAATAGCTCCCCATCTGTTTATGCCTAAAATTGCGTTGGGCCGGCGGTGTTTGTCGTTGGCCGACCACTCCGTCGTTGCGGGACGGGACTCTGGCCGTGTCAACCGCGCAGCACCTAGTCCTGCTGATTGACGTTTATTGCTTGATCGTCGACAGGTCTATCATTCTCAGCTGCGGTTGCCATCTCTGCCGCCTGATTGATTTGGCGGTCAGACATGCTGGAGATCAGCTTTTCGCGGTATTTGACAACTTTGGCCTTCAGCTTGCCCTTGGCTCCGGCTTCCGAGCGCGCTGTCCAGTAAAGAGCGCGTGGCAAATCCATTTCCACGGCCATGCCTAGATGGACAAGGCAATCGCGCTGCGAGCCATGAGCCAATCGAGGGGCCGCTCGTTGGTGTGACCGCAATGGGAACAGTGGATGTCGTAACTGAATTTTTCGCCGAAAAGTCTAGGCATCGACTCCATGCATTCCTGCGACTCAGATTTTATCGAGGAGGGATGTGGTGTCCGGCTTCTTACAGTTTTGCGTCCTGCGCGTTTCTCGGTCCGCCAAAGTGTGGCGGAGGAGGGCAAACCCTCCTCCGTTCTGATTACTACGACTTGTCCACAGCAGCGTCTTCAGTCGGCTTATCGACTGCCGGAATGGCCGGCTGGTTATCCGCAGGGGCGGCCTTGGACTGATCGTCGGTCTCGTCTTTGGACGGGGCGCCTTGTGCGTAGGGAGGCTTCGCGATGGACATATGATTTTCTTTCCATTTTGCAAGATTTGCTTCCTGCATAAATATATATGGTGACGAAGTAAGTATTATACAATAGTAAATCGTGTGATTTTAATTTTGTTCTCCGAATTAATTAGTTCAACAATTCATACATTACAAAGGTGTATATTAATTCATCAAAATATGTGATTATTTTTATTTGCAATGAAGTTCCAATATTTTCGAAATTGGAGCGCGGTAGGTCTCTGGCAGCAATGCTGCCGACCCGAGATCAACGAGGCGTACGACCAGTTCAACTCATTCAATGAAAGACTCGAGGAAGCCCAGGCTCGCAGCAGCCGGAACCCGAGTTGGATGAGAGAACCGGGGGCTATGCGGCTCTTCAAATCACTCGAAAATCGTAACCCATCGAGCAGTCGACTGGGTGTCCACTCCAGTATCTTGCGTCAACTTTCCCGGTGCAGCTGCCTCCCGCGGATGGCAAAAAAAGGGGCGCCAACCGGCGCCCCCATACATCTTGAATGTAGGTTTTTGATCGAGGCCTAAAAGCCCATATCACCCATGCCACCCATTCCGCCAGGCGGCATTGCGGGCATATCACTCTTCTCAGGAATATCGGCCACCATTGTTTCGGTGGTGATCAACAATCCTGCGATCGAAGCCGCATCCTCAAGAGCGATCCGGACAACCTTGGCAGGATCGATGATTCCGGCCTTCACAAGGTCCGTGTACTTCTCGCTCTGGGCGTCAAAGCCGAAGTTGGTGTCCTTCTGTTCCAGCAGCTTACCGGAAACCACGGCGCCATCGACGCCTGCATTCTCAGCAATCTGACGAACTGGAGCCTGCAGGGCACGACGAACGATTTCGATGCCGACCTGCTGATCCGGATTCTCGACCTGCAACTTATCGAGGGCCCGCACCGCATAGAGCAGCGTTACACCGCCGCCTGGCACGATACCTTCTTCGATGGCTGCGCGAGTGGAATGAAGCGCATCGTCAACACGATCCTTGCGCTCCTTCACCTCGACTTCGGTGGAACCGCCGACCTTGATCACGGCAACACCGCCAGCAAGCTTGGCCAGACGCTCTTGCAGCTTCTCCCGATCGTAGTCCGAAGTGGTCTCTTCCACCTGGGCCCGAATTTGCTTGCAGCGTCCATCAATCTCGGACTTTTTGCCCGCACCTTCGACAACGGTCGTATCATCTTTGCTCATGATCATCCGCTTGGCACGGCCTAGCATGTCGAGCGTGACGCTCTCCAGCTTGATGCCGAGGTCTTCGCTGATCATCTGACCACCGGTCACGATTGCAAGATCTTCGAGCATGGCCTTGCGGCGGTCACCGAAGCCCGGCGCCTTGACGGCAGCGACCTTCAATCCACCACGCAATTTGTTGACGACCAGCGTCGCCAAGGCTTCGCCCTCAACGTCCTCCGAAATGATCACCAGCGGACTGCCCGACTGAGCCACGGCTTCCAGGATCGGCAACATGGCCTGCAGGTTCGAAAGCTTCTTCTCATGCAGGAGGATGTAGGGATCCTCGAGCTCGACCTGCATCTTCTCGGGGTTGGTGATGAAATACGGCGACAAATAGCCACGATCGAACTGCATGCCCTCGACGACATCAAGCTCCGTCGCAAGACCCTTGGCCTCCTCAACCGTGATGACGCCCTCGTTGCCGACCTTTTCCATCGCCTTGGAGAGAATATCGCCGACTTCGCGGTCACCATTGGCTGAGATCATACCCACCTGGGCAATCTCGTTGCGGCCCTGGACCTTGCGCGAGCGCTTTTTCACGTCCGCGACGACACTTGCCACGGCTAAATCGATGCCGCGCTTGAGATCCATCGGGTTCATGCCCGCAGCGACGGACTTCATGCCCTCTTTGGAAATCGATTGCGCGAGCACGGTTGCGGTTGTGGTGCCGTCTCCAGCTTCGTCGCTGGTGCGGCTGGCCACTTCCTTGACCATCTGCGCACCCATGTTCTCGAACTTGTCCTTGAGTTCGATCTCCTTCGCGACGGTGACGCCATCCTTGGTGATACGCGGCGCGCCAAAGGACTTGTCCAAAACGACATTGCGCCCCTTGGGACCAAGGGTCACCTTCACGGCATTCGCTAGAATATCGACCCCGCGCAGGAGCCGATCACGCGCTTCCGTTGAATGTAATACTTCTTTTGCAGCCATATCTGTTTCCTATTACCTTTTATCTATGCGGCCTTCCTGGCCTTGGATTTCTTGGATTGGATGCCCTCTACGACGCCCATGACGTCGGATTCCTTCATGATGATGAGTTCTTCCCCATCTATGGTCACTTCGGTACCCGACCATTTTCCGAACAGGACCCGATCGCCGACCGTCACATCCAGAGGCGTGATGTCGCCTTGCTCGTTGCGGACTCCCGACCCGACGGCGAGGATTTCACCTTCCATCGGCTTTTCCTTGGCCGTGTCCGGGATGATGATACCGCCGGCGGTTTTTTCTTCTTCTTCGAGTCGCCGCACGAGCACGCGGTCGTGCAATGGCCTTAAACCCATGTGTTCTCTCCCTAATTTCCGAAATTCAGTTGCGGGGTTCCGCAAGATTTAGCACTCTCACATTGAGCAAGATTTAGCACTCTCACATTGAGAGTGCCAAACAGATGGGGTGCACGACCCAATTATTCAAGCGCTGCCAACCGGAGAAAGTCGCGAATTCCTAATCCAGGAGTGGTCAGCCCTACGTGAATAGTCCGTCTGGCAGGTATTGTCAGAGCAAATCGGTTTGATTCGGGTGAGTCAATTCCATGGCTTGTAGCTCTGCGCCACGTGGCACCCATGATCACTCAGATCAGCATGCGTCCTGGTCCAGCGGGAATATCGGCCGCGGCACGTTCCGGTATGGCAGGCGTTCATAGTGCTGGGTGCAAAGGGCACCGCTATCGCACACTATGACCTGCCCGGAGATGGGTTCAAAAGCAGCGCGAAAATGCTGCATCGACTTAAGCGCGATGACGCGTTTGCCTTCAGGCTCGATGCCGAATGATTTGAACTGTTGCAAGTCGAGCATCTGCTGGGCAATCGTTACGACCAGGATCTCGATGCCGTCAACACGGAGAACGGCGCTCGGACCATAGGAGCGGCTCAACCCGCCGAGGATCGGTCCGTCGCCCACGAAGTGGCCGTCACTGATCGAGACCAATTCACCTTCGAGCGTCAGCGGGCCACCACCGAATTCGGCGTCGGTCTTGCCACCGAGCGCAAGTTGAATGTGCTCACCGACTTCAGTCCCGTGAAGTGTCTGAGCGGCCTCGCCGTCCACCATCGGCCCAAAACAGGCGTTGCTGACACCCGCCTCAAGAAGTGCACCCAGCAGCGCGGTGGAGTCGCCATAGCCGCCCGCGCCCGGATTGTCGGCGTAATCAGCAATCACAAGCGGACCACTTCGGGGATCGAATCCGGCGCCGATGGCGGCTGCAGCCTCAACCGTGAGGTAGTCGTTTAGCGTCTCGTACCGCCTCTCCCAAATGTCGTCGGCCAGCGTCTCGGCGAAGGCAATGTGTTGGTCGAAATCGCCCTGGCCGGTGACCAGAACGGTGGGTCCGACATCGGCGACATCGGTGCTCGCAAAGCCTGCATTGATACTGACGGCGAATACATCGGCATGCCGCTCGTATTCCTCGGCCTTCGCCAGACGCGGAATCATGGGCCCCACATCGGTGCGCCCACCGTTCGTTTCCTCGAGCATCGCGCGGCTCACACGGATCGTCCGGGGTTTGACCTCACCTGCCATCGTTCGGTGCAAGATCCCGCCCGCTCTGGCGCCGGACTCCCGCATATCGATATGCGGGTATGTCCGGAAGGAAACAACAATGTCGGCGAGCGAAGACATCTGCTGGCTAACATTCGCGTGCGGGTCGAGCGTGATGGCAATCGGTATCTCGGCAGATAACGAGGCTCGGATACGGCGCAAGATTTCGCCGTCGCCGTCCTCGCAGAAATCGAGGACCATGGCGCCATGCAGGCCGAGGAGAATACCATCGAACCGGCCCCGCCCGACAGCGGCGACGATCGGGTCGCAGAGCCACTCGAACGCCGCGCGCTCTACTTTGCCGCTTGGTCCCGCCGACGCACTCAGGACATGTTCGATTTCCCAGCCATGCGCCCGGCCAGCGTCGACGAAGCCGGCGAGCTCCGTATTCGCATCGCTTCGCGCAGTGACGGCTGCATTTTCAAACAGAACATAGCGGTCCTTAAATGCCTGTGCGCCGGTCAAACGGCGACTGAAGGTGTTGGTCTCATGCGCGAGTTCCGCGGTGAGGACTCGAAAAGTCATCGGGTCGCTCCGTGAGGGCCGCGCGCGCCCATCGACAAGGACCAATTATGCCGCAAGGACCGGCCGAATCTGCTCCATCGCCCAGTCGATCTGATCTTTCGTGATGATCAGCGGTGGGGCGAAACGGATCGTTTTGATATGGGTCTCCTTGCACAAGACGCCGCGTTCCTGGAGGGCTTCGCAATAATTTCTTGCGTTGCCGGCGTCGTCGTGCAGTTCGATGGCGATCAGCAAACCACGGCCGCGGACTTCGGCGACGACATCACTGTTGATGGAGCGGAGCGCATCCTGAAAATAGGTACCCATCTCGGCGGCATTTTCGACCATGCCTTCGTCAACCAGAACACGGAGCGCTGCGCGCGCCACCGCGCAGGCGAGCGGGTTGCCGCCGAAGGTACTGCCGTGCTCACCCGGGTTGAGAACACCGAGCACCTCGGTGTTCGAGAGCACGGCCGAGACGGGATAAAATCCGCCCGCAAGCGCCTTGCCGAGGAGCGTGACGTCAGCCTCGATACCGTCATGTTCCTCGGCGAGCAGTTTTCCCGTGCGCCCAAGACCGGTCTGGATTTCATCCAGGATCAGCGTGACGTTGTTCCGGGTGCAAATTTCGCGCACCGCGCCCAAATAGCCAGCCGGCGGAATGATAACCCCGGCCTCCCCCTGGATCGGCTCCACCAAGAAAGCGACCGTATTGGGGGTAATGGCTAATTCCAGCGCATCGGCATCACCGAAGGGTATGACCTTAAATCCCGGCGCGAACGGCCCAAAATTCGTACGTGCCACCGGGTCCGTGCTGAAACCGACAATCGCCAAGGTGCGGCCGTGGAAATTGTCCTCGCAAACGATAATTTCGGCCTGATCCGCCGGCACGCCCTTCACTTCGTAGCCCCATTTCCGGGCCGCTTTTAGAGCGCTTTCCACGGCTTCGGCCCCGCTGTTCATCGGCAGCACCTTGTGTGAGCCGGTCAACGCGCAGATGTCTTCGTAGAACAGGGCCAACTGATCGTTCCGGAAGGCCCTGGACGTCAGGGTGAGTCTCGACGCCTGGTCGACCATTGCCTGGAGAATTTTGGGGTGGCAATGACCTTGATTGACGGCGGAATAGGCTGATAGGCAATCCAGGAACTTGTTGCCGTCTGTATCCCATACCCAAACGCCTTCGCCTCGAGTGAGGATGGCATCCAGGGGTTTGTAGTTATGGGCGCCCAGTTCTGACTCAATGCCGACATAATCGGATGGCGTACGCGCCGCCGATAAGGTGTTCAAATTTAGCGTCCTTTCAGGCCTTGAAGGTGTTGGGCACCGTCCAAGGCAACATTCCCGCAGGTGACCCCGACACCTCTTTGGTTTCCCATACCTATTTCAGTATGCCGGCATTACCTAATTCATTGGATATATGTTCAGATGTGTCGAGGAACAATAGATGGCAAATCCCGGTAAACCCGTCGCACTCATCGGTGCACCGACCGATCTCGGCGCGGGCCGTCGGGGCACCTCCATGGGACCAGAAGCGCTACGGGTGGCCGGAATTGAGACTGTGCTGCGGCGGATCGACGTTGCGGTTGACGATCTGGGGAATGTGAATGGACCCCGCAATCCGTCGGATGCACCCAAGAATGGGTACCGCCACCTTGCGGAAGTGACGGCCTGGTGCCGAGAAGTCTACAAATCTGTCGCCGGCGCACTCAATGACGGAATGCTGCCGATTGTCATGGGCGGGGATCATTCGCTCGCCATCGGCTCTATTTCAGCGGTCGCGGATCACTGCCGTCGGGAGAATTTGCCGCTGTCCGTGCTTTGGTTCGACGCTCATGCCGATTTCAACACACCCGCAACTTCGCCCACTGGCAACTTGCACGGCATGCCGGTGGCGGTGCTTTGCGGCATCGGTCCCGCAGAACTTATCGGACTTGCCCAGACAGTACCGACGGTCGACAGCTCATGCATTATTCAGGTGGGGGTGCGGGCGGTAGACCACATCGAGAAGCAGGCCGTCGCCGAAAGCGACCTGACCGTCTACGATATGCGGACCATGGATGAACGCGGCATGCGAAGCGTCATGGCGGAGGCTCTGGAGACGGCCAGCCGCCGGGGTGGGCATCTACATGTCAGTTTGGATGTTGATTTTCTCGATCTGGAGATTGCCCCCGGAACGGGCGCGCCGGTCCCCGGAGGGCCTAGTTACCGCGAAGCACAATTGTGCATGGAGATGATCTACGATTCCGGACTGATGGGGTCCCTGGATATTATGGAGCTCAATCCGGCAGATGACGTCATGAACAAGACGGCGCAACTGGTTGTAGACTTGGCGGCTAGTCTGTTTGGCGAGCAAATCCTGGCCCGCCGCGATTCGCCGTACCTCATAGACTAGCTCTCTTGCAGCTATGGAAACCGGCCTAGTCAGGCCCGAAAAGTTGTGTCGCAACGGGACCAGAGTTGAGGGCAAGACTAATAAGCCGAACTCTCTCTATAAATCTACCTCTATAAACCAGGACCGGTTTTCGGAGGGCACGTCAACGATTTTGGCTCAATATCCGCTCAATCCGCCGCCGATGGAGCCCCCCCCTTGGTCAACGCCAGTAGTCTAAACTTCAGGAAGGACTCGACTATGATGAAAAGGAGAAATACAGGGTCTTAATCTTATCTATAAGTATAAAAGGTAAGAAATATATTAGATTTAGTAAAATATATAATGATAATTATGCAAAACAATACAAGATAATGATTTAGTTGATATATAATTATTATTTACTCTGAATCACATTTATTCAGAAAAAAATGTTTTTTTAATTGTGTTTTCCAAAATTATTCCCATATGTACTCAGAGCTTCGCGAAATTTTTCAAATAATTACAGGTACTTTATGCCCCTGGGATTCTCAGGACAATCGACATCACAGCCTTACCCACTCAAAAATGGGCCCCCAGCCGACACGCTGGCCGCTTCCTCGGATGCACCTCCGCACATGGTGCCAGGCGCGGACAGCGCCATCGTCTATTGCGAAGCGAATTTTGGTGCCATCGACGGCAAAACCGCCAATGGGCTGGTCCGGCACTCGCAGAAATACGAAATTCTCTCGGTCATCGACAGCAGCAAGGCTGGCCTCGACACCGGTATGGTGCTCGACGGAACGCCAAACGACATCCCCATCTGCCGCGATCTTGCTGCCGCTCTGACACACGCCGGCGGTGTGCCGGACTTTTTCATCTTCGGGATGGCGCCGGCAAGCGGCGTTCTGTCGCCTTTGGAGCGCGTCATCCTGCTCGAGGCGATGGGACGCGGGATGAACATCGTCAACGGTTTGCATGAATTCCTCAACGACGATCAAGAGTTCGCAGCGGCCTCGATGCTGGCAAACGTGACGATCCGTGACGTCCGCAGACCTCGCGCACTGAAGGGCCTTCGGACGTTCAGCGGCCGCATTAATGAAGTTACCTGCCCCCGCATTGCCGTGCTCGGCACCGATTGCGCCATCGGCAAGCGCACCACTGCCACCATCCTGACCCAGGCCCTCAACGATCGCGGCGTGAAGGCGGTCATGGTCGGTACCGGCCAGACCGGCCTGATCCAGGGCGCGCGTTACGGAATAGCGCTCGACGCCGTCCCGTCACAGTTCTGTGCTGGCGAACTGGAGGCCACCATTGTCGAGGCATTCGAGGCCGAAAACCCGGACATCATCGTCGTCGAAGGACAGGGCGCACTGAGCCATCCCGCCTACTCCACTTCTTCCTTTATCTTGCGCGGGAGCTGCCCCGACGGGGTTGTGCTACAGCATGCACCGGGACGTACCCACCGCTGCGACTTCGCCAAGATGGCAATGCCGACCCCGGCCAGCGAGATCAATCTCATCGAGACTTTCGCCAACACGAAGGTCATCGGCCTGACGATCAACCATGAAAACATGACCGGCGCGGAAGTCGATACGGCGATCTCTCGCTACGAGAGCGACCTCGATATCCCCGTTACAGATGCGCTGACCCGGTCGCCGGAGCGCCTTGTGGATATGGTACTCGCCGCTTTCCCGGCGTTCGGGGTTGCGTTGACTGCCGGGACGGAATGACCGCGCCACGCCTGGAAATCGACCTCGACAAGATCCACCATAATGCCCGCACCCTAGTCGATCGACTGGGTCCGCACGGAATTTCGGTGACCGGCGTCACCAAAGCGGCGCTCGGCGCGCCCGAAATCGCCGCCGCGCTGGTCCGCGGCGGTGTGAAGGTACTGGGCGACTCGCGCATCGCGAACATCAGGACCATGCGCAAAGCAGGCATTACGGTGCCGATGATGCTGGTCCGATCGCCGATGCTGAGCCAGGTGAAAGAGGTCGTCGCGCAAGCCGATTTGAGCGTCAATACCGAACTCGACGTCGTCAGCGAGATTTCCCGTGCCGCACTTGCGGCGCGGCGCACGCATGGCGTCGTGCTGATGGTCGAGCTCGGTGATCTGCGGGAAGGCATCATGCCCGGCGACCTTGAGCCATTCGTGCACGCGATGCTGGATTTTCCCGGCGTCGCGCTCAAGGGTATTGGCACCAACCTTGCCTGCCGTAGCGGTGTGGTCCCGGACGCCAGAAATATGGCCGAACTGTCAACGCTGGCCGATTCGATCGACGCTACTTTCGGCCAACGGCTTCGCCGTCAGCTCGGTTCTGCCGCCGGTTCCGGACTCGAGATCGTCTCGGGTGGCAATTCGGCCAACCTCCAGTGGGCTCTGAGCGGCGGCGACACGGGGCGGATCAACGACTTGCGCCTCGGCGAAGCAATCCTCCTGGGCTGTGATCCGCTTCACCGCCAACCGATCGACGGCTTGCACACCGACACCTTTACGCTGATCGCCGAAGTGATCGAGACGAAAGTCAAACCGTCAAAACCATGGGGTGAATTTGGCCAGACCGCGTTTGGCGAGGTGTCGAACCTTGCCACGGACCAGTTATCCGATCCCGCCACTGAGCGGGACCGTACCACGCAGACAATCCTTGCCCTCGGGCGCCAGGATATCGATCCAGAGGGCCTTCTTCCGCCTGCCGGGATTGAGATCCTCGGGGCCAGCAGCGACCATCTCGTTGTCGATTCCGGTTGCGGCGGTCTGTCCGTCGGCGCCGAAATCCGGTTCCAGCTCAACTACAGCGCGCTGGTCCGTGCCATGACGTCACCCTTCGTCGCTCAGGTAATGAAGGCGGCCAGCCTCCCCATGCCCACCCTTATGCATTGAGCGATGCGGCGGACAGTATGTGCGGGATGGTAGCCGAAGCATCAGGGCGGTTACCCTGGCTAGACGCACAGGGAACTAACGCATAATGCTAGTCATCCCCGCAAATCGCCGTCCTTCAACGTGACTGGCATAAGGCATGTCATGACAAACACAGACCCTGATTTCAATCTTGCTTTGTTCTGCGATTTCGAGAACGTCGCGCTCGGTGTCCGCGACACCAAAATTCCTAAATTCGACATGAGGCTGGTCCTCGAACGGCTTCTGTTGAAAGGCAGTATCGTCGTCAAGAAAGCGTATTGCGACTGGGACCGCTTCAAGGAATTCAAGCCCACCATGCACGACGCCGCGTTTGAGCTCATCGAAATTCCGCACACGCGGCAATCCGGAAAGAATTCCGCTGATATCCGCATGGTCGTCGACGCGCTCGACCTTTGCTACACGAAGGAGCATATCGACACCTTCGTGATCATGAGTGGTGACTCCGACTTTTCGCCGCTCGTCAGCAAGTTGCGCGAGAATGCAAAGACGGTAATCGGCGTTGGCGTGAAGAACAGCACTTCGGAACTTCTGATGAATAACTGTGACGAGTTCATCTTCTATGACGATCTCGCCCGCGCCAAGAACTCGACCAAGTCAAATCGACAGCGTCCCACGAAACGAAAGTCCGCAGCGGAGAGGAAGCCAGCCAAGTCGAGTGGGACGCCCAAGACGGCAGCAAGCCCCAACGATGCAGAGGCTGAATCGGGCCGGCAGGACGAGGCCATCGAGGTCTTACTCGAGACGGCGGAAGCGCTTCTCGCAGAGCGCGGCGATCAGGTGTGGGGCTCGATGATAAAGCAGACCCTGAAGCGCCGCCGCCCCGGCTTCAATGAGAGCTTTTACGGATTTCGGTCGTTCAGCGAGCTGTTGGAAGAAGCGGAAAGCCGCGGCTTCCTGGAAATGGAAATGGACGAGCGCTCCGGGGGTTACGTCATTCGGGCGGTGCATCGCGACGAGTGAGTCCAGGCACCGCCCTTTCGCTATCGTCGTCCTGTAGTGCGGCATGGGTCTTGCCTTTGCCCTGGGACCAAGGGCTGCGCGAACGGTCGACAAAGGTAGCACAGGCCGCCATTCTCCGCTGCCCATGGCCGCGATCATTGAAGTCATTCTGCCCATCTTCGCCATCATGCTGGCGGGTACCCTGGCAGCACGGACGCGCTTGCTCAGAGGAGATGCCAGCGAGGCTCTGAGCCAGTTCGTCTACTACGCAGCGGGACCGGCGCTCGCCTTCATTTCCCTGTACCGCACTCCGGTCGGAGATTTCTTCAACATGCCGTTTCTCGGCGCCCTGGGTGGCGGCATGGTTTGCACACTGTGCTTCAGCCTGCTGGTCGCCGTCCGTTTCTTCCGCGGAAGCCTGACCAACTACGGCCTGCACGGCATGTGCACGATGTATTCGAGCACCGGCTATATCGGCATCCCGTTGCTGCTCATCGCATTCGGCGACGCGGCGCTCGTACCGGCGATCATCGGCGCTGTCATCACCGGGGCCTTTTTCCTGCCCATATCGATCATCCTTGCAGAAATCGACCGCGGGAAGGGCCAATCCCGCAATCTGCTCCGGCCTTTTGTCAGGGCGTTCCTCAGTCCGCTGGTGGTGTCGGCGATGGCGGGCCTTGGGGCCTCTGCGAGCGGCCTTCAATTGCCGACCGCAGCCGTTACCTTCTTCGACATGCTGAGTGGTGCCTTCGGCCCGTGTGCCCTGTTCGCGGCCGGGTTGTTCATCGGCAGCCGCAAGGTCCAGGCGGACTCCAGGGAAGTAACCTGGCTGGTGTTCGCAAAGCTTATCGTGCAGCCGCTCATTACCTATTGGCTGGCGTACCAGGTATTCGGCCTCAGCGGCATCTGGGCGGCGGCTGCTGTCATCCATGCGGCCCTGCCCACGGGTGTGCCTGTTTTCGTCGTCGCCCAGCGCTACGGTAGCTATGTCGAACGCTCATCGGCCGCCGTCGTGATCTCGACGGCCATCTCGGTAATCACCCTGTCGGTGTTAATGATCCTGTTGGACGTGAAATAGGTCCGCATCCGGGCTCTCCACCTGGCGGTCAGCCAAGTGAAACGAGTTTTCCGCCTCGGGAGACGAGCCGACCGTTTGCAAATGGTCCCAGAATGAGAGGATTCTAATCCTCGTTACTTTCCAGCTTATCAGGCGCCGCAAAGTCGGAATGGCGTCCAAATCAATTTGGCCGCAGATTCAGTCAATCATGAACTTCCGAGCATTCTGAAATGTAACCACATTTTGGCACCTATGTGTCGCCGAGGGTGCATTCCACCATCAGAAGCGATCAAGTGGCTGCAATAAGCGGGAACATAGTGAAGCGGGAACATAGTTTCGAGCAGTCTGGCTGAGACTTAGTGTCTCGACCCGCGACGTCAGTAAATCATTTCGCTTTCGTCACTTCCGTCAACAATGATGACATCGCCCGCATCCGCCAGGTCTTTGCACTTTGCGACCATTGCGGTTTGTGTCTCCTGTGCGCGCCTTTCATGTCCGCCTGTGAAGTGCCTTGATGCGCGTGATGTTGAGCCACCTGTCCGGCGTACAGGGCGCCGCCGGGCCGTCGTTCAGCTTCTTTGGTGACTTCAATGGCAAGCCGACAGGCATCCTGGCCAGTATGTTTGGCCTGCCGCCGCACCGGCGCATGACTCTCGTGTTCGTGCTTGGGCCCCATGGCGGCGGGCTTGCGCACCTCGACTTGGATGGTAACCGTGCCGGCGACCGCGAAATCGAGCTCGAGAGGAAAGGTCTGCCCTTCGATGAGGGGCACGCTGAGGCCCATCAACATGATGTGCCAGCCGCCGGGTTCGAAAACAGTCGGTTCGCCGGGGATCACCTTGATCGCCTCGACCCGTCGCATCTTAACGACATCGCCATCCACCACATGGCTGTGCAGAGCAGCCCCCTTGGCAACCGACGTGCTCGCGCCCGTCAGACGGTCGTCTGTGTTTCCGTCGTTATGGATCGTAAGAAGTGCGGCCCCGTTCCTCGCCTTGCCGATCGAAGCCCGTGCCCACGGCTGACTGATACCGATATCGCCGATGCGGAAGTCGTGCGCTGGGGCAGTACACGGGATCGTCAATGCGATGGCGAGCGCCACTGCTGCGGCTTCAAATTTCAAAGCTTTCCCGCTCCCAATTCATCCAGACATCGGCGGCGCCGAGTCAGCCGGGGACCAAGCCCACTACCACGACATTCCGACCTGTACCTATCTCGGTCATTCTTCTGGGCTCGATCTGCTCAATCATCAATTTGGTAGAGCAGATTCACGCGCCCCAATCGGGCCCGATCTGCTCTAGCGCAAAGAACGGGCAAAGGCACGGATATCGCTGACCATCAGTTCCGGTTCTTCCATGGCACCGAAATGTCCGCCGCGTGGCATCTCGGTCCAATGCGTCACATTGTAGATCCGTTCGACATAGCTGCGGGGCGGCCAGGCGAATATTTCTTCCGGAAACAACGCGCATCCGGTGGGAACTTCGACGCGCCTTCCCTCGGGCGACAGGATGTGGCCTCCATCCTCGCGACGGCCGTAATAAATCCAGCTCGCTGAATTGAAGGTGCCCGTGACCAGATAGACCATAATGTTGGTCAGCATCTCGTC
>Ga0114999_10001741_pt1 | contig 29818 bp, 22 predicted proteins | sample ArcticOcean_MG_C_3_FD_89820 | JGI IMG/M metagenome (GOLD analysis project Ga0114999, IMG submission 89820) | Marine microbial communities from western Arctic Ocean - ArcticOcean_MG_CB8_126 | ecosystem: Environmental > Aquatic > Marine > Oceanic | place: Arctic Ocean: Canada Basin | collected...
CGGGCCATATGTTGGATCTCTTTCCCTTTTTGGGCGATGTGAAAGTGTTGCGGCAGTGGGCTGGGTTGTGCGATATGACTCCGGATTTCTCGCCGATTATGGGTACGACGCCGATCGAAGGTTTTTATATCGACGCGGGTTGGGGTACTTGGGGTTTTAAGGCGTCGCCGGTCTGCGGTTATACCATGGCGCATACTGTGGCGACCGGGGAGGACCATCCACTGATTCGCGCGTTTAACGTTTCCCGCTTTGGTGCCTTTGACCTTGTGGGCGAAAAAGGGGCGGCTTCGGTTGGCCATTAAACGAAGAGGGCGGCAATGAAGATTCTGCACTGCCCGATCAATGGGCCGCGGCCGATACAGGAATTCTCTTTTGGTGGCGCGGTGCGTCCGATGCCCGATCCGCAACAAGTCGACGATGAGGCGTGGGCCGACTATGTATTTAATCGCGATGGCGAACAGGGCATACAGCGCGAATGGTGGTATCATATCGCCAGCAACACCTGGTTTATCGCCGAACGCAATATCACGAGCGACCAATTCATCCGTACGTATCTGTGGAATGGGGAGGAAGCGTCGTGAAGCAGCGTCTTGCCGCGCAACCCGGCGAGTGGATCGACCGGACGCAGGAGCTTGAGTTCCGCTTTGAGGGGGAAACCTACAAAGGTTATGCCGGCGATGTGATCGCCAGCGCGCTATGGGCCAATGGCGTGCAGATGACCGGTCGCAGTTTCAAATACCACCGGCCGCGAGGGATCTATAGTCTGGCCGGCCACGATGCCAATGCGATGTTCAGCGACGGTACCCACACACCTCTGCGCGGCGATAGTCTGCCGCTGGTTGCGGGCATGGATCTGCGGGCGGTCAATACGTTTGGCGGGCTGAAGGGCGACAAGCTCAATTGGGTCGAGCTTTTCAGCCGTTTTATGCCGGTTGGTTTTTATTATAAGGTATTTCACCGTCCGGCCTGGCTTTTCCCCTTTCATGAAAAGCAGATTCGCAAGATTGCGGGTTTGGGTGAGATTAACCCCGCGTTGCCCTCGACCACTAGTCCTAAGGATTACGCTTGGTGCGATGTGCTGGTCGTTGGTGGGGGTGCTGCGGGGCTCGAAGCTGCATTGGCGGCGGGCCGGACAGGGGCGCGTGTTCTATTAATTGAACAACAGGCGCGTCTGGGCGGTAGCTTGGCGTGGCAACACGGTCGCGATCAAGAGGCACAAAGGGCGTATGGCACGTTAGTGGAGGCGGTGCTGGCCTTGGAGGCAGTTGAGGTGCGTTGTGCGACGATGGTCGGCGGGCACTACGCCGACCATTGGGTCGCGCTCTTTGACGCTGACCGTATGAGCAAGGTGCGGGCCGGGGCCGTAGTTTATGCGCCGGGGGCGATCGAACAGCCAGCGGTTTTCGGGCACAACGACCTGCCGGGCGTGATGCTCGGCTCAGCTGCGCAGCGGCTGGTGCGTTTGTACGCGACCAAACCCTGTGAACGGATGGTGCTTTTAGCGGCCAATAGCCAAGCCTATGGCGTGGCGTTGGATATGCTCGAAGCTGGGGTCGAGGTGGCGGCCATCGCCGATTTGCGTCCCGATGGAGAACCTTCGGTTTTGGGCGAGGAAGTCGCCGCTGCGGGCGTGCCGATCCATTGCGGTCACGCGGTCTACGAGGCGGTGGCCAAGGGGGACAAGAGCGGTTTGCGCGGTGCGGTCGTTGCACCATTGCGCGACGATGGCGAAATCGAGTCGAGCCGTGGTCAACTAATCGCCTGCGACGGGATCGCGGTGTCAGTCGGGTGGATGCCCAATGCGGCCTTGTTAAGCCAGGCAGGGGTCAAGTTTGCCTATGAGCAGACGTTGCAACAATTGGCGCCGGTCTCAAAGCCCGACGGAATTTTTGTCGCAGGGCGCGCGCGCGGAACATACGACCTCGACGCGCAAAGAATAGACGGGCGCGACCAGGGCGCGGCGGCGGCTTACTATACGGGCCGCAAGGACAAGCAGATTAGCCCCCGAGTGGAATCCTGCAAAACGGCGCACAGCCATCCCTATCCTATTTTTGCCCACTCCGGCAAAAAGAACTTTGTCGATTTTGACGAAGACTTGCATTTGACCGACTTCGTCAACGCGCATCAGGAGGGCTACGACAGCGTCGAATTACTCAAGCGCTATAGCACCGTCGGTATGGGGCCGAGCCAGGGCAAGCTCGCGAATATGAACGCGATGCGCATCCTCGCTAAGCTCAACGGCGATACGATCGACGAAACCGGTTCGACAACCTCACGCCCGTTTTACCAGCCGGTGCCGCTGGGGCACTTGGCCGGCCGGCGTTTCCACCCGATGCGCCAGACGCCGATGCACGCTTGGCATGCCGCACACGACGCGGAATTTTATCACGCCGGTGATTGGTATCGGCCCGAATATTATCGTCGCGCCAATACGCATCGTGACGAATGTATTTTTCAAGAAGCGCAACAAGTGCGCACCGGCCTTGGCGTGATCGACGTGGGCACGCTCGGCAAGTTACTGATCAATGGCCCCGATGCGGTCGAATTACTCGAACGGCTCTATACCGGCCGCTTCAAGAAACGGGCGGTGGGACGTTATCGCTACGCAGTGGCGCTCGATGAGAGCGGGGTGGTGATCGAGGATGGCGTGATCGCGCGATTGGCCGAAGATCGTTTTTATGTCACGGCGACCAGCAGCGGTGTCGGTGCGTTCTATCGCGAGATGCTGCGCTGGGCGGCGATTTGGGGGTTGGATGTGACCTTGAGCAATGCGACGGGCCAATTGGCGGCGTTGAACCTGGCCGGGCCGCATAGCCGTGAGGCGCTAACCGCTCTGACGGACATCGACCTGAGCCCGGAGGCTTTTCCTTATTTGGGGGTGCGGGAGGGCGAGGTGGCGGGTGTCCGGGCGTTGGTGATGCGGGTGGGTTTTGTCGGAGAATTGGGGTATGAGGTGCATGTGCCGGCTTGGCAAGGGGCGCATGTATGGCAGTCGATTTTTGCCGCGGGAGAGCCGTGGGGCGTGCGTGCTTTCGGCGTTGAGGCACAGCGGCTATTACGGCTTGAAAAGGGGCATCTGATCGTCGGCCATGACACCGACGCGCTGACGCACCCCTACGAGGCGGGCTTGGCTTGGGCGATAGGTAAGAACAAACCCTTCTTCGTCGGTCAACGCAGTCTGCAGATCTATCGCAAGCGCGAAACAAAGCGAGTATTGGTCGGGGTGCGCTGGCCAGACGGTTTTAAGGGGGGATTGCCCGAGGAATGCCACTTGATTATTAAGGATGGCCGTATGGTGGGGCGCATCACGAGTATCGCCCCCGTTTCGACCCTGGGTTATGCATTGGGGATGGCCTTTGTCGAACCGGATATGGCTGAGCCAGGCACGCGCATTGAGGTGCGCTTAGATGACGGGGCGATGAGCGTTGCTGAAGTAGCGGCATTGCCTTTTTACGATCGGGATGACGAGCGGCAGGGATTATGAGCGAAATGCGCAATAGCCCGCTGGATGACCTTATCACTGAAGCTACGCCCGAGGTCTTAGCCGTCTTGCGGCATCCGACGGATTGGGTAAAGCTCGGGGTGAAAGGGCCAGGCCTGGTCGCATGGGCTGAGCAGCACGAGATCGAATTGCCGGTCGAGGTATACGACACTTTGCTCGTAGGGCAGTATGGGGTCCTGGCGCGGGTAGGTACGGGCGAGTTGATTCTAGAGTGCGCGCCCGACGATGGATTGTTAACGCGTTTTGAGTCCGCCTTGCAGACGGTCGATAATGGGGTTTATCGCATCGAGCAACAATCGGTGACCTTGGTATTGGCAGGCGACGCGGCGTTGGGCGTTTTGGCACAGACTTGCGGGGTGGATTTTGTGGGTGAGTTAGCAGACCGCATGGTGTATACGCGCGTGGCTGGGGCTTCTTGCGGGGTGTTGCCGCGCGAAGAAGCAGGTCAACGGGTCTATCGGCTGTGGGTCGACTACAGCTTAGCACCCTATCTGTGGAAGACGTTGGCCGAGATTGCAGCCGGGCTTAGGGTCTGAGGTGGCGGGTTATTTGCGCCAGAAGGTAGGGCTGAACAATACCAATAGGGTGAATATTTCCAGGCGGCCGATCAGCATTGCGAAGCACAGGATCCATTTGGCCGGCTGGTTGACGTCGCCGTAGTGCAGCGAGACTTCGCCGAGCCCCGGTCCGAGGTTGTTGATACTGGCGGCGACGGCCGAAAAAGCGGTCAGCGGGTCTAGGTTTGTTGCCAACACGGCGACGAAGAGCAGCGCGAAGGTGAGGATGTAGACGGAGAAGAAGCCCCAGACGGCCTGCAGCACCCGGTCGGGAACGGGGTTGTCGTTGATCTTGAGGGGGATGACGGCGTTGGGGTGGATCAGGTGCTTGATCTCGATGTTGCCTTGTTTCAGAATGAGGATTAGGCGGATGATTTTGATGCCGCCGCCTGCCGAGCCGGCGCAACCTCCAGCAAACGAGCAGAGAAACAATAAAAAAGGCAGGAAGCCGGACCAGGCTGAGTGGTCGGTTATGGCGAAGCCGGTGGTGGTGGCGATCGAGACCGTCATAAAAAGCGCATAGCGCAGCGCAGCGACCAGATCGTACCCCTTCTCCGTATAAAGCTCGAACCACGCGATCAGCGTGACGGCCAGCAAAATGAGCAAGTAGGTCCGGGCTTCTACATTCTGCAAATAGCCGCGCAGCGACCGATGGCGCAAAACGGAGAAGTGTAATGTGAAGCTAATCCCCGATATGGCAATGAAGCAGATCGCGATTAGCTCGATGGCGGGGTTGTCGAAATAGCCGATACTGGCGTCGTGGGTGGAGAACCCGCCGATGGAAACGGTCGAAAAACTGTGCGCGACGGCGTCAAAAAGGTCCATGCCTGCCAGCCAGTAGGCGAAGGCGCAAGCGACTGTCAGGCCGAGGTAGAGATACCACAGCGCCTTGGCCGTTTCGGCGATCCGCGGCGTTATCTTCGAGTCTTTGATGGGGCCGGAGGTCTCGGCGCGGAAAAGCTGCATGCCGCCGACGCCGAGCATCGGCAATACCGCGAGGGCGAGCACGATGATGCCCATGCCGCCGAGCCACTGAAGCTGTTGGCGGTAGAACAACACGGACTTGGGTAGGTCGTCCAAACCTTCGATTACCGTGGCCCCAGTGGTGGTCAAGCCGGACAGTGACTCGAACACGGCGTCGGTGAAGTTTAGTTGCAGCCGCTCTTCCAACATTAGTGGCAACGCGCCATAAAATCCCAATACGGTCCAAAATAGGACGGTGACGACGAAACCGTCGCGGATGCCCAGTTCGGTGGGGTTTTTGCGCGTCGGTAGCCAGCAGGTCAGCCCGGTGCAGAATGTTATGGCGAAGGCGATGAGAAAGGCGTCGCTGGCCCCGTCTTCATAGAAAAAAGAAACTATGGCGGGTACCAGCATCGTCGCGCTGAAGACCATCAGCAATACGCCGAGGACTCGAAATACCACGGGTGTTCGCATAGTTTATTCCGTGGGCAACGCCCCGGTTATTGGCGCCAGGCATCTGGTGAAAAGAGCACGATCACGGTGAAAATTCCCAGTCGTCCAAGCAACATAAACAAAGAGAGCAACCACTTGCCGACCGCAGGCAGGTGCGCATAGTTGTCGGTGGCGCCGACCGAACCTAAGCCGGGGCCGACATTGCCCAGGGTCGCCGCCACGGCGCCGAAGGCCGCAAGCATGTCCAAACTGAGCAACGACATCGACAATACGCCGAACAGGAAAAGTATAATAAAAAATGAAGTAACCGATCAGATTGGTCACGACTTCCCTCGACACTGGCTCACCGTTCATGCGCACCGGGACCACCGCTTGCGGGTGGAGGTGGCGCCGCAAGCTGCCGAAAAAAGATAGGATAAGCCAGGCGAAGGTGACCACGGCGAAGCCTTCTTTGGGCCGCAGATCGCCGTCGAGACGGGTCGTTTTATAGGCGATGAGTCCGGCGACTAGGCTGAGTGCGGCGCTAATCAGGAAGGCCGGCGCGTCGTTTTCGCCGTAGTATAGCGAAAAGGGCACGGGCAATAGCATGAAGACGGAGAGGAAAATTAGCAGCAGGCCGAGTATATGCGTGGCTTTGTGAAAATGCATAAGAGCCTCTGGTTTGACGGAGAAATATACGACGAGTTTAACCGCCGAAGATTTTCCTTACTTCCTCGTGGGTGTGGTGGCGGGTGAAGACCACGGTTTTGTCGCCCGGTTCTATGCGCGTATCCCCGTCCGGGATGATTACGCGGTCGTGGTGCACGACCGCCCCGATGATCGAGTCGCGCGGCAGGCGGATATTGCGCAGATCCTTTTTGGTGATCTTACTGCCCTCGCGGGCGATATATTCGACGGCTTCGACATCGAGGCCGGGCAGGCTGGCGATCGAGGCGATGCGCTGATGGCGCACGTAGCGCTGGACTGCGTTGACGGTTAGCAGTTGTTTGCTCAGTACCGAATCCATGCCGATCGCCGGCGTGATGGGTATATAGTCGACATTGTTGACCAGTGAGATGGTGCGCTCGACCTCGAAATGCTTGGCGATCAGCGTCGAGATGATATTGATCTCGTCGCTGCCGGTGACGGCGATAAACGCGTCCATATCGGTAATGCCTTCGACGGCCAGCAGGTCGTAGTCGGTGCCGTCGCCCTGGATAACCAGCACGTCTTTAAGCCGGTCGGCGACTTCCCAGGACTTTTCGGTGCTGCTCTCGATGAGCTTGACTTTGCTGTCGGGCGCGATCGCCTGCGCGATGAACTGCCCGGTCAGGCTACCGCCGAGGATCATGATATTTTCGAGGCGGTGCTCGACATGTCCGGTCAGTTTGATCACGTCGGGGATGTAGGCGGGGTCGCTGATGACGAAAATCCGGTCATCGAAGTATAGCTGGGTATCGCCGCTGGGGACGACGGTTTGCTGTTTGCGCTGGATGGCGACGATGCGCATGGGGATGTGGGAAAATTGGCGACCGACATCGCTCAAGGGAGAATTGAGCAGCGGGCATTGCTCGTCGAGACGCACGCCGAGCAGGACCAGTTTGCCCTCGGCAAATTCGATGATATCGGTGGCGCTGGACTGGCGGATCAGCCGGACGATAGCGTCGGCAGTTTCTTTTTCGGGGTGGATGAATTGGTCGATACCGAGTTCTTCACGACTGAAGACAAAATCGGGCGAGGCGAACTCGGGGTTGCGGATGCGCGCGATAGTGGACTTGACGCCGAGCTTCTTGGCAAGACGGCAGGCCAGCAAATTGACTTCGTCGCTGGTCGTCATCGCCGCGACCAGATCAATGCTGTCGATGTCGACTTCCTGTAGGGTCTTCAGGCTGGTACCGCTGCCCACTTTGACCAGGATATCGAGTTGTTCGCCGACGCGTTTGATGCGCCGGTGGTCGATGTCGATAAGCGTGATACCGTGCCCGTCTTGGCTGAGTTGTTTGCTCAACTGAAAGCCGATGGCGCCGGCGCCGATGACTAGGATGCGCATGGATTCTTAGCCAGATTTATTGGTAAGACGGTTTTACGCGGTGAAGGTATAGATAGGTAATACATAGTCCAAAAATAAGGAGAATGTACGATAGACGCTAATGAGTTGGATTTTGTTTTGGCCCCTGAAGTGGGTGCTTGGGGGGGCCAGGGTACGTGCCTTGTTTTTACGGACTTGTCAAACCAGCAGCGAAGCGAGGCGTTTGACCGCTCTATCGATGCGGTCGATAAACTGGTCGAATGGGACCAAAATATATTGCGGCGGCCAAGCGCGGATGCTGTGGTCGAGTTGGGATTGAGCTGATGTATACGCCTGAAGAAAAAGCGTTTTTCCTCGAACACGGTTATTTGCACGCGACCGGCGTGCTTGACGAAGGGCACCTCGCGCTGTTGCGGATCGAATTCGATCGGGTCTGGGACGCCGAAAGCCCAAAGGTTAACCAGCACAAGCTGCTGAAATACCAGGCTTTTATCGACTTGCTCGAACACCCACCGATCATTGACCGGCACCGCGCCATTTTCGGCGCGCAAACCCAACTGCTGCAATACGACTTTTTGCGGCAGGGGCCAAAAAGCGACGCGGCGGAACGCGGCTGGCACCGCGACTTCGTTTTTCCGGGCGATCGGCCACTGTCGATTAATACGATTCTCTATTTAGACGACATGGACGACGAGGTGGGGCCGACACGGGTGGTGTCGGGTAGTCATCGCGGTGAGGCTTTGCCGACCGCTAAGGATCAACCTGTGGACGAGGAGGTGGCGCTCTACGCGAACGCGGGCGATGCGGCCTTTATCAATTCGGCGATCTGGCACAGCGGTAGTTGTAATAAGGGGCAGGGTTTGAGGCGCGGGATCTACCTTTATTACGGCTATTGGTGGCTCAAGCGTTATGAGTCGGAACAGAAATTGCCGTGGCAGGCGTTGGAAAATGCCAGCGAAGAGCGCTTGTGCTTGCTCGGGGTCAAGATGCCGGATCGGGATATTCATCAGTACCGGCCGGACGCGGGTTTTGCTTAGGCTCTATTGCGGGGATGACAGCGCTGACCGATTGAATTACAACTATACCCAATCGATACACCTTTGCGAAGGGGCATGCGAGTGGGGCTGATTCGGCGTCGGTACGTTTATGAGCTTTTCTTCAAGTCAACGAGATAGCGTCGCCGATAGCGCGCCCCCAGCCGGTACATTTCATGGCTTGGTGGAATGCGCACCGTTTCTAGGGGTTTGGCGCCGAGAATCTCGCAGATTTTTTGCGATGGGATATTCTTCCGGTCTACAGTCAGCCATACCCTCTTAAGGCGGTGGGCGATCGCCAGCGACAACTGCGGGCGACGTAGCGGTGCCCGCGGTATCTCGGTTCGACCTTGTAGCCGATGCGCAGATGGATGATGCCGATGGTCTGTTTTGCGTCCGGCCGTCGCATCGCGAATTCGTAGCAGAGCAGGTGGCCCCTAGCGGGGTGGGCCGGCACGGTTTTTAACAGTGCCAGTTCGAGGTCTCTGTCGACGATTTTTCTGGGGTGGAAAAATTCGCATGAAGCCTCCCCGCAGCAAGCTGCGGGTATCGAGTTGGCTATATGCGAATTTGCGCTGCAAGCAGCGGGGTATCAAACCCGAAAGACTAAAATGAATTCGTCGTGGTCTAGTGAGGGGGGAGGAGGTGCTCTTGCTCATTGTCTGGGCAAAACATAAAAGAACACGGATATAAAGTGGCTGAAGCTGCCGACCAAGACGAATACGTGAAAAATGGCGTGGTTGAATTTGATTCTTTTTATGCTGTATAGGATCGCGCCCATCGTATAGGCGATGCCCCCGGTCAGAAGCCAAAGAAATCCTTCGCGCGGTAGATTGGCGATCAGAGGTTGTATCGCGAAAACGATGATCCATCCCATGAAGACGTACATCAGGGTCGAAATTAGATTGTATCTTCCCGTCGTAAAAAATTTCAGGACGATGCCGATCAGCGCGAAACTCCAGGTGGCGGCAAAAATAATCCAACCCGTCGGACCGTTCAGCGTAATGAGGGCGAAGGGGGTATAGGTGCCGGCGATAAGGACGTAAATCGACGCGTGATCGATGATCCTTAGTCTGCTTCTCAACGTCGGTTCTTTCGCCCTGTGGTAGAAGGTCGAAGCGGCGTACAGAGCGGTTAAACTTGTGCCGAAGGTAGCGAAGCTAAGCAGGTGCAAAAGCGTGCCGTGCAGGTACGCGTGCACCATGAGCGCCGCTAATGCGATAATGCTCAGGATAAAACCAGCCGCATGGGAAATGATATTCAACCGTTCTTCGCTGGGCGGGTAGTATTTTATCCCGTCTTTGGCTTCCATCGTTGTCAAACCCTATAATGGTGTCGATTGGCGACCGACAGCGGATGAGCGATGAGAAAATGGCTACGTATATGGCAAATAATAGCAGTAGCGGATGAATTGCCGCAAGCCTTAAACGGCAATGGCCGTGTGGGTATATCGTTTGACAGCCTATAGGTGAAGATGCAATATGATCAATAAAAGAAGGTCAAACCATTAGGGAATACAGCGATGACAGATAGCTTGACGGATGCGGATAAGAAAACAGAAGAGCTGGAGACGAGGGAATGGCTCGAGTCGCTGGCTTATGTTATCGAGCATGCGGGCCCGCAGCGGACCCGCCATCTGCTCGAGAATCTGCTCGATCGCGCCCGGCAACAGGGTGTGCAGGTCCCCTCTGGTGTTCACACGCCCTATATCAATACGATCCCCGCTACGCGCCAACCGCCCTATCCCGGCAGCCGTGAACTCGAGCGCAACATCCGGAATATCATCCGCTGGAACGCGATGGTAATGGTGGTCAGGGCGAACTTGGCCGACGCGACGATAGGAGGTCATATCGCGACCTATGCCTCGGCGGCGACGCTTTACGAGGTGGCGTTTAACCATTTTTTTCGTGGTCGCCAGGAGGGCTTTGAGGGCGACCAGATTTTTTTTCAGGCACATACCTCACCGGGTATTTACGCGCGGGCCTTCCTCGAAGGACGCCTGACGGAACGGCATCTCGACAATTTTCGCCACGAACTACGCCCCGGCGGCGGTCTGTCTTCGTACCCGCACCCCAAACTGATGCCGGACTTCTGGCAGTTCCCATCGGCGTCGATGGGTTTGGGGCCGATGATGGCCGTCTACCAGGCCCGTTATAATCGCTATTTGGAAGATCGAGGCCTAAAAGAAAAGTCTGATGCCCGGGTCTGGGCTTTTATCGGCGATGGCGAAACCGACGAGCCGGAAGCGCTCGGCGCGATTTCACTGGCGGCTCGCGAGGGCCTCGACAACTTGGTTTTTGTGGTCAACTGCAACTTGCAACGCCTCGACGGCCCGGTGCGCGGCAATGGCAAGATCATCCAAGAGTTGGAGACGTTTTTCGCCGGTGCCGGTTGGAATGTCGTCAAGGTGATTTGGGGCAGTGATTGGGACCCATTGTTGGCGATGGATGATGAGGGACTGTTGGCCCGACGGATGGGTGAATTAGTCGACGGGCAGTACCAGAAGTACAGCGTTTCGAGCGGGGCGGAGCAGCGCGCGCATTTTTTTGGCGTCGACGAACGGCTGATGCAGATGTCGCAGCAGTTGACCGACGAACAGATTCGCACCATTCGCCGGGGCGGACACGATCCGGACAAGGTCTATGCGGCATTTAAGGCGGCGGTCGATTTCAAGGGTGCGCCATCGGTGGTATTGGCCAAGACGATCAAGGGCTACGGTATGGGCGAGGTGGGCGAAGGGCGGATGACGGCGCATCAACAGAAGAAGCTCGATGTAGATATTCTGCGGCAGATTCGCTCGCGTTTTGGAATCCCGCTCTCGGACCAGGAGGTGGAACAGCTTTCGTTTTATCGGCCGCCGGAGGACAGTCCCGAAACGCGCTATCTCTTGGAGCGGCGCGAGGCCTTAGGAGGATTCGTGCCGCAGCGGGAAGTGAAACACCCGAGAGTAGTAGGTCCCGCCGATGAACTCTTCAGCGAATTTACCGCCGGGACCGGTGACCGCAAAGCCTCCTCGACGATGCTTTTTGTGCGTATTCTGGCCAAGCTACTGCGCGACGAGGCCTTGGGCCAGCGGATCGTGCCGATCGTGCCGGACGAGGCTAGGACCTTCGGGATGGAGGCGCTGTTCAGCCAATACGGCATCTATTCGCACCTGGGCCAACTTTACGAACCCGTCGACAGCGAGAGCTTGACCTATTATCGCGAAGCCCGCGATGGTCAGCTTCTTGAGGAGGGCATCAGCGAGGCGGGGGCGCTTTCGTCGTTTATCGCCGCCGGTACGGCCTATGCCACGCACGGAATACAGACGCTGCCCTTTTTCGTATTCTATTCGATCTTCGGCTTTCAACGGGTGGCTGATCTTATTTGGGCGGCTGGCGACCAGATGGCGCGGGGGTTTCTGATCGGGGCGACTTCGGGGCGGACCACGCTCAATGGCGAGGGGTTACAGCACCAGGATGGACAGAGCCATTTAATGGCGGTCGGTTTTCCGCATGTGGTGGCCTACGACCCGGCTTTCGGTTATGAGTTGGGAGTGATCATCCGCGAAGGGATTCAGCGGATGTGCGAGCGGGAGGAGGACTTGATTTATTATTTGACGGTGCAAAACGAAACCTATGTGATGCCGTCAATGCCCGAAGGTGCCGAGGAAGGTATTTTGCGGGGTCTGTACCGACTGCGGGGCACAGGCGGCCAGGTGCATTTATGCGCCAGCGGCAGTATTCTGCTCGAGGCGCTGAGGGCGCGGGAGATTCTGCAAGAAAAATACAATATCGAAGCCGATGTCTGGAGCGCGACGAGTTGGCAGCAATTGCAACGGGATGGGGGGAAAGCCGAGCGATGGAATTTACGGCATCCACGGCAGGAAGCGCGACAAAGTTGGGTCGAGCAGTGTTTTGCGGGGTCCGACGGGGTTTTTGTCCTCGCGTCGGATTATGTGAAGGCGTTGCCGGATACGGTGGCGCGGTATTTTCCGCGCAATCCTGTGGTGTTAGGGACTGATGGTTTTGGGCGCAGTGAGAGCCGTGCGGCGTTGCGGCAGTATTTTGAGGTGGATGCGGAGATGATGGTGTTTGCGGCGTTGGTGGAATTGGGACGGCGCGGAGAGGTTGGTGAAGAGGTAGTTGAGAAAGCGCAGAAGGCGTTGGGGATTGATGCGGAGAAGGTGGATCCAGCGGTGTTCTAGGTGGGAAGGAGCATATGGAGGGCATTACCTTGCTCATGCTCGCCGACGATCTCTGGTCTGATCCGATTTTGCAATTCTGCAAAATCGGGACCGCAAGCCGCTGCGGTGATATCCTCTATCGCCCCTCCGGTGCTTTTGTGAATATTACGTCCAAAAAGAAAGAGAGAATTATGCGTTTTGAAGGGCAGGTCGCTATTGTCACTGGGGGTGTCGGTGGGTTGGGGAAGGGGATTGTGGGGCGGTTGGCTTCGGAGGGGGCGCGGGTTGTGATTTTTGATATGGATGAGGGGGCGATGGGGCAGACGGTGGAGGAGTTTGCAGGGGAAGGATACTCCATTAGTTCGCAGGAGGTGGATGTCACCGATGAAGAGTCTGTGAGGAGTGGGGTTGAGGGGGTCGCAAAAGAAATGGGGCGGTTGGATATTATGATTAATTGCGCCGGGATTCTCGGGCCGAATAACCAAAAGATTACCGAGGTGGATATGGCGGCCTATGATGCGACGTTGGCGGTGAATCTGCGCGGGTCGTATTTGATGGCCAAATACTCGCTGGTCGAGATGGAGAAGCGGGATTATGGACGGGTGTTGCTGATCGCCTCGATCGCGGGCAAAGAGGGCAATGCGAAGATGAGTCCTTATTCTATTTCGAAGGCGGGGGTGATCGGGTTGGTTAAGTCGGTGGGCAAAGAATACGCGGAGACGGGGATCACGGTTAACGCATTGGCGCCGGCGGCGATCTATACTTCGATGATCGAAAACGCCGACCCGGCGGCCGCGCAGTATATGATCGAACGGATTCCGATGAAGCGCTTCGGCAAGCCGGAGGAGTTGGCGGCGACGGCGGCTTGGATTGTTTCGCCAGAAGCGAGTTTTAACACGGGTTTTACCTTTGATATGTCGGGCGGGCGAGCGACGTATTAATATTTAGCCGCTCACCTCAGCAATCGTAATTTTCGCGTATTCGAGGCGAGCGGCAGCGGTTAGGCTACTTGAGGTATTCGCCGGGGATGCGCGAGCCTTCGTATTCGGCTTTGGGGTCTCGCTTGGCTATGGGCTCGGGGACTTCCCCTGTCCAATTGTCGGGCACGCCGAAGGGGCGTCGGTGCCAGGCCAGTACCAGAGTGCGGCGCTCGTCGGTCTGGTTGCGGTAGGCCGAGTGGAGGACGCGGGCGTCTGCTAGGACCAGCGACCCGGCTTTGACACAGACGTCGACCTGGTCGGGATGGTCGCTAAACATCACCGGGTCGTCTTCGGGTATGGTGCGGGCGCCTTGCTCGTGTGCGGGCACCAATTCGTCATGCAGAGTCAGGCGCTTATGGTGGGAGCCGGGGATGACTTTGAGGCAGCCGTTTTCGATGCTGGTGTCCTGCAAATAATACGAGAGGAAAATAATCTGCGGCCAAGGCGAGACGCTAATCGGGTCGTTCCACTGCATCCAGTCCTGGTGCCAGTAGAGGGCTGGCTCGCCGGGGTCCTTGGTCAAGATGATTATGCCGCCGGAGGTCTTAAAGTCGCCATAGCCGATTTGCCCTAAGGCCTGCTGCGCCGCTGGCCAGTCTAAGAGCTTTTGAATGATGGCGTTGTTGGCGCCGGTCTCGGTCACGTGCTGGCCCTGGTATTTGAAGTCGGGCGGCATAACCCAGTCTTTCATCAGGCGCTCTGATTCGTCGCGCATCTCCTGCAAGAACTGGTCGCCGAGAATGTCGTCGATAACGCAGTAGCCATTGCGTTCGAGTTCGGTGCGTTTTACTGTCGCTTCTTCCGGTGTCATGTGCGCAATCTTTCTAATGTTGTCGGTATGTATTGCCGTTTGATCGTCAAAGTTACAACGAATATTTATAGCGTTCAACTACCTAGGCGTCGAATTCTTCGACGAATGTCTTGCCCTCGCCGATATTGTCGCCGGGTTCCTTGTCTAAGGACGCGCGCGTCTCTTCGTCTCGGTCAGGCGTCGGTTTATTGGTCCTGTGTCCAGATGTTTTTCATTTGCCAGCAGTCCAAATAATGCAGTATTGCGTCGCTGCCTTGCGCGCGGATGCTAACACCGAGGCTGTCTTCTCGCCCAGGATGTACCCGCAGGGTCATATAGCGCCTGTCGTTGGCGAAGATTTCGACGATGCTTTTGTCGACAAAGATGCGCAGCTCGAGCAGTTCGTCGTCGGCTAGTTTGAAGTTGGCGGTTTCCGGTGGCCGGGCTAGAACGTCTGGTAGTAGCGAACTGCGGCTAATGTCGAGAACGAGGTTGTCGTGGAAGGTTTCCGGGCCTTTTGTTTTTACGGCTCCACCATTTTTGAGATAGCGTATACTCGTCGTTTCCGCGCCATCGGGTGAGCGCAAAACCTCGATACAAATCTCGCGGGCTGCTTGTGGGTCGATACGGGCGACGATTTCAATGGCATTGCCCGCGATGTCGAGGGGGATATCGCGATTGGCGGGCAGGCGTGTTTCGCCGATGTGCCGATGGTCGCCACGCAGTGTTTCGAGCGCGGCTACGGGTTTGTTGAGCACGGTGTTGTCTGAGCTTATGCTGAGTTGGCTAGGCAGCGACATAATGCCATTCCAGTCGGCGGTGATCAGCCCGTGGTTTAACATGTGCATCAGGTAGACCCCGCCATCGCTGTCCGGCGTCGCCGTTGGGGCGTTGACGCCGCCATTGTTGACCGGGCCGAAGCAGAAGCGGTCGTGCGCGAAGGGTCTGAACTTGCCGTCCTCTTCGTCCCAGTCACCGAGCAGGTATTGTGCGCCGCGTTGGTGGCTGCCGAAGACGAGGATGTATTTGTCGCCGATCGGCCAGAAGTAGGGCACGGCGCAGTCTTCGCCGGCAGTCGTGAAGACATCGCCTTCCATAAATGGGCCTTGGTAGGTCCAGTGCTGCAAATCTTCCGAGAAAAATAAATGCGGGGCCGGGACCGAGTCGACGAGGATTTTGCCGTGGTAGGAGCCGGATAGGGAGTAGTAGCCCTTTTTTCCTTTCCACAAACAGGGATCGCCGATGCGATAGGGATAACCCATGGCATCTGGCTCGATTTCTTCGATGACGGGATTGCCGGGGATCTTTTCCCAGTTGAGCAGTAGCGGGTCCGAGGCCTCGGCGATTATGGTGCCGGCGCTGGTGCCGTGATAACAGGCCAATACGCGGTCGTCTTCGGCCAGTGAACTGCCGCTATAACATTTCTCTTCGATGCCGGGATAGATGGCGATGGGCAGGTCTTGCCAGTATACGAGGTCTTCGCTTACGGCGTGGCCCCAATGCTGGCGGCGGTCTTCGTTGGGGTATTGCTGGTAGAATAGATGGTAGCGCCCCTGCCAGTAAGTGAAGCCATTGGGGTCGTTGGAGGGGCCTTCGGGGTTTACGTAGTGGTAGGTCGGGCGGTAGCGGTCGGATAACTGGGCTTTGCGCGACGCGGCGAAGCGCAGCGTTAGCTCGTCGGTCTTCAGCTGTTCGAGTTGTTCTTCGAGTGTGGTCGCGTAGGTTTTTTGTGGGACTTTGGAAGGGTATTTCATTGGGTTTTTATTTCTTTGAATATGGCTGATATCCCTGGAGCAGGTTGTACCGTTAACATATTCTGAACCTCAGTTTTGCAAACTCCCGGTAAAAAAGAGCGGCATATTGGCCTCTCGCCAGGGGCCGTCTCCGGGCTTGCTTGCATCGTTTGCATGCATTGGGTGCGGCGTTCGAGCATAGCGCGCAGCACCCAACACATGGCCTCTTTTTTGCCCGACGGATCCCGAACCTTCTGAGGCATAGACAAACTTTTCGCCGGGATGATAGTGCCTGGGCAATGAGGTATTGGGCGGAACTTCGAACGCGCTAATTATCATTTTTAGATCCGCGGCGATTTCGAGTTCGGCGCGCATGAAGTTGATCCATTTTACTGCTGGCGCTTCGTCTGCTTTGACGGCCTGGTCTCCGAGGAAACTAGGACTATAAGAAAATAGGTGAAGTGTGCCAATCGTTTCATGATGATGTTCTTCATGTATTTAACCGGGAATTACCGGTAATAGAATATGCGATGGATACGCTTTGCTGTGGTAAACCCTTTGCTGAGCCGTGCGTAACTCGTTGTCGACTCCATATTTGTTGCCGGTGTTGGGGTTGCGGTCGAAACGCGGGAAGTTCGAGGAGGAAATTTCTACGCGGATTTGGTGACCCTTCTGGAAGACGTTGCCGGTGACGCCGACTTCGATGGTGTATTCGTTGATGGTATCGGGCTCTAAAGGCTTGGCTTCGCTCAAGCTTTCGCGGTAGCGGGCGCGGATAATGCCGTCGCACAAATTTTTGGCGTAGCCAGTGGGGGAGACGTCGACGAGTTTGGCGGTCCAGTCGGTATCGCGGCCATCGGTGGCGGCATAGAGTACGACCTGGATCGGTCCGGTGACTTCGAGATCTTCAGCAAGAGGCTCACTGGTATAACAGAGTACGTCGCCGCGCATTTCGGCCGGGCGCTGGTCATAGGGCCCCCAGGGCACGATATGGGGGGAGCAGCAATTATTGCCGCCCAGGGTTTGTACCGGGTAGCGCGGGTCGTAGGTGAATTGGTCGGTCTCGGCACCCTGCGTTTCGCTAAAGGACAGATGGCCGTCGCCGATCAGTGAATTGGCGTGACCGCCGGAGTCGAAGTAGGCCTTGCGCCATGTGGTGCGCTCAAGCGGCCATTCCCACTCGTCGCGCCATTGGTTGATGCCCATGATAAAGAGCTTGATCGGCGGTTCGTCGACGATGCCATTGTCGATGCCTTTGAGCCAGTAGTCGAACCAACGCAGCTCTGCGCCGTCGAGGTCGTAGAGCGAGTGCGGACCGAAGTCGATATCGCCGGTGCGCGTTGAGGTGCTCAAAGCGTGCGGCCAGGGGCCGACGATGAGCTTGCTTTGCTTGGCTTCGGGGGTGCGGCCGTGTTGGCGCAGGCCGTTGAAGTTGATAAAGGTCTGCGGGGCGTAGAGATCGTACCAGCCACCCATATTGAAGGCGGGTGCGTCAATATTGCCAAAGCGTTTCTCGTCGTCGAATTCTTGCCAATACTCGTCGTAGCTTGGGTGCTGGATCCAGTCTTTCCAGAAGTTGAGGTCGCGTCCGGCGGCCTCGTCCATTTTGCCGACGGGTAAGGAGTGGAAGGCCTCGGTCCAGTTGTGGTAGTCTATGCTCTGGCTGGTGCGGGCGTTGGAACGCATGCCCCAGGTCATCATGACATTGAGCTGGAACGCGCCGCCGGGATAGGCCAGGCCATTGTGGAAATCGCAACAAATGACGCGCGGGGCCATGCAGGTCAGGTGTGGGCTGCGGTGGGGGGCTGAGGCCCATTGCACCGAACCGAGATAGGAGCCGCCCGCCATGCCGATCTTGCCATTGCTCCAGTCTTGTTGGCCGATCCACTGTTGCGTGTCGTAGCCGTCGTCGGCTTCGCGGAAGGGGTAGAAGTCGCCTTCGGAGTCCCAGCGACCGCGGCAGTCCTGCAGGACGCAGACGTAGCCATTGTTGGCGAGGCGGCGGGCGTTTTGGATTATGGGGTCGATGTTGTTGCTGTAGGGGGTACGGATGAGGATTGTGGCGAAGGGGCCTTCTGTGTGGGGCAGGTAGATATCAGCGGAGAGTTTTATCTTGTCGCGCATGGGGACTTTTACGTCTAAGCGCATTTCTACTGCGTAGTTGGCGGGCATGGGCGGCTCCTTGGCTAGGTGGTGGGGAGAAGGTTAAGAAGGGTGGCGATGAGGGGCAAGGGGTGGAGGAGAGGTTTGTTGCTGATGGTGGGCGTAGGGTGTATTATTGCGCCTAGCGTTTAGAGCTATTGGGGTGCGAGGGGCTGTCGGAGGGTATCCCCGCTCATTCTCGCCGACCATCCCTGGTCGGCTCCGAGGGCATTTCCCGATTTCACTATCCTGTAAAATCAGGGAATGCAAAGCCGCTGAGAGTGTACCCTCCGACAGCCCTGCGATACTTGTGTAGGTAATACAAGAATGAAGACTAAGGCGCATGAGGGTTTTTTTTAAGGAGCAATACCATGACCGCGGATAAGGGCAATCTGTTTCATCGAAATTTGCAGCAGGAATATCCAGTTATTGTGCGGGGAGAGGGCATCTATCTCTACGATCAAGAAGGGCGGCAGTACATCGATGGGATTGCCGGGGCGGGGAACGTGACGTTGGGGCATGGACGGAAGCGGATCGCCGAAGCGATGGCGCAACAGGCCGAGACATTGGCGTATTGCTTTTCGGCTTTTTTTACCAATCAGCCGGCGTTGGACTTGGCACCGAGGATCGCGGCATTGGCGCCGGGGGATCTCAATAGCTGTTATTTCGTTTCCGGCGGGTCGGAGGCGATTGAGACAGCATTTAAGTTGGCGAGGCAGTATCATCTGCAAAGAGGGAATAGTCAGAAACACAAGGTCATTTCGCGGTGGCGGGGGTATCACGGGGCAACGCTGGCTGCGATGGCGGCTTCGGGGTTGCCGGCGCAGCGCAATCCCTTTGCGCCCTTGTTGCCAGACTTTCCGCATATCGCGGCTTGTCACCCTTATCGCTGTGCTTTGGCCGGGTGTGAGGGCGCGTGCAATCTCATGTGCGCCAGGCAGCTCGAAGAGATGATTTTACAGGAGGGGCCGGAGACGGTTTCGGCCTTTGTCGCCGAGCCGGTGGTGATGGCGGGTGCGGCGGTGGCGGTGCCGCCCGATGGGTATTTTGCGGAGATTCGCGAAATCTGTGATCGCTATGAGGTATTGTTTATTGCCGATGAGATCATTACAGGTTTTGGTCGCACTGGGCGTATGTTCGCGATGGACCATTGGGGGGTAGTGCCGGATATAATCGCTTTCGGTAAGGCGGCGAGCAGCGGGTATATACCTTTGGGAGGAGTGGTGATTAGCGATAAGATTCGCCAGGTTTTTTCCGACGGGGGTGAGCCATTTGCGCATGTTTTTACCTATGTGAACAACCCAGTGGCGATGCGGGTGTGCGGGACGGTGCTGGATATTATTGCAGAAGAGGGGGTGATCGAACACGTAGTCGAGATGGGAGAGTATTTGGCGGAGAGGGCAGAGGGGTTTAAGCAGTATGCTTGTGTGGGCGATGTGCGGTCTAAGGGGTTGATGATGGGCATTGAACTGGTGCGAGATAAGCAGACCAAGACGCCTTTCGCCGCGGAAGAGGGCATGTCGGCGCGCGGCATGAGTCTGGCGTTGGCACGAGGTCTGCATATTTCCGGCGTGCCGGGGGTTGCCGACCTCGTGCGCGGTGATGATTTGCGCTTTTATCCTCCGCTGGTTATCACGCGGGAGCAGCTAGGCGAGACGCTTGACATAATCGACGAGGTCTTGGGTGAATTGACGCGCGAAGCCGGGCTGTAGTTCAGCAGATGGTGCCGCGTTTCGCGTGGATACCGTTGCCTGGCGGATCGTCGCCGATCCAACGCGGATCGATGGGCTCGGAAGCCAACTGGTAGCGAGAGTCGGTGGAGATACGCAGGTGACGGGTCTGGTTGTCGTGGCTGCAGTGCAGCGTGTGCATCGAGAAAATTAGCACATCGCTCATTTGAAATTCGGCGGTTAACCAGCGGCCGCCTAATTCGGTGCGCACGGCGGTCGGATCGTGCGAATAGACGCCGTCGGTGCTCCAGCGGATGCTGTCCATTTCTTCGCGCGTCAACGCTCGGTTGGCGGCTCTCGCGCGGCCGATAATTTCCGCCGCGTCCCCTTCATTTTCGCAATAGACGTCGACATCGGTTTGGCCGTAGGTGCGCTTGAGCTCTTCGTTGAGGTGAGATTTTTCCAATACCAACAGGCCGCCCATCTCATAGGGAATATCGCCGAGCGGGGTCCAGGAGGTATAGAGATTTTCCGTCCCGCGTCCCATATAGACAATATCGCAGTGTGGCTTAGTGGCCGAGTCCTGTGTCGGCGTCTTGGCGCGGAACCAGGTATAATCGAGGGGCCGGACCGGCCCGCCTAAGAAAGATTCGTAAAACTCGATCATGTGGCTGCCGTAGAGCAGATCGAATAATGGGGGATTGTCGAGCGGCACGGACTGGGCCGAGCGCATGTGTACGCCGGGTTTGAGCAGGGCTTCGTCGAGTGGTTGGCCCGGCAGGAAGAGGTCTTGCTCGGCCAATCGCTCAAGTGAACTGGTGCGGGCGGCCTGGACCTGGTCGCGGTCGAGCAGGCCGGGCAGGAAGAGATAGCCGTCGAGCGCCATGCGTTGGTGCAGTTCTCCGCGGTCGTCGAGCGCGTCTGTGGAAGAGCGCAAGGGGCCGAGAGCTGCGGGTGAGGCGTCTAGCGCTTGCTCGTTAAAGCGGAATTGGGGTAGCGTGGTCATATGGGGCCTTTTGAGAGAGCTCGGTTTATCCGCGATAATTTAAAGATCATTTGCTACGAGGACGAGATCGAGGCGAATGAGCGATGTCGTGAAAGGCTACTTATGTCGGCATGCCCGGTTAGATTTCATATTCGTAGATCTTGAGATCCTTATCGTACATAAATTTACCCACCAATAATCCTCCGGCGAACATCTCGGGCAACCAATGCGCCGCATCCGGCTACATGTGCCCTTAAGGTATGCTAGATAAATCGAACCATTGTGCGGCGATTTCTTCGGATTCGCTTAATCTTCCGTTCATTAGCGACTGGTGTAGGCGTGGACCACCTGGTTCGATGCCTGTGGATCTTCCGCATGGGGAAAGAGAAAGGTCAGCATCGCCACTTTTTCTATTTGCGTCGGCTCGACGCCGACCCTTTCTATCGTCTCTCAGATCATCGCTTCCTCTACGTTATGCGTTGTAATTAGTATAGGGAAAAACAAGCACTACCGGCAACGATTACTCCGTTGACAGACGGGCGACAGTGGTGTACCTATATCGCAAGGGGTTTCGGCAAATATCATAGCGTGGGAGTGATTTAAAACTATGGCAGATCACCCAATTTTCACACCGGATCAAGAGAAAGAAATACTCGATTTTTTTCGCCAAGAGGGCTACGCTGTCGTCGCTGATGCGTTGGCGGTGGACGAGATCGCCTTTCTCAACGATTTTGTCGACCGCTCTAAAATCGAGATTCCCGACGAGTGGGGGCCGGACAAACGGGGTTGTTACTCGCACGGGCAGGTTTTGGTAAATCACCCTGAGTTGGACCGTTATGTCCAATACCAGACGACTTTTCCGCTGATCGATGAAATTATGGGGCCGGGCGCGCGTTTTGCCCAATACGACTTTCGGGATATCCCGCCGGGCAATGGCGATAGCGCCATGGATTATCACAAGGACGACCTCAATTACAAACCGCCGCAGCCACCCGAGGTTGGTCCCTATGGCTGCAAGTATCTCTGTGCGATTTACCATTTGAGCGATGTGGACGCGAGCACGCCGCGTTTTTGCGTGGTGCCTAAGAGCGGGCCTTATGCGTCGATAGAAGAGGCGCAGCAGCAGTTGGGCGAGGCCTATCGCGAGGTACCTATCACTGGCCCGGCGGGCACCGCTGTGCTCTACGATATCTCGATCTTTCATAGACGGCTGGCCGGTGAGAAAGACAAAGGCCGGCGCACCCAGCACAATTATTTTAGCTCTCAGGGCAACCCCCCGCTCACCAGTTGGGTGCTGATTCCCGAACGACTGGCCGAACATCCGGAACCAGGCTTATGCGAGTATTTCAGCGCTTGGCCGGAGGTGACCCAGACCTTTGCTGACCAGGGGTATGCCGCCGAATTCTATCGCGAACACGTAGTGGGCAAGCCCACCTGAAGTCATCGTTTGAAAAAGAAAATCCCCTCCACCTACCAACGCTATCTCGACGACCGCCATCAAATCGAGCTGAAGGGCTCCGGGCTGACATTCAAGGCGGTGCTGCTCGGTTTGGGGCTAGTTGTCGCGATTAGTACCGGCGGTCCTTATTCGATCTGGATGGTCGGTTCCTCGGAGATGACCTGGTCCTATTTTCCGATTTTGGTTGGGGCACCGCTTTTTATTTTGGTGTTGCTCAATACCCTGCTCAAAAAGGTGCGCGAAGCCTATGCTCTGAATGCGGCCGAATTGGTCACCATCGTTATTATGGGGCTGGTCGCCAGCGGTATGCCAATTTTTATCGTCGGGCTGATTTTGAGTATTGTTTCCAAGCCCTATTACGGGGCGATGCCCGACAATGATTGGGCGAGTCTGATTCAGCCGCACTTGCCGAGATGGGCGATCCCGGACCCGGCGGATGACGCGATGCGCTTCTTTTACGAGGGATTGCCGGATAAGGCGCTGGCGATTCCGTGGGGGGCGTGGGCGGGCCCGCTATTGTGGTGGTTGGCGTTGGTTTTGGCGCTTTATTTTGTCGGCTTTTGCACGGTGGTGGTATTGCGGCGGCACTGGATGCAGCGCGAACGGCTGAGTTTTCCTCTGACCGAGGTGGCGCTGATGCTCACCGAAGAAAGCCCTTCCTCGGTATGGCCACCGGTACTCAAGACCCGTGTTTTCTGGATCGGCTTTGCGATTCCGTTTACGCTTATAGCATTCAATATTCCCAGTTATTTCCATCCAGGGCTAGTACAGGTGCCCATCTTTCAGAGCATTCCCTTCCAGTTGATCCCGCATGTCCCGGCCGTCGAATTGCTGATCTATTTTCCGGTCTTGGGTTTTATGTATCTGGTGCCCACCGCGATTTCGTTCAGCGTGTGGTTTTTTTATGTGTTGAATTTAGGACAGTTGAGCCTGATCAACCAAATAGGCACTTACACATTGCGCAGCGATCCTTTCGTCTATGGCGGCACGCCGCTGGCTTGGCAGTCCTGGGGAGCCTTTGTAGCGATGGTGGCGTGGAGTCTGTGGATGGCTCGGGAGCATCTCGCCGCCGTGTGGCAGACGGCGCTGGGGCGGCCTGGGCAGATCGATGATATGGACGAGATGGTTTCGTACCGGGTGGCCGTTTGCGGCGGTTTTGCGGGGCTGGTTTTCATTTTAGGCTGGTTGTGCTATTCGGGGGTGGAGCTGTATTTGGCCGTGCTCTATATGGTGACCGCGATGGTTATTTTTCTCGGTATCACGCGTCTTGTGGTACAGGCGGGGATGCACTACCTGACGACGCCGATGAGTGCGCAGGGCATGACTATGGCGATCACCGGTTCGGCGGTCGAGCCGCACAGTCTAGTGGCATTGGCGTTGACCTTTGCCTGGTGCGGCGACGTGCAGTCGACCTTTATGCCGTCGGCGGCCAACGCGCTGAAGCTGCACGACTATTATACGCATCGCCGCAATGGCGGGTTGGCATTGGCGATCGGGCTGGCGGTCGTCGTCAGTTTTGTCGCGACCTCCGGTTTTATGATCTATCTGTGTTACGATTATGGCGCCAGTAATTTGCGCTCGTGGTTTTTCAACGCGTCCGGAGGTGCCGGCGGGCGAGCTTTCGATTGGGTCACGCAACAGTTACGCGATCCGGCGCCGACCGATTGGGACAAGCTGGGCTTTTTTGGCGGCGGGGCCTTTGCGTATTTGGCGCTGACGTTTTTGCACTATCGCTTCGCCTGGTGGTCGCTGCATCCGGTGGGGCTGGCGGTGGCTTCGACCTGGATGGTCCGGCGGATCGCCTTCTCGGTTTTTCTCGCCTGGGCTTGCAAACGGCTGATCCTGCGTTTCGGCGGCGTGGGGCTCTACCTACGGCTCAAACCGCTTTTCCTGGGTATGGTGGTCGGTTTTTTCTTCGGGGTCTTTTTTTCGTTTGCGGTGGACTATTTCTGGTTTATGGGCGCGGGGCATCCAATTCTGCACGGGTGAGCGATTGTTGCACTATACCGCGTTTAGTACATTGGCTTTTGCAGATGCAAAGTGAAAGGAATGCGCCATGACCCAAAAACAATCGCATGTATTGCATGTCGGTGATGCGGAGGTGCAGTTTTACCGCGATCACGGTTATTTCATTTATCAGCATCCGCTTTTCCCTCAGGAAAAATTCCAACGGTTGCAACATTTTTTTGAAGATATGCTGGCTGAGTTACCCGTAGGCAAAAGGCCGGAGGCTATGGATGTGCCGCACTTTGCCCATCGCGAACTTTTCGAGTGGCTGTTCGCCGACGAGGTGCTCGATTTTGTCGAGGCCTTTATCGGCCCCGATATCGTGTTGTGGTCGAGCCATTTTATCAGCAAGCCACCCGGTGACGGCAAACGAGTGCCGTGGCACGAGGATTCGGCTTATTGGGCGCCGAGGCTCGACAGGCACGAGGTATTGACGGTGTGGTTGGCGATCGACGACTCGACGCGGGAGAATGGCTGTATGCGGGTCGTCTCCGATACGCACGGCCACGGTTTTTCCGACTATGAGCCGGTCGATGCTGAAAGCCATGTCTTCGGGTTGGAGATTGTGCCGGAGCAAGTTGATCAGGCGCGCATCGTCGATCTCGAACTCAGCGCGGGCCAGTGCCATATTCACCATTCAAAGACCATTCATGGATCCGACCCCAATGCCAGCGACAGACGGCGCTGCGGGTATACGATGCGCTATATGCCCGCGTCGGTGAAGGTGTTGTTCGATGGTCCGCATGCCAAACACGAAGTCTACCTGGCCAGAGGCCAAGATCGGGCCGGCAATGAATACGGCGACCCGATGGCCCCTTTTGTGCCGGTTGTCGGTTAAATAATAAGAGGAGTGAATTGTGACTGAACTGAAGGCTACCGTACCGATTTCAACACCGGCCCCTTGGGCTGCCTGGCAGCGCCGGCTCTTTACGGCGATGGACCAGTCGGTCCAGCCCTTCCTCGACCACTTTACCCGTGAGGACGGGGAATTTATTTGGCAGGACGAATGGGGCGGCGGCAGCCCCGATGATTATTACGAGCCATTTTTCAATTGGCCCTTGGTCTATCTGATGGGCGGCGGTGAGCACTTGCTCAGCCTCGCCGAACACCAATGGGAGACGGTGACCAAGCAGTTGACGCGTATGGGGACCTCGTACAAGGAATATGGGATCCGCGAAGACCAGATGCACCAGTCTGAAAGCGACGTCTTTTTTTATCATCTGAGCTTGGCCAACGCTGAGCATCCCAAACGACGCGAACGGGCACGGCGCTTCGCCGGTTTCTATCTCAACGAGGACCCCGAAGCGATCAACTACGATCCCGAGCACAAGATCCTGCTTTCGGGTCTAAATGGCAGCAAGGGGCCGTATTATGCGCCGGAGTCGGAGCGCGAAGACAAGATCTATAATCCGCTGGGCACCACCATGGAACCCTATAGCCTGCCCTTTTTCGACCTGGAGGGCATCCATAGTGTGCAGGACCTGGCCGACCCGAATAACGCACGGCGAATGGGCCAGGCACTTTTTGACCGTTGGCGGATGGGGGACACGCCGACGAATTTGTCGGTCACTTCGCTGGTGACCAATGCCTTCTTGCTAACTGGAGAGGAAAAATACCGCGACTGGGTTGTCGAATATACCGACGCTTGGCTCGCGCGGGCTAGGGCCAATGGCGGTTTGTTACCCGACAATGTTGGGCATTCGGGCCAAGTGGGAGAGTATTGCAATGGCAAGTGGTATGGCGGTCGCTACGGGTGGACCTTTCCGCACGGTTTTCTGACCTTGCAGAAGGCAACGATCGACGCGGGGGCCAATGCCTATTTGCTGACGCGAGATAAGGATTATCTCGAATTGCCCAGACAGCAGATGGATCGGATTCTCGAATTGGGTGAGGTGCGCGATATTCGCGACCAGCAGATGAGCGTCAGCGAGCGCTGGGTGAGCCAGTTTGGCTCGATGGACCAGTATGAGACTTTTCTGGTACCGCATCGTTATGGCGACGCCGGATGGTTCGACTGGCAGCCGATCTCGCCGGTGTATATGGTCGCGTTGTGGAACTTGTCGATGGATGACGGGGACTGGGAGCGCATTGAGCGGGTGCGCCAGGCCGAAGCGTTTGATTGGGATACGGTTTTCCCTTTCCACAATAAGGAGGATTCGGGGCACGAGTCGCCTTGGGTCCGCTTTTTGGCTGGGCAGAACGAGCAGTACCCTGAACGCATGTTGCAGGCCAGCCATCAAATAACCTGTCGGCGGGCGGCGCAGGTGCGCGAGGATCAGGATGTCGGGACTCAACACCATATCCACCACTGGCAGTGGGGCAATCCGGTATCGTCCGAAGCGCTAATCCAGCAGACCTTGGGTGGACCTCAGCCGATCTACAATGGCGGCCTATTGCACGTACGGTTGCGCTATTATGATGCCGAACGCCGCCGGCCGGGTTTGCCCGAGGATGTCGCGGCGTTGGTCGAGCAATTGACGGCTGATCGCACGGTTGTTCGCCTGGTCAATCTCAGTCCGGTGGCCAGTCGGACTTTGCTGATCCAGGGCGGCGGTTTTGGCGAACATCGCTTCAAAGAGGTCAAATACCAGCGGCGGACGAGCGAATATCCGGGCTGGATGGGGGGGTATGCCGGCACCTATGCTGCGTCGCCGCTCGAAGTGGAGGAACGAACCGAGACCATTAATAGTAGCCGTTTTCGCGTCGAATTGCCGCCTGGAACCGAATTACTGCTCGATCTCGATACCGAGCGCTACGTCAACGAACCCTCGTGTAATGGACCTTGGTAGCGGCTTGATGCACTATTGGTATTTTTTTTAGAAGTGTATAGCGCCACGACCTTTGTGTCGCTATACACTTCCGCGATGGCCTATATGGGCGGCGCGCGGATGGTCGCCAATATCGAAGCGTTTGTTGGAGATTTAGTTATGGCATTTTTCTTGGTGCTTACGGTGAGAAAACTATTTCGCTGAGCAAAAACAAAATAGACTCGATGCCAATCAAGTCTTCCCTTTATTCAGTTGCTGGACATATTATATAGGCCGTATGTGATCGACTGAGGTAAACAATACCCTAGATTCGGGGGGAGTTGCGAGGATCGAGAGATTAAGGTCGGCTGTGAAGAAAGAAAAGATGTAAGCGAACAATGACGATGATTTGGCAGGGGGGCATCAGATCAGGACGCGCAGACCTGCGATGAACCGCAAGGCGGATGATCGAGAGAAGGCAGTCAAGTCGATTCGTATGCGCACACCTAAGCGATAAGCAACCGCGACATATTTAACCGTACGTTCTGCCCCGAAAAAATAAGCTCGGCTTTTTTGTGTGTGTACTCGCCAGGCTTGTCTAGTATCACCTTTATATATAAGTATTATATATATCACCCATTTACCGCTTAAAAGATTACGGAAAATATTGGAAGATCTCTTTATCGCCCAGGGGCAAAGACCGGCTGGGCTGGAATCAGTAAAATGGACGGAACTCGACGCCATACAGCGCGTTTTGTTGACTGCAGACGGCACGGTGACGCAATTGATCGAGGCTTATTTGTCGCAACCAGTAGATATCGTCGTACTCGGCCAGCAAATTCGGCAGCTCGAACACGACGATCCCTGGTTGGTGGCGGCTTCGGGCACGGAGGTTTGCGAGAGGCAGGTGGTGTTGTGCGGCCGCGACCGGGTAGCCTATTTGCACGCGGTTTCGAGCATTGTAATGGATCGGGTTCCGGCCGAGGTGGCATCGGGTTTAAAGCAACAAAATGAAAGTATCGGTCGGCTTCTACTGCAATGCGGCGTCGAGAGTCGTCGCGAGAGGCTATGGTATGGCGAAGAGCGACTGGACGCACCGCCCGAGCCGATACGGGACTGGTCGGAGGTGCTCAGTCGAGCCTATCGCATCGTCTCAGGCGGGCGCCCATTAATGCTGATTGAAGAGAGATTCCCCCGCGTTTGGCCCAGTTCAAGTAGCTCGGAAGAATCCTAGTCTTGAGCTATGCAGTAGAGGTCTTTTTCGCCGCGTAGAAAGAGTTCGTCGCCGGCGATGGCGGGCGAGGCGCTGAAGCTGTCGTCCAGTGCATTGCCGCCCAAGACCTCGAATCGCGCACCTTGTTTGAGGACCAAAGTGGTGCCGTTGCGGCCGGTGATATAGACTCGGTTGCCGGCGCCGACGGGCGAGGCATAGATGCCCTCGATACCTTCGAGGCGCTGCGGCCCGAAATGCTTGGCGCCGGTTTTTACGTCGAGGCCGGAGAGGATGCCGTCATTGCTCTTGAGAAAATAGAGCATGTCATTGTAGAGCAGCGGTGAAGGCACATAGGGCGTATCGCGGTCATAGCTCCAGACGACCGACTCCGTGCCGGTGATATTGCCTTCGGCGCCCTGCAGGCGGATGGCCAAGAGCGCGTTGCCGCGAAAACCGCTGGTGATATAAATAATCCCGCCGGCGCTCACCGGTGTCGGGATCGCATTGGCGGTCATGCCGCTGCATTCCCAGATCACTGCGCCATCGGCGAGGTCGTAGCTGACGATGCGGTTGGTGGCGTTGACGATGACCTGGGCCCGGCCCGCGTGTTCGACGATAAGCGGCGTGCCCCAAGAGGTCTGCTCGTCGCGGGCGACGCGCCATTGTTCCTTGCCTGTGCGCTTGTCGAGGGCGACGATAAACGACTCGCCTTGGTGGTCCCAGTTGATGACGATTGCGTCGCCGTGCAGTGCGGGCGATGTGCCTTCGCCGAAGGTAAGGCGGGTGGTCATATCACCGAGGTCTGTCGACCACAGCAGTTCGCCTTCCATATCGTAGCAATACAGGCCGCGCGAGCCGAAGTGGGCGTAGACTCGTTCGCCGTCAGTCACCGGCGAGGCCGGTGCCCAGGAGCCGTCCTGGTGGGTGCCCTCGTGCGGAGGCTCCGTGCGGGCGGTGCGTTGCCATACGACGGCGCCGCTTTGGCGGTCCAGGGCGAGAATATCGAATTTGTAGACATAACCGGGCATTTTGGGGTCGAGCCAAGCGGGTTTACCTTCCTCCGACTCTTCTTGCGGCGGCAGGGTCTGGTCGGTCTGGATCGCGGTCAGGACGAAGACGCGGTCGCCCCAGACGATAGGGGAGGCGTGTCCTTGGCCGGGGATAGTGACTTTCCAGCGTATATTTTCCGTTTCGCTCCAAGTCGTCGGAGGGTTGCCGTAGGGAGCTACGCCGGTGCCGAGGGGGCCGCGCCATTGCGGCCAGTTGCGGGCGGCGGAATCGGCGGGCTCGTCAGCGGCCCAAGTGGTGAGCGGCAGGAGGCAGAGGCCGACCAGGAATATTTGTATCATCGCGGCGATCCTTTTTTTGCAAGCGGTCCGTTATATGTTCTGAAGTTATTTCAATAGGTGA
>Ga0114999_10001743_pt1 | contig 29797 bp, 34 predicted proteins | sample ArcticOcean_MG_C_3_FD_89820 | JGI IMG/M metagenome (GOLD analysis project Ga0114999, IMG submission 89820) | Marine microbial communities from western Arctic Ocean - ArcticOcean_MG_CB8_126 | ecosystem: Environmental > Aquatic > Marine > Oceanic | place: Arctic Ocean: Canada Basin | collected...
CTGACGCTCCCCGAACTATCCGCCGCAGCCAGAAGTTACAGCGGCATCGCATGCGGATTCTTTTGCGAAATTAGTGTCGGAATTAATGGGCCATTAAGCCTTAGCCTGTAGCCTGACGGAAGACGTTCAACAAAAACCCATATCCGTCAGGAATGAGATGAACGGACTTGATCCTCGTCCCGCCAATGATCAAATCATGGATCGACCGAATCCCGCGAGCGCGGTACCGCTTCTCGAGTCGGCCGCTTCCAAACCAATAGCCGAAAATTCGGAGCTGGCCACAGTTCTCTCCGATCACGGCACTCTGCTTTATCGGGACGCACTTCCGCCACGTGCTATGGAAGAAATGGAACACATGGCGCGCGAGGGATTTCAGCGGCTGGTAGACCATCCCGATATATGTCCAAGTCAGCATGAATTTTACAGCCAGTATCGCAGCGTCATCCCCTTTCCACTCGACGTGCACCTGGGCACCAACTTTCTACAGGTGCTGGCCTTGCTAGGGCATTCGCCAATTCTCCCGATCCTTGAAAGATATTTCGGCACCGACGACCTCGTCGTACCGTTCGGAAGCATGCTGGCCAGATACGTCGAACCCCGCTCCGGTGACGCCCCCGTTGAGTGGCGTCAGGATGGGTATGTGACCGAATCAACTCGCCTTGTGACCTGTTGGATTCCATTCTCACCTTGCGGATTTGCGGCACCTGGGTTGAAGATTGCCCTGCCCAGTCCGTTGCGCATTATCGACGCATCAGAGTTCCCCGACCGGACCGCAGATGAGTCCCGCTGGCATATATGGAATCCTGTTTGCCGGCGCGGAGATGTGATTTTGTTCGATCCTTTCATGCTGCACGGCACACATTTCCACAAACAAATGCGTCAACCGCGATACAGCCTGGAAGTTCGCGTCACCAGCTCTGAATTTGTCCGCGATTTGCCTGCGGAACGCATTCATTACATATACGACTTCAGTTCGGGCAACATCACCGAAGCAAGTTGACCCTGGAGCAGATTCAATTCAGCCGGTTCACAGCGACGTTGCCTTCCTTCACCACCAATTTGATCCGCGCCATTTCCTGAAGCCGTGAAATATCGTCGAGCGGATTGCCGTCGACGGCGATGATGTCGGCGATTTTTCCGGCCTCGACTGTGCCGAGATCACCGAGCATCCCTAAGGCGTCAGCGGCATTGCGGGTCGTCGTCTGGATCGCCTCCATCTCCGTAAGTCCCAGTGATACATAGATGGAGAGTTCGCGCGCGTTGGAGCCGAACGTCGGATGCCAGCAGGTATCGGTTCCCATCGCGAACTTGACCCCCGCCTCGCGGTAACGCTCGAACGATGCAAAGCAGTTGTCAGCGATTTCCTTGGCCTGCGCGAGCACGAATTCCTCGGCACCACGGCGGCGGCGCTCTTCGATGACAGCCTCCTCTCTCAGCGCCAAGGTCGGCACGTTGTAACGGCCTGATGCTGCGAGCTGTGACACGGCATCTTCATCGACGTAGGTGCAATGCTCCACGGTATCCACGCCGGCTTCGAGCGCCATCTTCACAGACAATGGTGTATGGCAGTGGGCGGCGACAGGTTTTTGGTAAGCATGGGCCTCGTCGACGATCGCCTCCAACTCCTCCTGCGTGATGTTGCGGTCCCACAGATCGTCGTGACGGTCGAATGAGCATTGGCCGCCGGATACGCAGGCCTTGAGAAAGTCGGCTCCGTCGCGCAGGTTGCGGCGCGACACGCGGCGGATGTCCCATGGACCGTCGCCGTAGCGTTCGAGATCGCGAGGCATGACCCGAGGCTGCATGCGATCATGATGGCTGCCAGTGGTCAGCACGAATCCCCCTGCGATGAGGCGTGGACCCGGCATTTTTCCGGCGGCGATGGAATCCCGCAGCGCCCCCATCTCCTGAACGAAGTTACGCCCCAAAGCTGTCACCCAGTCCATGTCGCGCAGCGTCGTGAATCCTGATTCGAGAAGAACTCGGGAATTCTTGGCGGCATCGAGGAGCATCTCGGCCGGCGTGCGAATGACATTAGCCAGTTCGATCTGGCTGTAGTCGCCGTCGTTTGCGGCAGAGAGATGGACGTGCAGGTCCATCATGCCCGGCATCAGCACGCAGTCGCCGCAATCGATTATCCGTGCGCCGTTCGCCTTGGCGCTACCGGCTTTGCTTTGCACACCGGTGATCCGTCCGCCTTCGATGACGATTTCGGGATCGGAAACAGGATCTCCCCCATTTCCATCGATCAGCAAACCACCCTTTAGTATCAGCGTCTCGGACATGGAATTCTCCCCGTCATGATTTTGGCTTCGTCATGATAGGCAGGCCGAACCCGAAGGAGAAAGGGTGCAATTGACGGGCCGCCGCCTAGAGACACTCCGGTACATGTTTGGACGGTTTGGAATTGCCACATTCACGCTTTTGCGGCATCGCCTAGCGGAATTGCTTGACGCCCTTCAGGAACGGAGGCGGCAGACACGGTACTTCTACGCGAAGCTGTTCCTGTTCTTTGTCGCCCTCAACGCCGCCTGCTATTGGGTCGCGATGCTGACAGCCTTTCCGGAAGTCACATTCGGGCCGAGACGCGTTCATTATTTTTGGGTGCAGTTTCCGGTTGGCATTCTTGGCGCCGTCTTCGACAGTCTGTCCCTGATCGTTACCGTCTTTATGGTACGCCGCGCGCTCGCCTCGACATCGAACACTTCCTATGTCGCGCATCTCAGCGCCGACATTGGGATCGCCGTCCTGGCTACATTCTGGGTGCTGTTCGTGTTCTCGGCATCGGGCTGGATGATCAGCTTGTTCGGGCCACAACCGGAGTCGCTTCTGGCACGCAACGCCGCGTACCAGGACCGTCTGGGGCAGGCACTTCAGGACCCGATGGGGCAGGAAGAGCTGCGCAACATCTACTTCGGCATCATCATGGGATTATCAGCCGCGATTCCGACGTTGATCCATGTATATTGCTCGTTGCGCGCAGCGGCGAGTTCGGCAAGAGGACTCTTACCGATGCGAACTTAGGTCGTGGGGCAATCGGCGGAAGGGTGAAAAATGAGCGACGCGGCGGTATCCCAAAAAACGGATGTCATGGCAAAGGCGGCAGCCCAGTACGGCGCCCAAAGCCGCGATCCCGGCTGGACACTGACTCAAAAACTCGCCCTCTCTTGCCGAATCTTAGCCCAAGAAGGACACGCTAACGGTTTGGCAGGCCAGATGACCGCTCGGGGTGACGCGCCTGGAACCATGTGGACTCATCCTTACGGCCTCGGCTTCGATGAACTCAAGGCCGGCGACTACATGTTGGTCGACGACCAATTAAACGTTCTCGAGGGAAATGGTACACCGAACCCGGCAAACCGATTCCATCTTCATGTCTACAAAGTACGTCCCGACGTCCAAGCGATCGTCCATACCCATCCGCCCTATATCTCGGCACTTTCGATGATTGGCGAAGAGCTTGCCGTCTCTCATATGGATACCTGTGCCTTTTACGAGGACTGCGCCTATCTGCCTCATTGGCCGGGCGTGCCTTTCGGCGACAACGAGGGAGAGATAATCGCAGGGGCACTTGGAGATAAGCGGGCTGTTCTACTTGCACATCATGGTCAGCTTTGCGCTGGTCGCTCCGTCGAGGAAGCCGCCGTCCTCGGCGTGACGATCGAACATGCCGCAAGAATTCAGCTCCTGGCGAGGAGTGTTGGACAGATCAAGCCGATTGTACCGGAGCTCGGGCGCGAGGCGCACGACTGGCGGCTAAAACCCCAACCCATCGCCCTTCATTTCCAGTACTACGCCCGCCGAGCGTTAGCAGAGGGCAAAGACTGCCTGAGGTAACTTCGAAAAGCGTCAGTTCTTGCCGGTAAATTCCGCTTTGCGGTGGTCTTTAGTGGCAATCGCCTTGGCGCGGGTGAGGAGACGGCGGGCGCGTTCGACGATGGGCACATCCACCATCTTGCCGTCGACGGTGATGGCACCGATGCCATTACTCTCCGCTTCCTCATACGCAGCCATGAGTTTCCGGGCGTAGGCCACCTCATCGTCCGTCGGTGTCAACTCGGCATTCAAGATCGGGACACCCGAAGGATGCACAACGGCGGCACCTTCAAATCCGAAACGCCGGGAACGGCGCACCGTTGCCGTGAAGCCGTCGGTGTCCGCGAAATCGGCAACGGTTCCGAAGAAACCGAGCGGCATGATGCCCGCCGACCGTGCTGCGAATTGAACGGTTTGTTTGGGCAAATAAAGAGTTTCGGAATCGGGTGTCATGCCGGTCTCAAGCGCGAAATCCTCCGAGCCCAGCCCCATCGCCACGATGCGCGGATCGGCCCGTGCGATCTCTGCCGCCCGAAAAAAAGCGGCCGGATTTTCAATTATCGCAGCGAACTTGGTGGACCCCAGCGTCCTATGGCATTCATGCTCCACTTCCCTCGCCACTTCCGACAATAGCTGCGCGTGCTCCGGCGATTCCATTGTCGATACCCAGATCGCGTCAGCTCCGGCGCGGATTGCAGCTTCGAGATCGGCCAGCGCCATGCGCAAAGGACGGTTGATACGAACGAGCACGTCGGCGCCTGACCGTCTCACCGATTTGATCGAGTCGGGCAGCATCTCTCGCGCCGAGACCTTTTCCGCCATCGGCACGCTGTCTTCCAGATCGAGAATGAGTGCATCGGCGCCGCGCGTGTGCGCCTTATCGATAAAACGTTGAATGTTGGCCGGCACGTACAGCAACGAACGCCAGACGAGAACTTGCCTTTCCATCAAATGCATCCCTCTTCAGCAAGGTGCTCGACGTCGGATGCAGAATAGCCGAGCATTTCAAGAATTTCCACATTGTGTTCGCCGAGCTTTGGCGCGGGACGGGTCATGCCACCAGGAGTCTCCGACAAGCGTGGAACGACATTGTGCATCGGCAGCGTGCCCAGATCTTCGTCCGGAGTTTCAATCAGGATCTCCCGCTCAACAAAATGCGGGTCTTCCATGATATCGCCAATATCGTTGACCGGAGCAACGGTGGCTCCGGCATTGCGAAAGACGCCGAGGCATTCCTCACGATCCCGCTCGCCGATCCACTCGCCGATGATCTCGTCAATCTCCTCCCGATGATCGAGGCGTGCCTGGTTGGTTGCAAAGCGCGGGTCTTCGATCATCTCGGCCCTACCTACTGCCGCGAATATCCGCGCCGCGAGCGGCTGCGTCGATCCCGACATGGCAAGCCATTTGTCATCCTTCGTCTTATAGACATTCCGCGGCGCCGCCGTGTTCGACCGGCTGCCGACTCGCTCGCGCACCCGTCCGGTAACCCGGTGCCATGCTGCTTCGGGACCGAGGATCGAAAACGCAGGTTCAAGCAGCGAGAGATCAATGATCTGGCCCTCGCATTCGCCGTGTTCGCGGGCGCGAATGGCGATCAGGGTCGCCATGGCGCCATAGAGCCCCGTCACCATGTCCGCCATGTGAATGGGCGGCAGGACCGGCTCGCGATCTGGAAAGCCATTCCGATAGGCAAAGCCCGACATGGCTTCGACCAACGTCCCGAAGCCCGGCTGTTCGCGATAGGGACCTGTCTGTCCAAAGCCGGATACCCGTACGACGATTAGACCAGGGTTCCGCGCCATCAGGACATCTGGTCCGAGACCCATCTTCTCCAAGGTGCCGGGCCGGTAGTTTTCAATGAAGACGTCGGACGTCTCGACCAGCTTCAAGAGAGCTTCCCTCGCCGCGTCCTTACGCAGATTGAGCGTAAGGCTCTTCTTGTTGCGGCCATATACCTTCCACGATAGCGGATGCCCATCCACCACCCAGGCCCGTAAGGGATCACCTCCCTTGGGCGACTCGACCTTGATGACATCGGCACCATAGTCCGCGAGTTGCAGGCTGATCATGTTGCCGGCCAGCACACGGGAGAGGTCGATCACACGAATGCCGTCGAGCGGCCCTTTAAATTCGGGATCGAACTGAACTTGATGAATGGCTTTGCTCTTCTCCAACGATGGCGTCCTCGTCCCATGGGCGCATGTTCTTCTGGCCCCGTTGCTTGATGTGGCTAGCCTACGGGCGGCGCTTGGAGCGTCGCAAGTCATTGGGAAGGCCGAATTCTGGGTTCCCCTTGGGACTCGGACGGAATTAGGTGATAGCAATCCCGCCGATGTATCAGATCGTTGTTCTCAGAAAAGATCAGGAGCACTGAACATGCAGCAAAGAACCTTGGGACAGGACGGCCTCGCGGTATCCGCCATCGGCTATGGCTGTATGGGGCTGTCAGGCAGCTACGGTGAGGCGCAGGACACGGATTCGGCGGCTGTTCTCCAGAAGATCGTCGATCTGGGCGTCACCATGTTTGACACTGCTGACGTCTATGGAGACGGCCACAACGAGGAACTCATCGGCCGCGCCCTGAAAGGCGTACGGGACCAGGTCGTAATCGCAAGCAAGTGTGGCTTCGTGCCGCTTCCAGACGGCACGATGACTGTAAACGGCAACCCCGATTACATCCGGTCAGCCTGCGACGCCAGCCTCCGACGGCTGGGGGTCGACCATATCGATCTCTACTATCTGCATCGGGTGGACCCCGCTGTACCCGTCGAAGACTCTGTCGGCGCGATGGCGGAACTCGTCAAAAGCGGCAAGGTCCGTCACATCGGATTGTCCCAAACCGACACGAATACTTTGCGGCGGGGGCACGCGATTTATCCGATCACCGCGCTCCAGTCCGAGTATTCTTTATGGGTGCGAGAACCCGAGGAAGATGTCGTACCCGTGTGCAACGAGCTTGGGATAGGCTTCGTGCCTTTCTGCCCGATGGGCCGTGGATTCTTAACCCGACACATCCGGTCGGTCGAAAACCTCGCCGACGACGACCTCCGCCTTACGGTGCCGCGCATGAACTCCGACAACATGGAAACGAACGAGCCGCTGCTGGCCAGGCTTGATGAGTTGGCCGCTGAGAAAGGAAACTCGCCCGCGCAACTCGTGCTGGCGTGGCTCCTGCACAAGGGCGCGCATATTTGCCCTATTCCCGGCAGCCGCCGCATCGAACACATGGAAGAGAACGCCGCCGCCGCCGATGTGACACTTTCAGATCAGGAAAAAGCGGAGATGGATCACCTCTTCCCCATCGGCAGTGCCGCTGGATCAAACCGTCCCACGATTGTGCAAACCGTCGAGGCAGGACAATAGAATCGGTTTAGAGCAAGCTCACCCAGGCCGAGATCGACAAGGTGCGCAACGACCGCCATGGCGTCTATGACGCCGACGGTGACGGAAATCTCAGCCTCGAGGAATTCGCTGGTGTCTGGCACGAGACCACCCGCCCCCTGACCGTACGCGCGTTCCAAATGCTCGATACAGATGGCAACGCCGTTATCGCGCGATCCGAATACGACCGACCGCTGGCTAACATCGTCAAACGTCTGGACCGTAACGACGATGGAGCCTTGTCGATGAGCGACCGCTGGCGCCATCGTTATGGTCATGAAAAACGCGAGAAAGACGACGATTAAGCAGGTCGTTTAACTGGGTCACCCCCACCCCAACCCTCCCCCGTCAAGGGGGAGGGGGAATAGTGGTGAGGCCCAACCCTCCCCCCTTCAAGTGGATGGGGGCAACAATTCCTCCCCCCTTTATGGGGGGAGGTTAGGTGGGGTGTGTGTTTCTTTTTTTTGCGAGCCGTCCTTTAGCTACACCCGATCGCGCAGCATCAGTTCCTTGGGATGGGGCGCAAGGTAAGTCTGACCCGAGAGGTAAGCCACATCATGCAGCCGAACAAAATGACCGACCAGAGTGATCGGGACGACCAGGGGAACACGCCTTCTGGATAGTCTCCGATCGCCTGATGAAGCTCAGCCTCGCCGTCCGCATCGAGAAGTTTCTTCAGGCAGTCCGCCATATGAATCAAAACTCTGGTGTGGTTTCGAGGAGTGGCAAGCTTGGACAAGCCGCTCATGAACAGCGACCGGAAGTCTGCGCCCAACCGTTTGCGGGTGGTGCCTTTCGCGCCCGCTATGAGGCGGCCCAGCTCCGCATAAGTTTTTGCATCGTGAGCCATTAAGAGAAGCTTTTCCGTCGTGTAAAAGGCGACCAAATCGCCGATCCGCCAGCGGCCGGATAACAGCCTCTCAAGGCGCCGATATGCGAACACCCGCGTGAAGAAATTCTCGCGCAGACCTGGATCGTCAAGTCGCCCTTCCTCTTCCATGGGCAGATCGGGAATCGCGCCAGCCAGTGCACTGGCGAACGATCCCTGACCATCCCGGGACGGTGCCCCGCCGGTCCCATAGACCGACATCCGGAAAAGCCCGCAACTCGACGAGCCCTTCTTCAGGACGTAGCCGTGCAGGTCGTGGCGACGCAGCTCGGCGGCCCGCTGCCGGGCGAAGCGACGCATGTCGGCGCTGTAGTCGGATCCGCTGTGCACGCCCACCAGACGTGGGGTGTCCCCACCGCGTATCAGACGAATAGCCTCACGTGGCGTACTCATGCCTATCTCGACTTCAGGACAGACGGGCACAAGACGGACGACGGACGCCAATTTTTCTGCCACGAACGCATTGTGCTTGTGACCGCCGTCGTACCGCACGTTATCGCCAAGCAGGCACCGGGAAACGCCAATACGAATTTCACCGTTGGTCGGATCCATCCTCATACGATGAAGCATTCGTCCTTGCGGGCCGGTCTCACCAGTTCAGCGCGGCCATCGGCGCAGATTCGCCACGCATGTGACGGAGCCTATCATCAGATTTGGCGACTTCGGCCACAAATTGAAGTGACCGTGGAATTTCAACACCCCCCTTCAATCGGCCGGCATTAATCGCTCTAATATGGCCAAGTCCGGATTGCGGGACTGAAATCATCGCAACGGGAGAACCAGATGGCTATAGACGTGCGTGAATTTGACGTCGTTGTGGTGGGACATGGCATTGCCGGCATGTCCGCTGCTGTCTCTGCCATGGAGAACGGCGCCAAGGTGGCGGTGCTCGAACGCGCACCCTTCGAGGAGTACGGAGGCAACACCCGCTATACCGAGGCGTTCCTGCGGCTCAAGAATGAGACCGAACTGTTCGATGATTTCGAAAGCCTGCTTGCCGAGACAGGCAGCGCGAACCCCGATCCCGTTCTCGTCCACACCACGACCGGCCCCTACGAGGATTGGCCCGGCATCGTGCGATCCATGAACTTCACGGATGCCGAATTGATCCAAACGTTCGCGAGTTCGGTCGTACCAACGATCGACTGGCTCAAAACATTCGGTGTGAAGTTCATCCCGGCCTACCTGGCCCACGTCACCTGCCGCGAAGATCCTCCCTTACTGGCACCGAGCGGCGGTGGCCTCGCGCTCATCGAAGCTCTTCACGCAGCCTGTGAGAGGGGCGACGCCGAGATATTTTACGAAACGACAGCACGCAACCTCATTCAGGATGACGCCGACGCCGTCGTCGGTGTCCGGGCGGTCAGCCGGCGCAACAATCGCATCGATTTCATGGGCCGTGCCGTCGTCCTGGCGTGCGGTGGCTTCGAAGGCAGCCCCGAAATGCTGCAGCGTTACATGGGCGCCAGCGCGGTCAACACACGTCCGGTGGCGCGCGGTGGGCATTACAACAAGGGCGAAGGCATTCGCATGGCCCTCGACATCGGTGCAGCGCCGGCGGGCAATTACGGAGGCTATCACGCTAATCCCATCGACCCCCGCTCGGGACGTCCGGAAGCCAAGGTGCTCATCTTTCCCTTCGGCGTGCTGGTCAATAAAAAGGGACACCGGTTCACCGACGAAGGACCGGGTGCCGACCACCGCATCTATGACGGCGTGTGTCATGAGATCCAAGACCAGCCAGAGGGCAAAGCCTTCCTGATCATGGACGACCGAATAAACGATATCGATGAGTACACGCGCTCGATCTTCACTGACCAACCGCCCGTGGAAGCGCAGTCGTTCGATGAAATCGCAGAGAAATTCGGTCTGCCGGCCGATAGCCTGAAGATCACGATGGCGGACTATAATTCGGCGTGCCGCGATGGACCTTTCGAGCCGACGCGCGAAGATGGCTTGGCGACGGAAGGCGTGACACCACCGAAAACGAACTGGGCCCGGCCCGTCGACCGGCCACCGTTCCTCTGTTATCCATTGATCTCCGCGCCGATCCTCACGTTTGGAGGGGTCAAGGTGAATACCAAGGCACAGGTCGTGAATTCCGACGGAGAGATCATTCCAGGACTCTATGCTGCCGGGGAGGTCATCGGACTGTACTATCGCAACTACGCGGCGGCGACGTCGGTCTTGCGGGGTATGGTATTCGGCCGGATCGCCGGCGCCGATGCCGCGCAAATCCAGGCGCCTTGAAAAATCTCAATTCAAAAAGAAAGGACAGGGAATATGCTTACATCAGATGCACCGGGGGTTAAGGCCTACTGGGAAAACGCTTGCAGCGAAATGGGGATCGCCCCCTCCTCCGCCTATACAGCTTCGACCTTTGGGGACCCAAAATTCTTCGACGAAATCGACGAAATCACCGTACTCGCGCTTGAGGGCCAGAAGAAGGCAACATCCCATCTCGAGATCGACTTCGAAGTCAACAACATCCCTGTCCGCAAGGAAGGCGAATACTGGCTGATGCTGGACAAGGCGCTTAACCCGCGCGGCATCGTCCAACTGACGACCGTCAAGATCACGCCCTTCAATGAGATCGATGACGCATACGCCGCTATCGAGGGCGAAGGCGATTCAAGCCTGCGCCACTGGAAGGAAGTGCATGAAGACTATTTCAAGCTGCAACTGGGGACTTGGGGTCGCGAGTGGAGCGAAGATCTGCCCGTCGTTTGCGAAATCTTCAAGTTGGTCTATCCGCCTTTAGAAAAATAGCAGTTGCGCGGTGTTACATTTTTGGGCGGGTTGGTTCATGCCAATCCGCCCAATTCGTTTCGGGACATAAATTTCTTTCGACACACATCGTGAGGCAAACATGGCCGTCTACGTCATTGCCCAGGTCCAGACCGACGACCCAGAAGGTTACATGGAATACGTCAAGGCCGGGCGGCCGACCCTGATCGACCATGGCGCCTGGTATGTCGGACGCGCTAGCGCCGCCGGAGACGCGGAAGTCATCGAAGGCGACGACCCGGGCCGCTATATCATCATCGGGTTTGAAAGCCGCGAGGCGGTGTGGAAATGGTATAACTCTCCTGAGTATCAGGAAGCCAAGAAAATCCGTGAGCCCATCTCCAAGGTCAATTTGTTCATCGTCGATGAAATTCCGACAGGGAGCGGCATACCGACACGGCCTTTGGGCGAAGTTCAGCTATAGCCGGGATCCGCGAAACAGAATCCATCAGCGAAGGTCAGGGGAGTTTGAGCATGGCGCACGTCGATCTAGGCTCAAAGTCTGAAATCCGGAAATATCTGGCCGCGACACGCACCCATCCACGCTCAAAATCTCGCCATATGCCCGGCTGGATGTACACCTCGCCTGAAGTCTTCCAGCGTGAAACTGAACGCATCTTCCTCAAGGAGTGGCTCGTCGTCGGCCGCGTGGAGGAGATTCCCGATTCCGGCGATTATTTCACGTTCGACATCGTCGATGAGCCGATCGTGATCACCCGCGACAAGGACGGACGGCTCAACGCGTTCTCCAACGTCTGCCGCCACCGGGGCGCCAAGGTCGTCGACGGACGCGGCAGCGCCAAGGCCTTCAGTTGCCCCTACCATGGCTGGACGTACGATATTACGGGCAAGCTGACCCAAACTACGTTCACCGACGACGTCGATGGATTCGATTTTGACAATTGCCGGCTGGCTCCCATTCAAGTCGGAGACTGGGGCGGTTGGATTTTTGTGAACTTCGACTCGAATGCCGGCCCCCTCGCGGATCACGTCGTGCTCTACGAGGAGAGGCTCGCTTATTTCCGCCAAGAGGACTGCCGCCTTTCCGACACGCTGATCATCGAGGCCGACGTCAACTGGAAGCTGATCGCCGAGAACTTCATCGATGTCTATCATTTTCGAACCCTGCACGCAGGCACGTTCGGACTACAAAAGAACCCTGCGACGAGCCTCCCCTACAAAGAAGACCAGATCGTGATCTACCGGCCTGGCGGCAAGTCGCTGACACCAACGGGCGAAATGCTGCTGGGCCGCCTGCCCTGGCTGACCGAAGATGAGCCGTCTGCCGCCGGCCACATGCCGCCCAACGCCTACTTCACGTGCCACGCAGATAACGTGCAGCTATGGATGAGCTGGCCGCTGTCACCATCCCGATCACGCATCATGATCTACACGATCTTTTCCGAAGAGCAGTTCGCGCGCGATGATTTCGAGGAACACGCCGAGGTCTACCACGACTTTGTCGCCCGAATCCTCAACGAGGATCTCGATATGGTGACGGCGCTTCAGAAGACCGTCGGGTCGCGGAATTTCGTGCCGGGACCGATTACGAACTTGGAAGCCGGCGTCCATGCCACAGTGAATCACCTGCTGGACCGTATCTTCGACGACTGACATGATCGTGCCAGGCACGACCCACGAAAAGGAACTTCGATGGCGCAAATCGATTTAGACACGGCCCGAGCTGTCCGCTCCAGCCTTGAGCTCACACGGGATAAACGGCGCGCCGAAGCCCGCCATATGCCTGGCTGGATGTACACCTCGCCTGAGGTATTCGAGCTGGAGACCGAACGTCTTTTCCTCAAGGAGTGGCTGGTGGTTGGGCGCGTCGAGGAACTCACCAAGCCGGGCGACTATCTCACTTTCGATATCGTCGACGAACCCATCGTCGTGACACGCGGCATGGACGGAGGCCTCAACGCCTTCTCGAACGTCTGCCGCCATCGCGGCGCCAAAGTCGTCGAAGGACGCGGAAGCGCCAAAGCATTCAGCTGCCCCTACCATGGCTGGACGTACGACATCGCGGGCAAGCTGATCCAGACAACATTCACCGACGACGTCGAAGGATTCGATTTCGAAAACTGCCATCTGGCGCCCATCGGTGTGGGAGATTGGGGGGGCTGGATATTCGTCAATTTCGACACCGAGGCGGCGCCGCTGGAAGATCACATAGCCCCCTACCAGGAGCAGCTCGGCTATTTTCGCCAGGAAGACTGCCGCATCGGCGGCATACTCGATATCGAGGTGGAGGTGAACTGGAAGCTGATCGCCGAGAACCTCATCGACGTTTATCACTTCCACGTTCTGCACGCCGGAACCTTCGGCACCAACAAGAACCAAAATCGGATGCTGCCCTACGGAGAAAATGAGCTTGTGATCTTTCGACCCAACTCACGCTCGCTGACGCCTACCGGGGAAGCGATAATCGGCAACCTTCCCTGGATCGAGGACGGCGCTCCGGCCGCTGCGGGCCATATGCCGCCCAATGCCTATTTCACGTGCCACAGCGACAGCGTGAAAATGTGGTTGAGCTGGCCTATCAGCCCAACACGCTCGCGCCTCGTCATCTATTCCATCTATGCGGAAGAGCAGATCGCACGGGATGATTTCAGCGTGAAAGCAAAAATCTACGACGATTTTCTCGCCCATATCGTCGATGAAGATCTTGGCATGATTGTCGAACTGCAGAAGAACGTCGGCTCGCGAAATTTCGAGCCTGGCCCTATCGTCGGTCTCGAGTCGGGCGTCCACAGCACGGTCAATACACTGATCGATCGTCTCTTCGACGATTGAGTCCGCGACTGACCAACCACAGCAATTCTTCGGCTATTGCCGGACCGGTAAGGACGTAGATGAGTCGGCCACTCATGCTGGCTCAAATCGCTACATAGGATTGAGGTATGCAATTCGGGGCAGGGATATTTTTCACGGACTACTCGGCGGGCCCCGGTGAGCTCGCAAAGGAGATGGAAGACCGGGGCTTCGAATCGCTTTGGGCGCCGGAGCACTCTCATATTCCAATCTCGCGCGCCTCGCCAATGCCCGCCGGCAAGGAACTACCGAAGAAGTACTACGACGTGATGGACCCGTTCGTGACCTTGACGGCGGCGGCCATGGCGACGACTTCGCTCAAGGTGGCAACCGGGATCTGCCTGGTTGGACAGCGCGACCCGATTCAGACGGCCAAACTGGTCGCTTCCCTCGACCAGGTGTCGAACGGGCGGTTCATATTCGGCGTCGGCAGCGGCTGGAATGCCGACGAGATGTCCAATCACGGCACCGACTTCAAGTCGCGGCATAAACTGCTGCGGGAGAAGATCGGCGCCATGCGGGAGATCTGGATGTCGAACAAACCCGAATACCACGGGGACCTGGTCGATTTCCCGCCCATGAAGGCACGGCCCAAGCCAATTCAAGACCCGCATCCTCCGGTCCATGTCGGGGGAAGCTTCCCGTATGGCGCGCGCCGGGCCATCGTGTACGGGGACGGCTGGATGCCCCACATCCGGCGCCCAGACTACGAGGACGTGACGGATTTCCTGCCGAAATTCGAAGAGATGGTCCAAGAATCCGGACGCGACAAGGACTCTCTGCCGGTCACCGTTTGGGACACACCGCCGGACACCGACACGATCAAGCGATTCCAGGACCGCGGTGTCACGCGCGTCATCGCCGAGCTCGACTCGGAGAGCCTCGACACGCTGCTGCCCGAACTCGACCGCTGGGCGGATGTGATTGATCGGCTGTAGGACAGAAGCGCCCTGACGCCGCCCCGCTGCCCCCGCACAATTGCGACGCGGGGAACAGGTATCAATCGAGGCAACCACCTGTTACGGTCGCTTGCTTTCCCAAGCACAGCCTGCTGAACGCCTTCGGACCATAGTCCAGCGCAATGCGCGTTGTGGCTGTATTTGAAGGAGAATTTCCATGGCAGAGAAAAATGAACCCACTGCGTTCGGAGAAGCCGCCCACAAGTGGATTGTGTATGGTTCGATTTTTGGAGTCGGTGTCATCATTATCCTTCTTTCCGTATTCGGGATGTTCAATGATTACGTCACTTAAACTCCGGATTCTTTTCGGCCCTGTCGGCGGATAGCCCGTCAAACGGCCACCTCACGAGCGGTGGCGACGATGCGGCTTGCCGACATAAGACCTAGCAGGGACTCGGGACGCCCCCGCTCCACTACATCACATCGGCAGTCTGTCGTCGGAACTGTTACCGAACAGCTCTTCCCGACGCAGCTGGGCAACGTCGGGCTCCAGGATCGGGCCGAGAAGATACTTCGCGAACTCCTCCCGCTCCTTCAGCATCCACGCCTGCAGTTCCTTGTCCTGATTTAGAGCATCCAGCGATTTGTCGCTGACCACCTTCTTCTTCTTGAGGGCGCGCTGCAGGCGCTCATTCTGTGCCTTGAGGACAAATACCTCGCCGGCCAGGGCCGTCATCATGCCCATCAGGCGCGTGATCGCCGGGTCTTCGAAATACTGATGCTTCGGTAGGGTCATTTATGCCGCCTTCGCAATAATCACGGTCCAGGGGAAACGCCATTCCTCGGGGATATTCTCTCCGTTCCTCAGTGCACCGTCGTATTCCTCGAACGGCTCCACCCGCACGTCGGTGAAACCGGCCTTTTCGAGTTCCTGAGTCAGGTCCATCTTGTCCATGGTGATCATGTAGGGCTCGCGATTGCGGGCCGCGTGACCGTAATAGATGAACTTGCCGACATCGCCGCCGGGCGGATCATAGAAATCCAGATGTGTGTAGTAGCCACCCTTCTTGAGTACGCGGCGGGCTTCCTTGAAGGTATTGCGGATCGCCCGCGGCGGCATCTCGTGCAGTACCATCGAGCCCGCGATGATATCGAAGCTGTCGTCCTCGAACTTCATGCGCTGGATGTCATCCTGGACGAACTTGATCGGCATCTTCTCTTCGACAGCGCGCCGGTGCGCGAGTTTCAAGCACGGCTCGCTGAGGTCGACTCCCACGACGTCCGCTTTCGGCATCTCCTTCTTGAGCGACATAGTCGTCTTGCCGAATCCGCATCCCTCGTCGAGCACCTTCTTGACCTTGCCGAGCTTTTTGATCATGCGAACATAACGCGTGTGCAGATCGGCGTGGGCCGAATGGGTGGGCATGGTCGTGCGCGATCCCTGCTCGTATGAGTGCACACTCGTGTTGTTGATCCACACGCCGCCGGGAAATTGGTGAAAATCGCCAAGGGTGTAGTACTTGGGGAACTTGATATCAGGATTGAGCTCAAGCATGTCTGATTCGATTTCAGCATACTTGTCGACAATCTCCTGAAGGTCATCTTCGCGCGGCTCGAAGTGGGACATGAACCCCCAGCGACCCAGAAATTTATACTGCTGCAGGTAATGCTCGAGCCAGCCGTAATACTGGTATGTCGTGGAGCCTTGCATCTTCTTTTCGATCTTCTTGGGATCGGAAAGCCCTAACGCCTGCGCCTCATCGACCACCTTGTCATACAAGGTATTCGTCCAGTGGAGTTTCATACCGACGACGAAGGATTGGTATGCAAGCACCTCGAAAGGCATGCTCTCATCTGCAGGATTCGATGCCATGTTCTTTCCTCCAAACCGGTTCATTCCGCGGTGACGGCCAAGCGTTTGCGCCTGATATCGGATGTGTCACCATATCATAATTGTGATTTCCACGTCTCAAGGCCCAACTGGAGAAAGCCATGAGCAATGCCACCGGTTCTTACGATGCGATGAGTCTCATCTTGTACACGCCGCGCGCAGATTCGAACGATCGGGGCTACGAGCAATGGCTGATCGATGTCGACAATCCGTTTTTCAACAACTCCGAGGTTTGTGTCCGTTACACCAACTGGAAAGTCGTCGACGATGCAGGCGTGAACTTCGGGTTCAGTCATTTCGATTTCTTCGGCATGGATAACCGGGACTCCGGAGACAAGGTCTGGAGTGACGAGGAGCTCAGCGAGTTCCGGGTCGGATGGCGCAAGCTGTGGGGCGCGGCCGAGTCCTTGGATCCAACCGCCAACAGTATCGTCAATCTCTGCGAGCGTACCGGCGCGCCTCAAACGGAAGCGAAATACGTGATCGTCGTGCCCACGGAAGACGCATCCGCGACCGATCCCGACGGGTGCGAGACCTGGAACACCTACAACGACTATCGCGGTGACGTCGTACTCTCGGCGTTCCATCTGAAATACACCGACGATCCGGCGGATTTTGAGACCTTCCGGCAAGCACACGCCGACGGCGGCCCAGCAGCCATGTTGGGCGAACTCATCGCCGGGCCGGGCTAGGGCAGAAATAAAGCAAAACCACCCCCCTCTTAACCTCCCCCCATCAAGGGGGGAGGGTTGGGGTGGGGGTGCCGCTTGATGAATATGCAAAGAAAGTCGGGAGACTTCACCGCACCTACCGCGTGGCGTCCGGATCGAGGGGGTAGATGGGGCGGCGGAGATTCTTGAACGGGAACAGATCGTAATCGGAGCTGCAAACACCGGGGCCGGCCACTTCCACGATGTGTTTGGCGATCGGCTCGAAGGCTGCGCGGAAATGTTGCCGCGATTTCACGAGCAGGTATTTCTTCTGGGTCGGCTCGATCCCCGCGTGGCGAAAGACGCCGAGATCGAACGGCTCCATGCGTTCCTCGGACACCATGATTTCGACATTGCCGCAGTCCAGTACGGCGGTGCGCCCAAGACTGATGCGCATGCCCGTCATCATCGGACCCGTCACGGTGAACCGGCCATCGGTAATCGCCCGCACCCGGCCGGAGATACGTAGCGGCTCGCCCTTCAGGTTTATCGCCGGCATGTCCGTCTTGCCACCGAGATTGAGCGTCACCTCATTGCCCACCCCCGCATCGATCATCTGTGCCACGGAATCCGGATCCCAGACGGGGGAGACGGCAACGTCCACCAGGCCTTGCCGCATGACTTCTTCGATGGCAGTCATGACGTCTTGATTGCCCCCCGCGCCGCAATTGTCGCCATGTTCGACGAGTACGACGGGACCCTCGTCGAGCGTCTTCGCATGGGCGATGGAGACCTCCGCGGGTTCCAGGGAATAGACGAATTCTGCGCGCCGCTCCCAGGCCATATCGAGCAGCGCCTCGGATAGTTCCGCCGCCGCACCGGCATCCCCATCGCCGACAACGACCGTCGACACCCCGACATGCGGGTGATCGGCAAGCGGAAAGCCGCCAAAGACACTGGCGTTCAGAACCCGACCGTCGGCCTCTGCGGCTATCGCCATGTCCATGACGTCTTTCATCGGCTGGCGCGATGGAGTCTGGCACAGCATGTGTGTGAGCAAGGGCAACGACCCCCAGGCGATGACCGGCGTGATCTCGCCGTTGAGAGAGCGCAGAAGCGTTCGGCCTGCCCGCGCGCCGGCATCGTACATATCGACATGAGGGTAGGTGCGATACCCCGTGATCACGGTCGCATTTTCGATGGTCTCGGTGCTCAGATTGGCATGAAAATCAAAGGCGACAGCGATGGGCAAATCTGGGGCAACGGTCCGGACACGCCGCAGGAGCCGGCCCTCCGGATCATCATAACGACCGGTCACCATGGCACCGTGAAGGTCGAGAAAAAGCGCATCGCACCCCAGTGTGACGGAATCACAGATGGCGTCGACGATGACCTCGAAGGCATCATCGTCGACCGGGCCGCTGGGCCAGGCTTCGGCCGCGATCGGGGTTACGACCTCCGCTCCCTCTTCTCGCGCCAGATCGAGGAAGGCGGCAATCGGATTGTTGGTCCCGGCATATGCCTCGGTCACTTCAGGGCCATACAAGGGGCCGTCGTGACCGCCGGTACGCCCGAAGCTCGACAGCAACGTGGGAAGCGGGGAGAACGTATTGGTCTCGTGCTTCATCATCGCGATGACGAACTTCATGACGTCTTCTCCTCCGGCGCGGCTGTCAGGCAGAACATCCTTGGGCGGGCACAAAATTTATCTCAATCGGATGACCGATGCTGTGTCCCAGGTTGTTGAAGAGACGATACATCCGGTCGCGCCAGTCGTAGATGGGATCGTCGGATCTGAATTGACGTCGTGGCCGCCTTAGTCGGTGAACGGCGGCGGACACTCACCAGCCTCAGCCGCCTCAAGCCAAACATCCACCGCCTCGATCAGGGTGTTGGCGCCGCAGGGCATGATCAAATAGCTGAGTCCTTCCGCGATCTGCCCCTGCGTGGCCCCCTGCTCGAAGGCTCGGCGCAGATGAAATCGCAAGCCGTCTGGAACATGCCGCGCGGCAAAGCAGACCACCAGTATGACCTCCGCGAGATATGCCTCAATACTGCCGCGCGCAGATGCACTGCCGCGCGCAGATGCGATGATCGAGCCGTAGTGCTCGCTGGCGTTATTCCGGGACATCCAGTCCTGCCAGTGGTTCGTAGCGAATTCAATCGCACTGTACGCTTCGCCTGCCGCCGCCAGGGCGATGGCGTCAGTAAGATCTTCTGGAGTAAGCCCCGCATCGATGCCGCGCTGCAGGTGGATACGGCCAACCTCTTCCCGGGTCGCGGTCACCAGGGCTGTCCACACGAGCTCCCGCTCCTAAAGCGTAAGGTCACGAGGACTCAGGGTCAGATTCGTATAGAACGTATTGAAACTGGCAAGCAACTCGGGCTGGTATTCGGCCAGCACCCGCTGATAGGGCAGTATTTTGCCGCGCGATTTGATGAAGGCTGCGACAACCTCCTCTGTCGAGCGATTCTGTGCCATGAATTCCACCTCCCAATAATTTCCATCGCGCCGCATTGAACAAGCCCTATAGTCCGAAAATTTCCTACTGGAAATCGGTAGCCCCGCGTCTCCTTCGACTGCGAGAAAAGCTTGAAACGCGCGAATGACGGAAGACACTTACTGTTAGCACCCTCCACCCACCCTTCCCCCTGCCAGGCGGAGGGAGATGTTGACCAACCTTCACCAAATTAAAGCCCCTCCTAAAAGAGGGAGAGATAGAGGGGGGTGGTTTATCTGAATTTTGAATCTACCATAATCAAGTCAGGTTCACGTACCGCCTTCATACAACATGTCGAATTCGACGCGCGCCTTGTCGGCAAGCATGTCCGCGGCGCCCTCCATGAAGGCCTTCACGTACGGTTGCTTCATGTGTTCGTGCCAGTCGGCTTCGCTGTCGTAGACCTCGATCAACATGCCATGGGTCGTTGAGCCCCGTTCGACGAGAACGTCGAAACGTTTACAGCCCGGCTCCTTGACCGCCTCGCGCGCATCGACCCGGGCCAAGGCGAGCCAGTCGTCGAGCATGCCTTCCTTGACGTGGTGATCCGCCCGAATGATGAAGTCTGCCATCTCTCTTCTCCCCTTACTGGGCTGCCCACCCACCATCTATCGGAATGGCAGTCCCGGTTATTTCCTGCGCCGCGTCACTGTACAAAAACACGGTTAGAGCGCCGATCTGTTCCGGGTAGACGAAGCGCTTCGAGGGCTGCCGTGCTTCCATCAGATCGGCGATGGCTTCATCGCGTTCCAATCCGGTGGAGGCAATGTGCCGTGCGATGTTGCCTTCCTGATGCGGTGTCAATGTCCAGCCGAGACAAATGGCGTTGCACGTGACACCAAATTCCGCGGCTTCGAGTGCAACACCGCGTGTCAGGCCGACGAGACCAGTCTTGGTCGCCACATAGTCGACCCTGTTCTTAGTTCCGAACAGACCGAACGAGGACGCATTGTTGACGATGCGACCCCAATTCCGTTGTTTCATCCCGGGCATCGCCAGGCGGATCGTGTGTTAGGCGCTCGTGAGATTAACGGCCATCGCGCGCTCCCAGCGCTCGACCGGCAAGTCTTCAATGGCCGCATCCTGGCGGCTCTCCGGCGCCACGGCGTTGTTTACCACGATATCGACATGACCCAATTCGGTATCCAGTTGCTTGAACATTTTCTCGATCTCAACCGCGCTGACCAAATCCGCCGGATTGAAAGACACGGACACGTCATGTGCCTCGGCAAGTGCGCCGCGCACTTGTTCATTCTCGTCGGGATCACCGAAGCCGTTGAGCATGATGTTGCAACCTTGCGCCGCCAAAGCCGAGACAATGGCATAGCCGATGCCGCCGGTTGATCCGGTCACGAGCGCGGTTTTGCCACTCAGCAAGGCTTAATCTTCTTCACAATTCGCGACAGACAAGCAAGGGACCTGCCAGCTTGTTCGATTGGACGGTTCACTGGGTTGAGATCTGAACATGATCACGTCCGGCACGATTTTCCAAGATCAGGGAAGACTCCCCTTCTCGATAATCATATCAGCCTGGTCCAGGGAGACGATCCGCGCAAATCCGAACATCATCGCCATAAGCGCGGGCTCGTGCCGGTCCAAGGACCAGTCACTGCGAGCCTTGCTACTCTGGGTCACGCCGAGGTGTTACCGTGACTGTCGTGTGAAACCGGCAGAACAGATGAACAGTATGTCCGAAACCGACAATATCCCGACAATCGCAGAAGCCGCGCAGGCAATTTCTTCGCGCGAGCTGTCGGCCACGGAACTGACGGAGTCGCTGTTGCAGCGGGTCGACTCCTGGCAGCCACACCTCGATGCCTTCATAACGTTGACCGCAGATCATGCGCTGGAGCAGGCACGCGCCGCCGACGCCGAGATTGCGGCAGGACGCACCCGCGGACCGCTTCACGGTATCCCGTTCGGCCTCAAGGACATCTATTCCACGGCCGGGATCCTGACCACGGCACACTCCAAGATTCTCGAATCTCACGTGCCAACCGAGGACTGCGCACCGGTCGAGCGGCTTTACGCTGCGGGCGCCATCCTGTTGGGCAAGCTGTCCACCCACGAATTCGCGCACGGTGGCCCTGCCTTCGACCTGCCGTGGCCACCGGCCCGTAATCCGTGGAATCCGGGACACTTCACTGGCGGGTCGAGCAGCGGTTCGGGCGCCGCCGTCGCCGCCGGGTTGGTGTTAGGGGCCATGGGCTCCGACACGGGCGGTTCGGTGCGCAACCCGGCAAGCCTTTGCGGCACCGTGGGTCTTAAGCCGACGTACGGATTGATCAGCCGTTATGGCGTAATCCCGAATTCCTACACGTTCGATGCCTGCGGTCCGTTGACCTGGACGGTCGAAGACTGCGCGATAATGTTGCAGGCCCTCGCCGGCCACGATCGGCGCGACGCATCGAGTGCCGACCGCCCTCCCGCAGACTACCGGGGCGCCTTGAGCGGCGACATCCGCGGACTGCGTATCGGGGTGGTACGGCATTTCTGGGAAGAAGACCTTCCGGCAAACGATGAGGTGAAAGCGGCCATGGAGGCAGCTTTGGCCGTGCTGACCGATCTGGATGCAACGCTGGAAGACGTCCGCATGCGTCCCATGCAAAATTATTGCGACGTCAAGATCGTGATTGCCGAATCGGAACTCTTTGCCCTCCATCATCAGGACTTCATGACGCGTCCAGGAGATTTCTGCGTTGATTTCCTGGGGCGCAGTCTGCCCGCCGTATTGTTCAGCGGATCGGATTACGTACACGCGCAGCGCGAGCGACAAATCATGCTCGCCGAGATGGAGGACATCTACGAACGGTTCGACATTCTGGTATCACCGAGCCAATACGGTCCGGCGCCCCGCCTCACCGGATTCAATACGGTGTCCTATTTCTGGGAACGCCCGACAATCGCCACGCCGTTCAGCGTTACCGGCGGACCTGCGATCTCCGTGTGCATGGGGTTCAGCGATTCCGGCCTGCCGCTGGGCCTGCAGATCGCCGGACGGCCGTTTGACGATGCACGCATCCTACAGGCGGCGCACGCTTACGAGCAGGCGACGCCGTGGCGCCAGCAACGACCTTCCCTGGAAGCGGCGATAGCGGCGGAGCGCACACCTGAGACCGCGCAGCCTCCGGCACAAGCGGAACCCTGCAGCGCAGAATTGCGTGATGAAGTCCGGCGGGCCGTGGCCGCGAGCGGATTGTCACTCAGCGATGAACACCTTGCGATCATCGACGGCGCGGCAATCTTTGCCAAGGCTCGGGCCGAGCGTCTGCGCTCGCCGCGTTCCTATGGGACCGAGCTTTCCAATACGTTCAGGTTTTCTTGACAGTGCATCGCGGAAAATATTAGACCTGAACTTCGAAGACCACCCCGAAGCGCTTTTGCAGGTCGAGTTTTTCGAGGTCGCCACCGTGCGCCTCGCCGGCGACAGTGTTCTTCAGATCGCGTTTGGTTTCTTCGCTCATGACGACGATGACATTCGTTGCCTCTTGGAGGGGAAATGGAAATTCGTGCCAAGTGCCGATGTTCAGGCACATGCCGGCTGATCCATCGAAGGCAAATGCCTCGATGTCCTCCAGTTCCGGTGCCCGCGGCGCGGCCTCGTCCCATGTTCCGTCGGCGCGGCGGCACGTGGGCCGGCCGAGCACCATCACAATCGGTTTTCCGTCCAATGGAATGAACGTCTGGGTGTGCTTGTTGTGGTATTCCATCCACCGCACTTCCAGGGGCCGGGGATTGAGCGTGGCGAGTGCCAGGCAGATGTCATCCTGGGAGACGAATACGGCCGGTTCGCTGATGCGTACCGCCTCGGCGTAGAATCCGGACTCCCGGCTCTTTTCAAGCTCCGGCGCGGTCATCAGGGTCCCGTATCCAGCCAGTGACTCGGCTGTCGCCATCCGCGGCTTGAGGATGCGGTGTTCGAGTCCGGCTTCGGCTGCAGACATTTCGAGCCTCCTAGTGCAACGTGACTACGACAGTTGTGCTCAAACGCCGTGCAATATTTCAGAGGCGTCTTCTAACATCTCTTGGGCAATCGCTCTCGGAAATTCACGCGCTAGATCATAATCGGCGTGGTTGCGGATCGCCCTCAAGCGAGGCAGGCGGCTATATCCTAATCTACGGAGATTACTCTCTGCGCTATTTTTGAGATGATCGATCAGTCGCCTGTGGTCCTCGCCAGTGTTGACCGATGAATAGTTCACCGCTGCCGAATTCGTTAGATGCTGAAAAACTGCAAAGTAGGCTCTTGATGCAGATGAGCGGTATCTGGACTCTGTCTCCGCTGACTCAAAGAGCCAATTGGCATCATCAAATGTGTCCGCTCCGGTCGTCACGAAAAGATTACAGATTTTGGCGTTGCAGTATGTGGCAACACGACAGCAATCAATCCTTCTGATGCGATCGTCCAATCGAAGTCGTGCTTGGAGTAGTACTCTTCCAGTTTCAAATCGATTGCTTCCTCCAGGTCATGTCGCGATTGCCGGCCCAGTCCGGAATAAAGATACGTACTTAACTGTGGAGCACCATCCGCAAAGACGATTGAGACATCTCTGCCGGAAATTTGGCCCCAAACCTGATCACTTGTAATTCTCTGATGGGCAGCGAAGTGTCTCTCCAAGGCCATTTCTTTGAGCCATATCGAGAAACTGGCAATTTCCTCAGTTACTCCAGGATTGTTAGCCAATTCGTTCATGCGTGCTAGATCACCAAGACCAACTGCGTTCTGAAACGCAACAGTCCATATAGCTTGCGGTGGTGCTGTTCCACTCTCCATCAATTGTGAAATCAGTTCGTCTGAGCGCTCGAAGTACCCGAGTGCTGATAACTGTGTCATGAAAGTGTATTTGACCTCGCCTTCTAAAGTATGCCGAATGCTCCAAACCCAGTCGGCGAGAGGAATGGCTTCGGACGGGTTCGCCGTCGTCAACAGCGCTTGCAAAAAGGCAACGGCAATTCTTAGGTCCGTGGGCTGGGATTTACGCATCGCGCGCAATTGCCACTCCAACTGCCGGATACCCACCTGATCCTCAGCGGATTTATGAATGAGCTCGTTGTAGAGCCCTAAGGCTTTTTCCGCAGGTTGAGACGAAACCATTGATAAAAATGCTCCTGAACTCCGTCCTCTATCCCACTTACTGGTTACCAACCAGCAAATGTCAAAAATCTTCAAGTGGAGATTCTCGCCAATCAACTCAGCGGAATACACGCCACGCGATGAAGCACATCACAGTAGACGCACTTAACTGCATCCAATTTCGCCAAATCATACACGGTTTTCAAAACAACTCAGTTTGCGCCGCCGGGTAATGGACGGTGCCGTCGGGCTGGGCCACGGCGTCCTCGCCTAATTCCGCCGGCTTGATCTGGCCTGCGTTCATGATGTGCCGCACTTCGACACCGGCGGTGAGCAGGTAGTCGGTGATGATGCGCCGATGGCACTGCCACCAGACCGCTTCCGCACACATGACCGCGCAGGCGTTGGAGTCCGCCTCTCCAATCAAGGCAGCAAGCGCCTCCCGGAATTGCGGCGTCAGGGCGTAGTCCGCGTAGTTTTTGAACGCCTCCACGCGCCAGGCGGTATTAGGCGACGCCTCGGCGCCCGGTTGCTTCGGCCGGCGGCCACCCAGTGCCTGGACATGGCGATAGGCAATGCCAGCAGGTCTCAAATTGTCCGGTAATGTATCCACGTTGAACTGCGGATTCCGCCGCGAACGCGGAAAGCTACGCACGTCGAGAAGAAGGTCGACACCAGCCTCTATCAATAATGCAACGAGTTCTTCCACGCTGCGCGTCGAATAACCGATGGTGTGGACGATTGCCACTCCCGCCCCTCCCTATCCCTCCCTCAATTAAGAGGAGAGGACTCTAGCGGCAGAGGTTGTCGACGAACTCCGGGCCGAGGCCATTCTTCGAATAGTGTTCCTTGAACGCCGCGATGCGCGTGAATACGTCCTCATATCCGGTCTGCTTACCGGTCTCGTCGACGTAGAGGATCGGCCCCATGTTGTGGAACAGCACCTTCATATGACCTTCGTCCGGATGCACGACAAGCGTGTGGGTCTCGCCTGCAGGTTCGTAGATGAACGATCCAGCGCGGCCGATCCAGTCGCTCTCGAGATAACCCCAGGTGCCTTCCAGCGTAAAACCAAGCACGGGTGCGGGGTGGCGATGACGGCCTACGAGACCTTCGCCTTTGGCTTTGACGATGTTGCACCAGGTGCCTTGAACGACATTGAACAGGAGGGGCCGAATCCAGACTTTATCTGTGAGCGGCATCCACATGCGCTCATCGTCTTCATCGGTCTGGAAGAAGAGCTCCCGCGCCGCCTCCTTGGGCAGCGGAATATCGATGTGCTCAAGGTGTTCGAACCCCGCAAGCTTGGCCATTTCGTTCATATCGGTCTCCTGCATCCGAATTCGTTCCGCGCTACGAACGGCGCGTGCGTCGCCACTTTACGGGCGATCCCGGTTTGTGACAACTAACCTCCATTGGGGTCGGACCTGAGGTCCGACCCCAATGGGAAAAATGCCGCTGGTGCGACGTGATTGCACTGGTTAGGCGTCGCGCGCGGGCTATTCTCCGGTCCGCGCCGCCTCTAGGCTGCAACCAGCCCTCCAAGACCGAGATCACACAATGACTTCGATGAAATCCGACGGCCAGCTTGAATGGACATTGCGGGCGGGCCATTTTGCGGTGACGGCGGAGATCACGCCCCCCTTATCGGCAGATTCCGCTTCGATGCTGGAACGCGCCTCCCCGCTTAAGGGACTGGTCGACGCCGTCAATGTTACCGAAGGCGCCCGCACCCATCTGTCGAGTCTCGCTGCCGCCAGCCAGCTCGTCGGCGCCGGCCTCGAACCGGTGCTCCAGATCGACGGCCGCGACCGCAAAAAGCTGTTGCTCGAGCGCGATATTCTCGGCGCTGCGGCACTGGGCGTGCCGAACATCTTGGCGCTGCGCGGTGACCCGATCACCAAGGGCGACGAGCCCGAGGCAACGGAGGTGCCTGATCTCGGCGCGGCAGATATCGTTCAGGTCACGAAACACATGCGCGACACCGCCACCCTACCATCTGGCCGTGAGATCGAGGTGGCGCCGCGTCTGTTCGTGGGCGCGACCGACATGCCCGTGGAGCCGGCAGCCGGCTGGAAACCGGAAAGCCTGCAGCGGAAACTGGACGCCGGGGCGGACTTCATCCAAACGTAGTTCTGTTTCGACGCAGAGCTCCTGACCCGATACATGGCCGTGCTTGCCGATGCCGGCGTCACCGGCGCAACTGGATACCTCGTCGGGCTCGGCCCGCTCACGTCAGAGCGCCAAGCCCGTTGGCTCGTCGATAACCTGTGGGGAACCGTGATCCCGGAGCCCATCATCGATTTTCTGGGTAAAGCTTCCGATCCGCGTGCCGAAGGGCGGCGAATCGTCGCGGACATCGCCCGTGCGTACGTTGAGATTCCAGGCGTGACGGGTGTCCACATGATGGGGCATCGGGCCGAGGCCGAGTCGGCGGAGATCATTGTGGCATCGGACATCCTGGATTTGCGTTGAGATTGCGGTACTGGAGCCATTGAATACGCTGGAACCGGCGCGTTACATTGCTGCACGGTGATCTTCCGCCCTGACCCATACCCTGGCCCGTGCAAATGACTGAACAGACTGAAAATTCTCCAGACTCGCTCGCCTGGTTGCGCCCGACCGTCCGGGATATTCCCGTATACAAAGCGCCCAAAACCGCAGCCGACGTGGACCCGGGCAAGGTCCGGGTTCTCCATCTCAACGAGAGTCCGTACCCGCCCTCACCCAAAGCCATCGAAGCGATCCGGAATTTCGGCGAGAACCTGAACCGGTATCCCGATATTCAGGTTCGGGCCCTGTCCGAAGCCTTGTCGGCGCGAACCGGCATCCCGGCCGACCAGATCGTCTTCGGAGCCGGTACCGACGAACTTGTCCACTTCATCTGTGAAATCACGACCGGACCCGGCGACGTCGCGGTCATGCCGTGGCCGACGTTTCCGCGCTATGCGCTGACGACCCGGATCGAAGGCGGCGAATCGATCAAGGTGCCGCTCAACGATGCCGGCGCCAATGACGCCAGTGCGTTGCTGGCAGCGATCAACAACCGTACGCGCACGGTGTGGTGCTGTACGCCCAATCCGCCGTCGGGCGGCATGATGGATGAGGCAGCCTTACGCCAACTTGCCGAAGGCGTCCCGGAGAACATCCTGCTCGCCGTCGATGAGGCCTATCACGAATACGGCCGCCACGCCGGTGGTCCCGACGTCCTGTCCGCCTTGAAGGACCGGCGCGGCCCCTGGCTGGTGCTGCGCACGTTCTCTAAGGCTTACGGCCTGGGGGGCGTCCGGGTCGGATACGCGCTCTGCGGCTCGGCCGAGGTTTCCGACGCGCTACGCAAGACCAAGCTGCAATACAACACCAATTCTCTCGGCCAGGTCGCGGCACTCGCCGCGCTCGAGGATGATACCTACCTCGAGAAGACCCTGGACCTGATGGCCACGGAACGAACGCGTCTGGCCGACGGCCTGTCGGCACTTGGTCTCAAGCCGCTGCCCACTTCCGCGAATTTCGTCTCGGCCGAATTGCCCTGCGACGCGGCAGAAGTCATGAGGGCGCTGGCCGACCGGGATATCCTGACGCGCGACTGGCGCGATCCAGGCCATCCCCGGCACATTCGTATCACGGTCGGATTGCCGGACGACACTGACACAGTTCTGGCCGCGATGAAGGAAATTCTCGAGGAACTGCGCTGATGGCAACGGCAACGGACAGCAGCCTCTCCGGTGGCGCCATCATCGAGGCGGTCAAAGCGGCGGGGATCGAATACATCATCTCAGTGCCGGACATCGTCACCAGTGACGGCCTTTTGTGGCCCATCTCACGGGACCCCGACCTGCGGCACATCCGTGTCTGCAAGGAGGACGAAGGCGTATCGATCTGCACGGCGCTGAGTTATTGCGACAAGCGCGCCCTGCTGCTCATTCAGAACACCGGGTTCCTCGACTCCATCAACGCCATCCGCGCCATCGCCGTCGAATACGATAACCCGCTGTGCATGATGGTCGGCTTGCAGGGGAAAGAACCCGACGTGCTGCCCGTGCAATCGAACAAGGTCAGCGTGCGCATCGTTGAGCCCATGCTGGATGTCATGGGCATCGAACATCACCTGCTGCAGACGACATCGAACACCGAGTCCATCGGACCGGCTATCGAGGCCGCTTATCGGGAAGATCATCCGGTGTGCTTCGTCATCGGCCAGAGTCCCAGTGAGTAGGACCCCAGCATGAAACGGATGAAGCGCGACGCAGCCCTCAAGATAATCGCCGGACACGCCGAAGACAGCCTCGTGGTCGCCGCCTACCAGGCTGCCTTCGAGTGGATTGTCATCCGGCCCAGCGATTACAATCTCATCGCGACTAGGGCCATGGGACAAGTGTCCTCACACTGCCTCGGACTGGCTGTTGGCCGCCCGGAGCGGCGCGTTATCGGCTTTGATGGGGACGGCAGCCTGCTGATGAACCTGGGCTCGCTGGTGACCATCGGCGATGTCGCGCCAACGAATTTGTTCCACTTCGTGTGCAACAATGGAGTCTACGAGGCCAACGGCAGCCACCCGACGCCTGGCTCTGACAAGGTGGATTTCCCCGCGTTGGCCAAGGCGGCAGGGTACGCGTCAACCGACACCTTCGACGAACTCGACGACCTGGGAGCACGGATCGGCGACGTGTTTGCTCGACAAGGGCCTGTTCTCATCGATCTCAAGATCGAGCAAGGCGAGACCTATCCCCAGGATTACGCCTACATGCACAGCGCCGAACACCGCGCCGCCTTCAAGGCCGCGCTCCGCGAATCGTAGAAATCTGCCGACGCGACAGATGGCACGCGTCTTTCCTTATTTAACTGTGGCCGACAGCACTGAGGCACTCGCCTTTTACGAACAAGCCTTCGGCGCCGACGTTTTCCACACGGTCATGGACGATGACGGAAAACGCCTGGCCCCCGCCCGATTCACGATCGAAGATGCGGTGATCATGATCACGGAACACTTCCCCGAATTGCCCACCGGGGTAAACCCGCCAAACGAGATCGGGGGGACTCCAGTCACGATCCGCCTCGAACTCAGCTCGCGGCAATTCGTCAACCAGATTTTCGC
>Ga0114999_10001747_pt1 | contig 29761 bp, 29 predicted proteins | sample ArcticOcean_MG_C_3_FD_89820 | JGI IMG/M metagenome (GOLD analysis project Ga0114999, IMG submission 89820) | Marine microbial communities from western Arctic Ocean - ArcticOcean_MG_CB8_126 | ecosystem: Environmental > Aquatic > Marine > Oceanic | place: Arctic Ocean: Canada Basin | collected...
AACGCCACGCCGATGCACTTCGGAGCTCCCGCCTCGGCGTCGGGGCGACTCCGCTCACCCTCCGAATGGGCGTGCTCGAACTCCCCGTGATGCTGCTGTGCCTCGGTGGTATTCACATCGGCGTGGTCGCGGACAGCGCGAAGTGCGGGACTTGTTCGGCAGCACGTGTGCGGAGTGGCGGGAAATGACGGCGCGTTTCCCTGACCAGGGACAGGCTCTATTCCTCTTTGACCGAATCGGCCGGGCGAACTTCCATTACCGGACTCGGGCTGAGGGCGAGCATTTCCTGCGCCACGCTCCCCATCAGGTTGGCGTGCGGTCCTCAGAGGCGATCCGCGCGATGCGCTCGGCGATGTCTTCGCCTCGAGCGACCGACTCGATGCGGACGGTGGTGATAACGTCGAGCGCCTCATCGATCGCCACGCCGACCTTTATCTCGAGCTGGTCCATCGCCTCGGCGGTCGTCGGTGCGAGGATGTGGGCGGCGTCGACGAGCGGGTTGAGCACCCAACAGATCACCAGCGCCCCGCCAGCAGCCGTCGCGAGTTCGTCCGCGACCGCCAGCGCCGGTTGAGCACCCTCGGCGCTGTCGTAGGAAACGAGGATGCGCCTAGCCTAGCCGCGGACCAGCGTGTCAGCCCGTCCAATCGCAGCGAACGCGCGCGCCAGCGAGGCATCCCGATCGTCGGTTTCGATCAGCGGTGCGGCGAGGACGTGCCCGGCACCGTCGGTGACGTACCCAGCCAGTCGCTCGGCAACCTTCTGTTCCGTGCCCGAGACCACGAGGTTGTCGAGCAACTCATCGGAGTAGCCGTCCGCCGCGTCAGGGTAGCCCGCTGCCTCGAACATGGCGCGATAGAAGGGGACCTGCGCATAGAAGCCAACCTGGCTGACCAGCTTCCGGACGCCTTCCGGGTCCTCAGTAACCAGTATCGGGACATGCGCGACCAAAGGTGGCGCGTCGCGGTCGGCCTTCTCCGCGCCCCGCGCGATCGCCGGGAGCGCCTCATCGATCAGGTACGGCTTGGGGCACATCCAGGAGATGGCGCCGTCGGCGAGTTCACCGCAGGCCTCGAATGACCTCGGGCGCAGCGCCGAGGCCATCAGCGACAGATGCGAGGGCGGGCGTAGTTGCGCCTTCGCGGTGACGTGCTGTCCCTCGAAGTCGACCGAGCCCTCAGTCAGGAGCGTGCGGATCACCTGCAGGTACTCGCGCAGGTTGGTCAGCGGCGCCGACCAATCGACGCCGAAATTCGGTGCCATCGCGGGCTCGTGCGACGGCCCGATCCCGAGGTGCAGGCGACCGGGCGCGAGCTGCTCGAGCGCGAGCGCCTGCTGCGCGATCACGGTGGGGTGGCGAGGCCAGGTCGGGATGATAGCGGTGCCGACCTCGATCGTCTCGGTTGCCGTCAGCGCAGCGGCCGCCGCCGTCAGCGGGTCGGCGCCTCCGGCGCCACCGATCGTGGTCCACGCGACGGGGATCGCGGCAGCCTCGGCCTGTTTGATTTGCATCACGAACGATGGCGCGTCGAACGCCTGGATTGAGACTCCGACGGTGGGTCGGGTGAGTGGCATGGAACGCTCCGTTCACGCAGCTCGATTGTCGAGGTTGAGGCCAGACCGTCAACCGCAGGCGGTCCGTGTGGCGAGGGGCTGTTAGGTTCACACTGATGCACGGGAGGCACGCAGATGGCAGACGTAACGGAATCTCAACATCCACTACTGGTGACGACTGCATGGGTAGCTGAGCGCCTGGACGCCCCGGATTTCGTGCTGATCGACGCTAGCGCTCCTGATGCATACCGACGCGCGCACATCCCTGGCGCCGTCTCGATCTCCCGTGCGCCGACGCTCAAGAGCAAAGACAACTCGCGGTTGGTGATGGAGGCGGACGAGTTCGAGCCGCTGGTGCGGCGTCTCGGCGTTTCTAACGACACGCCGGTGATCCTCTACGACGACAACTCGTCTCTCCTCGCTGCCCGCGAGTGGTGGGTGTTCGACCGCTTCGGCCACCGGGACGTGCGCGTCCTCGATGGTGGCTTTACCGCGTGGCTGGACGAGGGGCGCTCGCTGACCTCGAGGGCACCGCGGCCGGAGCCCGGCACGTTCACCGCGGCCGTCGACGACTCGCACCACTGTCGGATTGACGACCTGCTTTCGCGGGTGGAGGCGAGCGACCTGCAGATCTGGGACGTGCGCTCGGAAGGCGAGTGGCTGGGGACGAACGATCGAGGGAACGCGCGCGCCGGACACGTGCTAGGCGCGAAGTGGCTCGAGTGGACTCAGCTTCTCGAGCCACCGATCGGACGGTTCCGTCCGCTCAAGGAGATCCGCGAGCTGCTCGAGGCCGCGGGCATCAATCCTGGGGCCGAAACGGTCAGTTACTGACAGAGCGGCATTCGCGCGGCGGTCGCCGCGTTCATCCTCCGCATGCTCGGCAACGAGCAGGCGAGCAACTACGACGGCTCGATGGGCGAGTGGGCCAACCGCGAGGACACTCCACTGACGGTCGAATAGTCAGGGCCGACTGACCTCGGAGATCGAACAACCCCGGCCGTGAGGCCGGGGTTGTTTCGTTGTTGCCTCGGAAGGGAGCGTTACTCAGTGCCGATCTCCAGGACCGAACGCGCGACTTCGCCGCTCTTTAGCATCTCGAAGGCCTCGTTGATTTCGTCGAACTTGTAGCGCTTGGTAACGAGTCCGTCGATGTCGAGCTTACCCTGCTTGTACAGGTCCAGGATGCGCGGTATGTCCGTGTGGAACCGCGCCGAGCCGTAGAAGCTGCCCTTGAGCGTCTTCTCCTGCAGCCAGATCATCCCGGGGATCTCGATCTTGTCCGTCGGCGGGACCATGCCCACGATCACCGCGGTGCCGCCGCGCGCGGCCATCTCGTAGGCCTGCTCCGAGGTGGCCTTGAGGCCGATTGCCTCGAAGGCGTAGTCGACGCCGCCGCCGGTCAGTTCCTGGACCGCCTTCACTGCGTCCGTGTCACCGGCGTTGACCGTGTCGGTCGCGCCGAAGTCCTTCGCGATGCCGAGCTTGTGCTCGACCATGTCGACGGCAATGATCCGCCGCGCACCGGCGAGCTTGGCGGACTGAATGATGTTGAGGCCGACACCGCCCGCGCCGATCACGGCGACGGTCGATCCGGTGTCGACACCAGCCGTGTTCACGACCGCGCCGTAGCCGGTCATGACGGAGCAACCCACGAGGGCGGCCACGTCCATTCCGATGTCATCCGGTATCTTCAGCAGGCCCGAGGCCGGCATCACCGATTGCTCAGCGAAGCCGCCGACGTTTGCCATCTGCGAAACGGCCTGAGCGCCCAGCTTCAGCGCGGACTCACCTCGAGGGCGCGCGGTGGTTTGCGTGCTGCAGAGGTTCGGGCGACCGGAGTCGCAGAAGGCGCAGTGCCCGCACGGCTGCACGAAGCTCATGATGACGCGGTTGCCCTTCACGACGTTCGTGACGCCAGGACCGACTTCCTCGACGATGCCAGCGACTTCATGGCCGAGGACCATCGGGTATTGGCCGGGGTAGGTGCCTTCGATGAAGTGAAGGTCGGAGTGGCAGACGCCGGCGACGACGACCCGGACGAGCGCTTCGCCTGCGCGCGGCTCGTCGATCGTGAGCTCGGTCATTTTGAGTGGCGTCTTGGGGCCGTTGAGGACGGCTGCCTTCATGTCTGAGTCCCTTCGCAGTTCTGGTGAAGCGGACGTCAGCACGTACAGCCAGTACGTCAACGCCTGCATCCGCATGGTATCGGTCGTGCCACTCGCGCGCTGGTGGTCGGCGTCACTCGCGAGGCCGCGCTGGCTACTCCGGAGGCTGCCGTAGCTACTCGGGAGGCTTCGCCCAGGCGACGCGCTCGTCGACACGTCGCTCGGCGCTGTAGGCGATCGTCTCGAAGCCACGGCTTTCCCAGAACGGTCGGCCCAGCGGGTTCATCGAGGCGTAGTGGAGCGTGATGTAGTCGTGCCCCGAGTCACGCGCCCAGCTCAGCGACTGCTCGAGGAGGGCGGTTCCGACGCCCCGGCTTCGGAGGTCTGGGTCGATGATGCCGTGGAACAGATACGCCGCCCGCTCGGGCGTCACCAGCGGCGGTCCGAACGCCATCCCGGAGAACAGCATCTGCATCCCGAGCGTCTCCGGTCCCCGCGTCCCCAGGAAAATCGCGTGCCGGTCGCGGCTGAGGTTGTAGGCGCTGAGGCCGCCGGCTGACTCTCGGACGTCGTTCCAGAGGAACGGCCAGAGCATGGGTCCCTGATGGTGGAAGCGCCCGTTCACGGACTCGAGGCGCTCGACCTCAGCGTGGTCCTCGGGCGTCGCGCGGCGCACCTCGATACCTGCTTCGAGCGCTGGTGCATCGATCGGTGACGTGTCGCGGCCGGCGTAGGTAGTGACTGCGCCGAAACCGAGCTGGAACCAGGTGTCGCGTTGTGCGGCGTTGCCTGCGAGGAATTCGGCGCGGTGGTTGAAGAAGCCGGCCTGTACCCAGCGGTCGCCGAGTGACCCGTACAACGCGCTGTAGGCCGCCGCCAGATCGACATCTTTCGAGGCGGCGTGACCGTGGATCGGTACGACGGTCACGCGCGGCGGATAGTACTGCGAGAGCCAGTGGTCGGCGGCGTTGAGTCGGCGTTCACCGGCCATGAACGCCACCACCTCGTCGCCGCGCTCGGCGACGGTAACGTCGCCGAGCGCGAACAGTGGCGCGAGCAGCTCGATCGACGCGGGGAGATCCGCAAAAGCGGGCGGCAGCATCGAGCTGTCTGCGCGGTCGCGTTGGTGTCGCGCCGCGAGCAGCGTCGCGCACACCTCGAGATCGTGCATCGTCGCGTCGCGCGCCGTCAGTCGATCTGCCACGCTCTGCTCCTCAAACTGGCGGTCGGGTGGTTGATGCTACCCCCGCCTCGGTTGGCTGCGTCGCGGCGAAGTCGTGGCTGACACGAAACAGGCCGCCCGGAGGCGGCCTGTCGTTCTCGATGCGTGGCTCCGAGGCTAGGAGAGGTAGTCCCGGAGCTGCCGCGAACGGGTCGGGCTGCGGAGCTTCCGCAGCGCCTTGCCCTCGATCTGCCGGATGCGTTCACGGGTCACGCTGAACTCGCGACCGACCTCTTCGAGGGTGCGGGCCTTGCCGTCCTCGAGACCGAAACGCAGCTCCAGCACCCGCCGCTCGCGCGGCGTCAGGGACGACAGCACGTCGGCGACCTGCTGGCGGAAGAGCTGGTAAGACGCCTGGTCGAACGGTAACTCTGCCGTCTCGTCGGGCACGAAGTCCGCGAGGTCGGAATCCTCGTCTTCGCCGACAGGGGTGTCGAGCGAGACGGTCTCCTGTGCAATCTTGCGCAGCTCTTGGATACGCAGCGCCGGGAGCTCCAGCTCCTTGCCGATCTCCTCGGGCGTAGGCTCGCGGCCGAGCTCCTGCTGGAGGCGGCGGCTGACCCGCACCATCTTGTTGATCACCTCGACCATGTGGACGGGGATACGGATCGTGCGCGCCTGGTCGGCGAGGGCACGGGTAATGCCCTGGCGAATCCACCACGTCGCGTAGGTCGAGAACTTGAAGCCACGGCGGTAGTCGAATTTCTCGACGCCCCGCATCAGGCCAATGTTGCCCTCCTGGATCAGGTCCAGCAGCGACAGGCCACGGCCGAGGTACTTCTTCGCGACCGCGACGACGAGGCGCAGGTTCGCCTCCGTGAGGTGACGCTTCGAGCGCTCACCGTCGTAGCGCATCTTCTCGAAGTAGAAGTTCAGGGTCGGCCCGTGAGCCTCCTGTAGCTTCGCGGCGAGGTCCGCTGGCGGTGAGAAGACCTTCGACTCGGTGTTTACGATTTCCAGCGCCCACTCAAGGTGTTGCGGGAGAATCATGTTGGTGATGATCGACAGCTTGTAGAGCGCTGCCTTCGTCTTCGCTTCGTCCCAGCCGGTATCCTTCATCAGGGCTTGCTGGGCTTCTTCGTCCAATACGACGTCGACGCACTTGCGGTAGCGCTCGTCCTGCATACGATCCAGCACGGACTGGCGTGGCAATTTGAGGGAGCGGCTCACCGAGCGATAGACATCGCGGTCCTGGCGGAACTGACGAAAAAGCTGCACCAGAACATCAGCCGGTGTCGGGTCGCGGCCGTCGGACGCGCGTAGCTCGTCCTCGATCGCTTCGAGGTGGATCCACTCTTCCATGTGCCGCGCGAGCCGGCGCTCATCGGCGGCGGTGAGCAGTGCCACCTGACCGATGCGGTTCAGGTACTGACGAACCGGGTCATCGATGCCAGCCTGCTCCGCGACCTTGCGGGCCTCGACGATTACAGCCTGATCGCGGGAACGCCGATCGAGCAGGTTCTCGAGCTCGTTGCCGCCAGCCTTGGCCGACTTCTGCTGTGTCATGGACCTTCAATTCCTAGCTGAGTCCCGATCGGTCCTGGCTGCGGAGACCACGATCCCGCCTCGATCGACCGCGAATTCGGTCTATAGATAGAGGTGGGCGCGCTGGATCTCAGCGTGCGAGAAGCGGTGATCCGGTATAAATCACCAATAGAGAACGGGGCTGGACGGTATTTCGTACAGATAATCGTACCATATATGCGATGGCTTGATTAGACATAACGCGAGGCGAAATTCGCCCCTTGGGGTGGATTGGCCGCAGTTTGGCTGAGCTATCCGAGTAACCTTGAGTTCTGCACGACCGCGAGCACTTTGCCGGTGACGCTGGAGACGGGTGTTCGGCATGGATCGCGTGATGGGTTGTGGTCGCCCTTCGTTTCAAACTCCAGACCGCCGCTGTTCGAACTTACGACCCGCGTGATGCGGTGAAGCAAGAACGATCCGTTGACGAAGCCTTGGCAGTTCGGACTTGGTCGTTGAAAGATGATGATATCGCCGACATCGAGGTTGGTGACGGTGGGTCGGTAGACGACGAGCAGATCCTCACACCCGATGGTCGACTCCATGCTGCCGGTGCACACGGGCTGAGTGACCCAGGCGTCAGTCGTCTCGTCGAACAAGAGTGGGTTGCCGATCGGCCCGAACGACTCGACGGTCTTTAGCTCGTCGAAGCGCACGGTCTGAGCAGCGAACGTCCCGTTGAGCTCCGAGAGGTCATCACGCAGTTGATTACGCTCCTCGATCAACCCTTTGAGGCTGGTTTTTAGGTCGGTCGTGCTCTGGACGGCTGACTCGACGGTCGCGAGTCGCGAGGCCAGATTCTGGCTCAGGTTGTTGCTCGCATCGAGGCTGGCGCTGAGCTGCTGATTCTCCTCGGATAGTGCGACGACGCGGCCGGTCGCGGTTTCGACGACACCGTTGTTCTCGCCGACTTCGGTGGTCAACGCCGTGAGCTGGCGGTCGAGGCGCTCGATCTCGTTATCGCGGGCGATATAGCCTGCCACGCCGGCCAGCACGACCAGCGTCGAGATGCCAAGAATAAAGAACGTCAGTCCGAGGACGATCGACGCGATCTGTCGTGCCCCCGCAAAGCGAGGTGAATTCGCACTGTCTCCGAGTTCAGCCACCGTCACGCCGGGTCTTTCCGTCGCTCCCATCACACTTCATCGACAGTACGACGAAGCGCAAGGGTGCGGAGTTCCTCGATTGATCTACGACCGAACAGCCGGTGCTGCTCAGACTGAATTTTCGAGGCGGAGTTGACGAATAGGGCCTTTGGGAGCGCTCATGACGTCATGAGCTCCACGCCCGCGTCTGACGACTGATAGAGCCGCATCCAACTGCAGCTACTGGACGGCGCGTCGGCGGCTGATTCGGCCGATCTCTGGCCCAATGTGGTTGGCGCACGCCTCGAGTTACTCGCCGCGATCGAGGGCGTCACGGGGGCTCAGGCCGGCTGGCGACCGGCCCAGGGTGAGTGGTCGATCGAGGAGACAGTCCGGCACCTGCTGCCCTCGTCTGCCGGCGTTATCTTGGTCATCGAGTTGTGCAGGCCACGGTCCGCTCGATGACACGCCGTATGACGCTCCCGCTGACCTGACAGCACACGAGGTCGCGCCGGACTCACCGCTTGAGTTCGCCGCGCTGCGTGGGGCGCTGCGCGACGACGGGATCGCCTTCGCTGCGCTGCCGGATCGGCTGCCCGCGGAGGCTGACCTCGAGCGGATTTTTCCGCACCTCTACTTTGGACCACTTCCGGCCCGCGCCTGGTTCGCGTTCCAGCGTGTGCACGATCGCGCGCATTTCCGGAAAATCCAGGCGATCGTCGAGGACCCGGGCTTCTCCTCCTAGCCGGTGTGGATGGAGTGCCCCTCCCCCCCAGATCCTCGCTGCGGTGATGGACTAAGTTCCCTGCAACGGTGAGTGCTTCGCGGATTCTAGGAGCGATTTTGATGGCAGGGCAGCTACTGATCGAATGACGTGGGAACAAGGACGGCATCCTCTGGCTGACGCTGAATCGGCCGGAGCGACTGAATACGCTGATGTTCCCGCTGTTGAAGAAATTGCGTGAGCTGTTCGTCGAGACTCGCTTCGATCGGTCCGTGCGTTGCGTGGTCGTGACGGGGGCCGGGCGTGGCTTCTGCTCCGGTATGGACATGAGCGGCAACCCCGAGACCGATCGCGATCTAGCATCCGACGACGGGCATGTCGACACCGAGGTCTATCGACTGATGTTCCGCCATGAGGCGGAGACTTTCATCGCGCTGCGGCGGCTCGCGGACCTCGGTAGGTTTTGGTCGCTGCCGAAGGTGCTGGGCTGGCGCAAGGCGATGGAGCTGATGATGACCGGGCGCTTCATGAGCGCCGAGGAGGCGCATGCCTCCGGGTTCACACTACCTCGTGAGCCCCGACGAACTGGAGGATCGTACGATGAAACTTGCGCTCGAATTCGAGGCGGGGCCCCGATCGCGCAGAAGCTGGGCAAGAGCCTCGCGTGGCGGACCTCGAACCTCGACTTTGACAGCGCGATGCAGTGGTCGGAGTCGACGATCCCGGTCGACGGATTGTCGCACGATTCCGAGGAGGGCATGCGCGCCTTCATGGAGAAGCGCGACACCGACTTCCTCGGGCGGTAGTCGCGCACCGAATTTGCCTCGAACGTAAACGGCCCCGTCGCATATGCGACGGGGCCGTTTACGTTCAGTTAGCGTGTCGCGCTGGCGCGCGACGGATGCTCGCTACGCGGGCTCCCATTGGACCAGGGTGTAGGCGTCCTCGCCCTCGCCATGGTCCTCGAAGACGGCCTTCACGTTCTGCCCGATCTCGACGGTGTCCTCGGGGTCTTGACCCACGAGGTTGCCGACCATGCGGATGTTACCCGCCTGCGGGAGCTCGATCAGCACTGTCATATACGGGAGGCCCATCGCGAGCGCCGGGTGAACCGGGTACCAGACGCGCTCCCAGCTGTAGATTGTGCCGGTCGGCTCGACCTGCTCGTAGCCGAGGTCGAATGAGTGGCACTCGTAGCAGATGTGCTCCGGGCCCCACTGCCAGTTCTGGCAGCCGTTGCAGCGCTGCACCAGCAGCTCGTGTCGCTTCGTCGCGTCCCAGAACTCGGCGCCCAGGCCATCGACGTCCGGCGCGGGAGCCGGCAAACCCTCCGGGAGGGCGTATTTCTGTTCAGTTGCCATTGTTCCGCCCCTAGCCCGGCTCGTTCGCGAGAATCATCGAGGACACTGGCTGCACCATCGGTCCCGACGTCACCATCGAGATGTCGACGTTCTCGACCTGGTTTGGCGAGGTGCCTCGGATCTGCTTCACCGCCTCGGTGATCAGCTCCAGGCCGTGCATATAGCATTCGGCCAGGTTGCCGCCGCTCGTGTTCAGCGGGAGCTTGCCGTCCGGCGCACGGAAGTTCTCCGTGGTGAAGAAGTCGTTGCACTCGTCGGGTTCGCAGAAGCCGTGCTCGACCACGCTCATCAGCACGCCGCCGGTGAAGTTCTCGTAGCTCTGGAGGACGTCGACGTCCTTCGGCCCGATCCCGGCCTGCTCGTAGAGCTTCGGCGCCACCGTCTTGAAGTTCGACGTGGCGTAGTCCGGTGCGTTGTGCGCGGAAGCGCCCTGACGCAGGAAGGAGCCCTGAGCCGCACCGAGGATGTAGGCCGGTTTCTGTTTCAGGTCCTTCGCCCGCTCCGCCGAGACGACGATCACGGCTGCCGCGCCGTCGTTCTCCATGCAGCAGTCGAAGAGGTGGAAGGGCTCCACGATCCAGCGAGAGTTCTCGTAGATCTCTTCGGTCAGTTCGCGGCCCTGCATCACGGCGCGCGGGTTGTTCTGCGCGTGCGCATAGCTGGTGAGCGAGATCGCTCGCAGCACGTCCTGGCTCACGTCGTGGTCGTGCATGAAACGCTGCACGCGCATCGCGAACGTCTGCGCCGGGGACATCAGTCCGTAAGGTGCTGTGAACGCTGCCGCGCCCGCGACCGTCGGCACCGCGGCGCCCTGACCGAAGCGGCCAAACTGGCCCTGTGCGAGCGCGCGGTAGACCACGACGACGTCCGAGTAGCCGGCGCTGATCGCGGCAACGGCGTTCGCCATTGCTCCCGATCCACCGCCACCACCGCCGCCCCAGAACATGTTGCTGAAGCCGTAATGCGGAATGCCGAGGGCGCTGGCGATGCGCTCTGGCGTGTTCCGGTCGTTCGAGTACGACGCGAACCCGTCGATTTCGCGGACATCGATGCCCGCATCCTCGGCGGCGAGCAAGACGGCTTCGAGGCCCATTTTGAACTCGGGGTCGGGTGCCTGCGCCCGCTTGTAATAGGTCGTTTCGCCAATGCCGGCGACCGCGGTCTTGCCGCGAATCGTTCGTTCGCTCACTGGTAGCACTCCCACCTACGCAGCCCGATCTGGGATGCGGCACTTGATGTTACTGCCTCGATGCATGTCCGCGAGCGCGGTCGCATCTCGTGTTGCTGACGGGATCTCGTGTCCGGTCTGGGCGCCGCTCTACCCTCGGGGCAGGCCGAGCCCGCGGGTGGCGATGATGTTGCGCTGCACCTCGGACGTGCCGCCGCCGATCGTCGCGGAGACGTTCTGCAGGTAGGATTTCCCGACCGCGCCGTTGAGCTTCGCATTCGGCTGCGCCACGTCGAGGCCACCGTGGAGGCCGAGCATGCTCATCCCAGTCGCTGCGATGCGCTGCGACAGTTCCGACGAGAAGAGCTTCGCGGCTGACGCCTCGTAGTTGGCGATGATGCCGCCGCTCTGGAGGTGCACGATCCGGTACGCGAGGTTCGTCCCGACCTCGATCTCCGTGATCCGCTCACCGATTTGCGTGCGGACCTGCGGGGTGTGCTTCAGCTCGTCGGGGTGCGCCTTGGCATATGCCAGGTGCTGTTCGACCAGCCGTCGGGAGCCGGAGAAACCCGCGATGCTCGACCGCTCAAAGTCCAGCGCGACGGCGAGGTGGTACCAACCACGGTCGCGCTCGCCGACGAGGTTCATCGCGGGGATGCGCACGTCCTCGAAGTAGACCTCGTTGAACGAGTGATCCTCGGCCATGTTGACCAGCGGGCGGACGCTGACGCCGGTCGACTTCATGTCCATCAGGAACATTGAGATGCCGCGGTGCTTCGGCGCGTCCGGGTCGGTGCGCGCCGCGAGCCAGCCCCAGTCGGCGCGGTGCGCGCCCGAGGTCCAAATCTTCTGACCGTTGATGACGAACTCGTCGCCGTCCTGCGTCGCGCGGGTCTGCAGCGAGGCGAGGTCGCTACCGGCGCCGGGCTCGGAATAAAGGGTGCACCACCAGGAGTCGTCCTTGGCATCGGCGATGCGGCTGAGGTGGGTGGCCTTCTGGTCGTCCGAACCGACGAGCATCAGCGCGGGGCCGACCCACATCGTGCCCATGTTCTGACTCGAGGGCGCGCCCTGGTAGGCCATCTCCTCGTTCAGCACCATTTGCTGCCAGTGCGAGGCTTCTAGGCCGCCGATCTCCTTCGGCCATGCGAGCGTCAGCCAGCGGCGCTTCGCCATCGCCTTCTGGAAGTCGAGCACCTGCTCATGGGCATCGTCGTTGCTCTCCTCATCCCAGCCCCTCGCGCTCCGGTCGGGGGCGTGCTCGTCGATGAACGACTGCACCTCGCCTCGGAACGTCTCTTGTTCGTCTGTGAATCGGAAGTCCACGGTTGACCTCTTACTTCGCGTGCGGGGTGTTGAGCGCTGGGTCGGGATTGCCGAGCGGTGCGCTGATTTCGACTAGAGTTTGTTTTTCGGAAATCGCGCTGATATTACCAGCGTGGCGACTTCCCTCGCAAACCGGCGGGAGCGAGCCCAGACCCGGGCGGTCGCGCGCTAATTGGTCGACGTGAGCATGCCGCGCTGGGCACCATCAACCGCAACGCCATCGGCCCGCAGGCCATCGAGGGCGAGCGTGATGATTGCGTTTGCGATCTCTTCGATCGAGAGTCGGTCGCCCTGGCGGTACCAGCGCGTCATCCAGTTGCAGCTCCCGAGCATGGAGAGCGTTGCGACCTGACTATCGAGGTCGTTTCGGAACAGGCCAGCAGATACCCCGTCGTCAACGATGCTGTTGAGGATGTGCTCGTAACGGCGGTTTAGCTCGGTGCTCGGGTTCGCCGCACCCTGCCTCGGAGGGGCGGGCTGCACGAACCACTGTGAGGACTCGGGGTGGAACTCGTCGATCGTGCGGAGGTGGGCGCGGAGGGTGCGCTCCAGCCGTTCATCGGCTGGGAGGTCGAGTTTGGCAATCACTGCGACTTCGTCGACCAGCATCGCGAGACGGCGGCCGGTCACGAGCGAGTGCAGCTCGGCCTTGCTGGAGATGTAGTGGTAGAGGCTGCCCTTTAGGATACCGAGCTCCTGGGCGATCCGTTCGAGCGTCGTTGCCTCGTAGCCTAGCTCGCCGAACAGGCGCGCGGCGACATCTAGCAACTGATCGAGGTCGCGCACCTTCGTCACCGGTGCCTCGCTTCCGTCGCTCCTGCTTGGTGGGCGCTCAGTCTACCGTTCGAGGGCGGCCCGAACTCTAGAGCCCCTGGCACCACGCCGCCAGTGCCTCGCCTATGGCGTTCGGCGACTCCTCCTGGATGTAGTGGCGACCCTCGACGGTGACTTCGGTCTGGTTGGGGAACGAGCGTACGAAGTCGCGTCGATCGCCGTTGAGGATCGCGTCCGGCTCGGCGTTCACCCAGAGTTTCGGAACCTCCGAGGTCTTCAGCCACGCCGCGTACTTGTCGATCAGAGCGACGTTGTCGGTCGGCCCGCTATCGAAGGGGACCGACCGATGCCACTGCAGTATCGGCATGCGCGATGCGCCGGGCTCGAGGTACGGCTTCCGGTAGACGTCCATCGCGGCTTCGTCTTTGACGGTGTTGCCGAGGATTCCCTCGATGAAAAAATTCTCCTCGAGGATCTGCTTCTCGCCCTCGGGCGTGCGCGACAGCGCGAAAATGTTCGTCGACTCCGGTCCGAACGACATCACGACCGCCTCCATGTAGGCGATGCTCTTCACCCGATCGGGGTACCGGGCCGCCCAGTGGAAGCCGAGCGCCGAGCCCCAGTCGTGGATCACGAAAGTACCTCGACGCCTACCTCGACGACTTCGAGCCAGGCGTCGAGGTAGCGGACGTGGTCCGCGAAGCGGTAGGAGCCGTTCAGCTCTGGCCCGCAGTCCGTGGGCTTGGCCCTGGCTGCCACGGGAGCAATTCCGGTCTGCTTCGGGAACGGTGGACTGGGACCAGCGCGTCGGCGAACCCAAACGCTCGCGCGCCTGCCGTGGAGTGGATCACGTTCGATTGGGTCAGCTTCGACGCATCCTCCATGTACGACCGGATGTGTCGTTCGACAGCCGTGGTCATCCCGTGCCAGCTCCCTTGCTCTTGTGGCGCGTTTGACTAGCCGCGCTCCGCCACCTTGTAAATGTTCGTGTGCCGGATACGCGCGATCTCGTCGCCCGCCGCGTCAAATAGATCACCGTCGACGACCGCGTAGTGGTGGCCGCCCTTCTCGAATGTCTCAACGAAGTGACCGGTCAGCACCAGCTCTTGCCCGGCGCGGACCCGCTTCAGGTTCTGAATGTGGCTGCTGACGTGGATCGATGGGTGCCCGTAGTCGTACGAGTGCTGGAGCAGCGTCATCATGTGCCGCGCAATCGTCGAGGGATGAACGAGCGGTTTGTCGCCGCCGAACAGTCCGTCGACGTCGCCCGCCTGCGTTGCGGCTGCCCGCGCGTCGGCCTCGGAGACCGTGTACGCGAGCGTCCGAAGATCGCGGCCCACCGGTGCGATGTCGATCGTGAGGTACTCGCGCTCGTCGAGCGGTGACGCCGGCGCGCGATCCGTGGAGAGCTGGAACTCGTCGAGCCACGGCGCGTCACCGAGACCGACTGTGCCCCGCAGGCACGCCTCGCCCTCCTCGTTGGTCGCGAGCAGCCGGTTGGTGCCGTCTTCGTCGCGCGTGATCGATACGCTCAGTCTCGTGTTCGGATAGGTGGGACGTCGGAACACCACGTGCACCCAGCCCTCGTCCAGCCAGCACTCTCCGAACGCCTCGATGATCGTCGGGATGCACCAGCCGTAGAGCGTGACGCCGCCGACGAGCGCGCCCTGGAAGCCGAAGCGTGCCGCACCAGCGGTGGTGTGAATCGCGTTCCGCTTACGCATCTCGGGGTCGTCCGGGTCCTGCATCGTCGCGACGAAGTCGCGCGAAGCAATCAAGGTCTCAGCCATCGTTCGATCCTTTCGCTACCGGTGCGCGGCCAAGCCCGGCACTACGCTGGGTTCAGCCACTCCGCGATCACGGCGTTGGTGTGCATCCCGGGCGATCGAGGCAGACCGAGCTCCGCCTCGGGTGGCCCGCCCTCCAGCCGGAACGGCCGGCCTGGAATCTGGACGGCAGTTCCGTCTGGCGCCTCGACCGTCCGCAAGAATCCGCGCGCCTCGAGATGCGGGCACACGAACAGGTCATCGAGGGCCTGCACGAGCGCGAATGTCATGTGCATTTGCTCCGCCGCCTCGAACCACTCCTGCGCTGTGCGCTGTTGGAACGGCGGCACGAATAGCTCCACGAATTCGTCGTAGTGGTTCATCCGGCCCTCGGCGGTCTGGAACCGCTGATCGGCCAGCCGTGGCTCGCCGATCAGCTCGGCGATGCCGTCCATCCGCATCGACGACACCGCGCCGGGCGCGCAATACACGAAGCGATCCTGTGCCGGCACCATCCGCAGGCCGGCTTTGATTCGCTGCTCCCGGCGCGGCACCTCGCCGCGGTAGACGTACGACGAGATCTGACCGTAGCCGTGGACCGCTAGCGCCTCCACCATCGAAACGTCCGCGTCGTGCTGTTCGCCGTCGGCATGGTGCATCCGCACCGCCGCGAGCGTCGCGGTCGCTCCGGCGATCCCGCCGTTCAGCTCCCCCTGGTACGGCGGGAGTTGCATCGGTGGCTGATCCCACTCGCCGGTGAGAAACATCAACCCGGACGCCGCCTGCACGACGAGCTCGCTCGACGCCCAGCCGGTGCGCGGCCCTGTCAGCCCGAACGGCGTCACCGACACCACGGAGGCTCGAGGTCGCAGCTCCGAGCGGATCGTCTCGGGGAGCGCGGCGTCGCGGATCCCGGTTTCGCTGAAGTCGCCGATCACGACATCCGCGGCGGCAGCGAGGCTGACCAGGCGCTCGGTGGGCACCGTGACGCTGCGTTTGCCGGCGTTTGCGAAGGTGAACGCGCCACCGGCTCCGCCGCCCCAGCGCGACTCCCGGTGACGCCACGGGTCGCCGCCGGCAGGCTCCACTTTCACCACGTCCCAGCCGACATCGGCCAGCAGCCGCGCGGCGTAGGCAGCACCGACGCCCGTCGACACGTCCAGCGCGCGAGGGCGTGCGCCGTTAGCGGTCACTGCACGCCGCCCGGCGTGCGTGTCGTCGCATCGCGCACGGCGCGCCATTCGCTTGGGTTGGCATCGACCCGCGACAGTTCGCCGCGCTCCAGGCGCTTCTCATTGCTCGCAGCGGCGACACGCGGTGTGCCACGCACCGACGCGATCACACCACGCTCCTCGAGCGAGGCGATCTCGTCGCCGGTCAGCTTCGCCAGCTCGCGCAGGACTCGCGTGTTGTCCGACCCAACCGGGCGGCCCGATTCCAGCGTCACGAACGAACCGCCACCCCACGGGATCGCGACGTGCGGCGCGCTGTCGCCGTCGTCCTCGAGCTCCGCGAAGTACCCGCGCGCCCAGAGCTGCGGGTCGGTGACCACGTCACGCGCGTCGTTCACAACTGAAGCTGCCACCCCGGCGTCCTGCAGCCGCGCGGCGACGTCGGCTGCGTCGAGCGCCGCGATCGCCGCCGCGAAGCCGTCGCGGCTGAAGCCCTTAAGGCCCAGCGCGCTGGCCGCGCCCGCGAGCTGGTCTGCCTCGGCGCTGACGGCGACGTGCCGGTCCAGCCCCCGTGCTGTGAAGACGTCGTGGAGCGCGTAGCGCTGGTCGTCGTTTCCTATCCGGTCCGGTGTGGCGCCGAGCGCGCGCTCAGCGAGGGCTGGTCCGAGCTCCGCCACGCTCGTCTCGTAGAGGGTCGCGTCGATGTGCTGGCCCTCGCCGGTGCGGTCGCGATGATCCAGCGCCGCCAGCACGGCGAATGCGACGTTCGATCCGCACACGCTGTCTGCATACACGATCGTGCCCGGTCGCCCCGGCCAGCCGTCGGCCGGTCCGATCAGGCTGTTGATCCCGGAGACCGCCTCTGCGCCTGGGCCGAAGAGTGGGCGCGGTCCCCACGGGCCGGTCATGCCGAAGCCGGTGACCGAGGCGTAGATCACCGTCGGATTCACTGCGCGGACTGACTCGTAGTCGATACCGAATTTTTGCACCACCCGCGGTGTGAAGTTGTGGCAGACCACGTCGACCTCGGCGGCGAGCCGTAGGAACAACTCCGCGCCGCCATCGGCACCGAGGTCGATGCCAACCATCCGCTTGTTGCGGGTCAGGCTGTTCGGGCCGTCTTCTCCTCGTGCGCGTTGCGGCGCCTGGACGCGGATCACCTCGGCGCCGAGGTCGGCGAGCTGTCGGGTGGCGGCGGGGAGGGCGACGGCTTGCTCCATCGCGAGCACCCGAATGCCGTCCAGCGGTCCGCTCATCGCTACCTCTTCGCTCATCGCTACCTTTTCGCGGCACGAGGGTGAATTGTTCGGTCAGCTCTGGTCGCGCGGATGCTATGCACACTCGCTGCCCCGACGCAAGGAATTGTTTGAAACGTTTCAAAACTCCGACGCCGGGCGCCCGGCTAGCGCTCCTTCGTGACCCGGATGATGTTCGTGTGCCGGATCCGCGCCACCGGGCACCGGTCGCAGTGATACGCCGACCGGCGCGGTCTCGAGGAGGAGCTGCCGTCGCGCGACGCGGTGTTCCGGTGGCGTTGCGAACCCGGTCGTCGCGTGAGCGGGCTCCCATCGCGCACAAGCCGTGGCCGACTCTGCCCAGCACCGCCCCGGTGGTCTGCGGCGTCCCGATCTGCACGGCGATCCCGTCGTTGCTGCCTGAGTCGAGGGTTCGGATCTCAAGCGGCCCGCCCAGGTATACCGGTCGCCGAAACCGGAAATTGACCCAGCCAGCACGCAGTGCAGTCGGCTCTGGAACCCGTTGGCTCGTGCTCCCGGGTCCGTGTGAATGCGGTTTGTGGCGCGGCCGGTCGTGGGCGGCGCGGCCAAACGTCATTCCGCTAGGATGGAGCCGATCACGCTAGCCAGCCGCCGTCTCACCCGGGGGCTCATCGGAATAGCCCCGCCGGCATCTGCGTCGATCAGCACAGCCCCACGGCCGTCCCCGCATCGTCGGCCGCCGCACCTTCACGAACCGAGGACGGCATGACGCGACGACGCACCAGGATCTTTGATGTGTCACACGAAGCGGGCGTGTCTACCGGCACCGTTTCCCGAGTGCTGAACGACGATCGGTCGGTACGCGCACCCCGGCGCGAGGCCGTGATGACAGCGATCGCGAAGCTCGGCTACCGACCAGATCCCGTCGCTCGGGCGATGCGTTTCGGCTCGACGCGGACGATCGGCATCACCGTCCGCACGTTGCGTAACCACTCCGTTGCCACCTTCGTTGAGACGGTCCTCGAGTGCGTCACGCCCGAGGGCTACTCAATCTCGGTCGCCGATACCGCGATGCGTCGTCGGATAGAGCTAACCGCCGTCCAGGATTTCCAGAACCGTCGCTTCGACGGCGTGATGGCGCTCAGTCCATATTCACTGAGCACCTACCGTCGCGCCGATGAGGCCGGTACCCGTGCGCTCGCGCTCTATTCGCCCGTCAGCGGCCGTCGTCCGCCGATCGACATGATCGAGCTGGACTACGGCACCCCGGCCTCGCAGCTCCTCGGCGAGCTGTTCGAGCTCGGCCACCGCCGGATCAACTTCATCGCGCCCTATCGCGTGAACCCGCTCCTCCGCGTGCCGCTTGTCGCCGACGGCCTAATGTCGGTTTCCCACCTCGCCGACACGCCGGGTGGTGAATGCAGCGCCTCGTCGCTGCATTCACCACGTCCTGAGTGGCCGTGCTACCGCGTTGATCCTCCGCGCCGAGACCGCGCCAAAAGTGATGGGTGCGCTGCGCACCGAAGGTCTTGATATCCCCGGTGACGTCTCGGTGGCGCTCTGGGGACACGCGCCCTGGCGCTCGCTAGTCGAGCCATTGTTGTCGTCGATCGAGATCGACCACCGTGCCGTTGGCGCCGCCACGGCAGCCCATCTCCTCGCCCGTCTGGCGGGCGAGATCGACCACCGTGCCGTGGCGGCCCTCCCTATCGCACGTTCCGCCTCGTCTTGACGATCGTTGCGATTGGATGGTAAATAAAGTGGTAGTCACGATTTGAAACGTTTCAAAACTGACGGGTCACGCTGCGGGCATGGATTGCATGCGTCTGTTGCGACGCCCTAGGAGGGCATTGATGACTACTCAGAACTATTGGACCCGCAAGCCGATCCAGAGGCGGACTGTGCTACGTGGGGCGGCAGTCGGAGTTGCAGGTCTCACCGGCGCGGCGTTGATTGGTTGTGGTAGCGACGACGACGACGGAACGGCGGCTACCACAACCTCCAGTGCAGGTGGCGGTAGCCAGACGGCAGCGACGTCGACCCCCGGGGCCTCAGCGGCGCGGCGTGGCGGCGAGCTGAAGGTCGTATTCGAAGGCGATCCGACGGGTCTCGACCCGAGCACGTCGCGCGGTGGGAACGACCACCACTATCTCTACAGCATGTTCGAAAACGTCGTGAACAACGGGCCGAATTTCGAAGTGCAACCTGGCCTCGCGGATTCTTGGGAGGTCATCGACGATCTCACGGTGCGCTTCCACTTTCCCGGCGGATCGAAGTACCACGACGGCTCCGAATTCTCGGCCGAAGATGTGCGCTACACGATCGAGCGCCACCTGGATCCAGAGACCAAGTCCTACTCGGCGGGACAGGTGAAGAGCGTGGAGTCGGTCGAAGTCGTTGACGACTCAAACGTGGTATTCCATCTGAACGCCATTACCGCGCCGCTGTTCGCGATTCTTGGCGACCGTGCCGGAATGATTCTGCCGCGCGCCGCGACCGAGGCCGCAGGAGCAGATTTCACCAACCACCCCGTTGGATCAGGCCCGTTTGAGCTTGAGGATTGGGTCGTTGATGCGTCAGTTTCGCTGAAGCGATCCGAGGCCTACCCGCGCGCGGATTATCCGAATCTTGACGCGATTCAGGTCGAGGTGGTCCCCAACTCGTCGGTACAGTTCGCGAACCTCCGTACCGGTGCCACCGACCTAATTTTCGTGGATCCTAAGGACCAGCCGGAGGCACGTAAGAACGACGACGTGCAGTACGAAGAGTGGACTGGCGTCGGGTACACGCAGATCAACACGAATATGGCCCTCTGGCCAAATACTGATGTGCGCCTCCGTCAGGCGATGACCTACTCGCTTAACCGGCAGGCCGTGTTGGATGGGATCTTCTTCGGCTCAGGCGTCCTGGCCAACGGTCCGCTCACCCGCGCCACGTGGGCGTTCAACGAGGATCTCCAGCCGATTGAGGAAGATCTGCCCCGCGCAAAGAAGCTGCTCGCCGCCGCTGGTTATCCCGACGGAGTCAGCTGGGAGCTGCTGCTGAAAGCCAACGAGATCAACACACCAGAGGCGGAGATGATTCAGGCGCAATGGGCGCGTGTTGGCATCGACCTCAAGCTGGCCGTGCGGAGTGCTGAGGAAGCTGGAGCTGAGTACCGGAACCAGAAGTTCCCCATGTATCTGGTGAACTTCAGCGGCCGGGCCGACCCAGACATGACAATCTTCGAAAACTTCCACAGTCAGGGAGCGTACAACCGCACGGTTTACAACGACGAATACGTGCCAGACGCGGGTCAGGCATCCTTAGACGCCAAGATCGACCAAGCACGGCAGCTATACGATCAGGCCGAGAGGAAGCCTCTCTACGATGAGATCCAACGCCAGATGGTGGAGGATGCTTACGGGATCTTCTTCACGCATCGTGTGAACGCGGTCGGTCTCAGTAAGCGTGTCGGCGGGTTCACTCCCTACGGCGACGGTAAATTGCGGCTCCATGAGCTTTCGGTCGAAGCATAGAGCTCACCGCTTCTTGTTGTCGCAATGGGCTTGAGTAGTGTTTCGATTCATTTTACGGCGGATAATCAGCACCATGCCGGTGCTGGTTATCGTGTCCGTGCTGACCTTCTCGCTGACTAACGTACTTGGCGGCGACCCGCTGTTGGCGCTTCTGGGCGAGGAGACCGTTCTCGAGCCAGAGGCCGAGGCACTCATGCGGGAGGAGCTCGGGCTTAATGATCCGTTGCCAATCCAGTATCTGACATGGGCCAAGGCCGCCCTACAAGGGGATCTTGGAACCTCGATCCAATCCGGGCAGCCGGTCACCGAGGCGCTACGAGCCCGGCTGCCTGTCACGATCCAGCTCGCGGGGCTCGCCTGGGCTATGTCCATCACCCTCGCACTCCCGCTGGGCGTGATCTCTGCTCTTCGCCGTAACTCCTGGCAGGATCACACGGCAACGGGAGTGGCGCTGGCGGGTGTGGCGACGCCGAGCTTTTGGATGGGGCTGATGCTCATCCTAGTCGTGAGTGTGTGGTTCCAGCTCTTACCGCCATCCGGATTCGTGAATCTCTGGGATGACCCGGTTGACAGTCTGAAGCACCTAGCCCTTCCCGCAATAACTCTGGGCGTCAATCTCATTGGTACCGTTACGCGCCAGACACGATCGAGCATGCTCGAGGTGTTAGGCCAGGACTACGTCCGAACAGCACGGGCGAAGGGGCTCAAAGAGCGCGTAGTTATCACCCGGCATGCGATGAAGAACGCCATGCTTCCGGTGGTGACAATCCTCGGGCTTCAGTTCGCGAACCTGCTCGGCGGCACTGTCATCATCGAGCAGGTGTTCGCGATCCCGGGGGTAGGTCGCCTCGCCCTCGGTGCGGTCTTCGCCCAGGACCTCCCGGTGGTTCAGGGGGCTGTATTGCTGGCTGCGGTTGCAACCCTGCTCGGCAATCTGTGGGCAGACATCATGTATTCGGTCTTTGACCCTCGCATTAAATACAACTGATCGTGCAGAACCGCAGACTCGAACTCTCGCAGGATACGTCGGCCATTGGCGCATCGGACCGCCCGCGGTTGGTGGCGACGCTATTCCGCCTCGGGGTGCTGGCGCGGAGGCACAAGGTTGGGGCTGCGGCGCTGGGAGTAGTGACTCTTGTCGGGGTTCTGGCCGCTGCCGCTCCTCTCGTTGCTCCGGCGGATCCCCTGATTCAGGACTACGACGTCCTGCTTAAGGCGCCCAGCCTTGACCATCCGTTCGGCACTGACCGAGTGGGACGAGACATTCTCAGTCGGGTGATCTACGGCTCGCGAGTCTCAATCTTGGTCGGAGTTGTTGCCGTGGGGATCGCCGTCGCGATCGGAGTGCCACTCGGACTGCTCTCAGGGTTCGTAGGGGGAGTCTTCGACAACGTCGTGATGCGATTCATGGATGCGCTGATCGCCTTCCCGAGGTTGATTCTTGCGCTCGCAATCGTGGCGGTTCTGGAGCCTAGCCTCTTTAACGTAATGATCGCCGTGGGAATTGGATCAGTTCCGGTTTACGCCCGCCTGATGCGCAGCCAGGCACTCTCGATCCGTGAGAACGAGTACATCCATGCGGCGCGTGCGCTGGGCATGACGAACGTGCGCATCATGTTTCGCCACGTCCTCCCAAATGCGATATCACCGATTATTGTTCAGACCACCCTGGGGCTCGGATATGCGGTGCTCGCGGAGGCGAGCCTCGGTTTCCTGGGCGTCGGCGTGCAACCGCCAACGCCCACGTGGGGGAGCATTCTGAATCAAGGGGCACCGCTGCTCGAGCAGGCGTGGTGGGTGGCGTTCTTCCCGGGTGTCGCGATCTTCGTGCTCGTCCTCTGCTTGAATCTGTTCGGCGACGCCCTCCGGGACATCCTGGACCCCCGGTTGCGGGGTCGTTGACCAGTCTCGCGTGCACGATGGAGAACCAGTGACCCAGGCGACCTCCGCTGAATTGAAGATGACGGCGTTCCTCGGCAACGAGGACAGCCCCACTATTCGCAACGCGATCCACTCCACCGAGGGCGCCAAGGAGTACGGCTACCAGGGCGCGCTTGTTGGCGGAGTAACGGTGTTCGGTTGGTCGACGCCGCTCATCTTCGAGACGCTCGGCCGGGAATGGATCGACGAGGGTTGGGCCGAGCTCGCCTTCCGTCGCCCCACCTATCCGGGCGAAGAACTGACGATCACGGTCGCGCCGGAGGACGGCAGCTGGCTGCTGCGGATCGTGGGCGCGGACGGGCACGACCGAGTCGTGGGTAATCTCGGGCTCGGATTCGCCCCGTGGCTGGACGAGGTGCTCCTGAAGACCCCGTTCCGGCCGGCTGAACCCGAACTCCTGGACTACCCGCGTCTCGAGCCAGAAGTCGTCCCGGTTGGGCGACAGCTCTCTCCCCTCGGATTCGCGGTCACTGAAGAGGAGGCGCACGAGTACGCGGAGACTAGGCAGCGCTCCACGGACCCGCTATTCGCCGGCCCGAATCCGCGACTCCATCCCGGCTGGATCGCCGGACGGCCGCCCGGGGTCCTGCACCACAGCTACGACTATGGTCCCGCGATTCACACGTACAGCCACCTTCAGATCTTTGGCCCGGCGTATGCCGGGCAGAACCTCGTCACGACGGGGACCTTCCGAGAGGCGTACGAGCGCAAGGGACATCAGTACGGCGCCTATGATCTCACGACCCACTCGGACGACGGTGTCGAGTTGTGGCGACAGCGCCACACGACGATCTACAAGGTCGCGAAGCGCGGTGAGTGATGCCGACCGACAGGAGGGAGAGTAACCCATGACAACAGCCAGCACTGAGATGCGTGACTTGCCGACGCTGCGGATCAAAGCGATCAACAGCGCGAGTGAATCGGTCGGGAGTATCCACGACGACGCGAAGGCACGTGAAATGGGCTACCGGGGAGGCCTCGTGCCCGGGGTCACGATCATGGGCTACATGAGTCGCCTCATGTACGAAAACTTCGCTGGTGCCTGGACCGAGGGCGGCACCTTTCACGGCCTGCTCCGTCGCCCGGTCTACGAGGGCGATGAGGTCACCGTTGAGGCCGTGGCATCGGCGCGGGACAGTGAAGGTCAGATCGCCGTCGAAATCAAGGTGATCGATCCCGACGGGAACGTTTGCGCGCGCGCGAATGCGACGTGCCGCGCGGAGTCCGAGGCGCAGGCGTGACCGCTCAGTTGCCGGTGCTCAGCGAGCAAAGCGCTTCAGCCGGAACCGCACTGAACGGCTACGATCGCACCATCACCCCCGCGGACATCGAAACCTTCGTTGGTCGGACCGGGGAGTCCCCTCAGGGGTACACGGTCGACGGGGCATTGACCGTGCCGCCGGGAATGCTGATGGGGCTGTACGGCCCCCTGATCCACGGCACGTTTGATTACCAGGCAGGCGTGCACGTTTCCAGCGAACTCACTCTGAATCGCCTTCCTCGTGCCGATCAGCCGCTGTGCGTCGAGGGTCGCGTGCTCGATCTCTTTGTGAAGAACGGCAACAAGTACGTCACCTTCAGCGTGGAGGTCTCGGACACCGCAGGTGAACGGCTGGCGACCGTCGATCACACCTCGATCTACTCGCTCCGCGCGAAGGGCGGCTGACCTGCTGCGTGTCCTAGAGATCAGCGACGTTGAGGCGGCGGCTGCTTACTGCGGGAAGCTGTTCCGTCGCGGCGGCGCCGAGGTCATTCGCGTCGAATCGCCGGGCCGCGAATTGCCTGAGGTTGCGGCCGACATCTACCTGAACGGCGGCAAGCTCCGCCGGTTGCTCGACGCCGACGACCCGGTTCAACGCGAGGAGCTTGAGAAGATCGCGCGGTCCTGCGATGTGCTTGTCACCGACCGTTCGGTGGCCGACATCGAACGCCTCGACCTACTCGATCTCAGTGGCGCCGCGCCGGTGGTACGCCTCGCAATCACGCCGTTCGGCCTGACCGGTCCCTACGCTGGTGCGCCCGCGACCGACGCGTCGCTGCTCGCCCTTGGTGGCTATAGCTACATCATCGGTGACCCGGACAAGGCGCCGCTGACCTTCGTCGGACGCTACGCGTCATACCAGGGCGGTACGCTCGGCTACGCGGCCGCGCTTGCTACGCATCGATCCCGACGGGGCGTGGCCGACCCGGTTCGGATCGACGTCAGCGTACTGGAGTGCCTGGCCAGCCTGCACCAGAGCACCTATACCAAGTGGCTGGAGCGCGGCGAGCCGAGGTCCCGCGCCGGCAACCGGATGGATGGCGCGGCAAACTCGCTACAACCGACCGCTGACGGCTGGGTTGGTGTCAGTCAGCAGCAACAGTTCTGGTTCTCGCTCGCGACGATGATCGGCCGTCCCGACATCGCCGAGGAGGGTCACCCGCTGTCGACGACGGCGGGGCGGCTCCAGCACTACGACGAGTTTGTCGCGGTGATTCGCGAAGCGTTCCGCGAACAAACCTCGCAGGAGGTCTTCGACGAGGCGCAGGCTACGTGGCGTCTGCCGATCGGCAAGCTGGTCGGTGTACTCGAGGCGCTCGACGATCCGCACCTGAATGAGCGCGAGTTCTGGCGGCCGCTTGCCGACGCGCCCCCAGAGTGGGAGGCGCTGCGCGTTCCCGGGTCGTCGGCCCGCGTGATCGGCGTTCCGGCTCCCGCCGAACACGTGCCGCAACCGGTCGAGGGCGATTCCACCACCCCACTCGATCGACCGGGCGCTCTGCGTCAGGTTCTTGATGAGCGAACGAGTGTCGTTCCGTCGGTCAGCCGGCCGCTCGAGGGTGTGCGCATCCTCGACCTGACCCGCGTCTGGGCTGGGCCGATGACTGGTCGGTTCCTGTCTGACCTCGGCGCTGACACGATCAAGATCGAGGCGCCGAGCAACCGCGGGCCACGGGAGGTCGCGCCGGGAACACGCGGCTACGTCCTCAACGAGGCCACTAAGTCGATGCCGTGGAACGGGCAGGCGGTGTTCACACAGTTGCAGCGGAACCGGCGGGGCGTCTGCGTTGATCTGAAGACCGAGGAGGGCAAAGCGCTCTTCCTCAAGCTCGTGCGTGAGAGCGATGTCGTGCTTGAGAACTTCAGCGCTCGCGCGATGACACGCCTCGGTCTGGGGTACGACGTGCTCAGCGAGGTCAACCCGCGGATCATCTACGCGCCGATGCCGGCTTTCGGCCGCTCCGGTCCCTACCGAGACTTCGTCGGGTTCGGCACCAGCGTCGAGCCGCTCGCCGCGATCCCGAGCATCCTTGGGTACCCGGGCTCTCACCCCCACACTGCGGCCATCGCGATCCCCGATCCGATGGCCGGCACGACGGCGGCTGCCGCCGTGATCGAGGCTCTGGCTCGCCGCGATGAGACCGGCTCCGGCTGCGAGTTGGATATTTCCCAGCACGAGGGGGCGATCGCATTCGTCGGTGAATACTTCATCGAGGCGCAACTCAGCGGTCGCGATCCTGAGCGCGTTGGCAACGAGGATCCGCGATATGCGCCGCACAACACTTATCCAGCGCTCGGTGACGATGACTGGATCGCTGTTGCTGCACGGAATGACGATGAGTGGCAGGCGCTGAACCGAGTCGCGTCGCAGGGCTGGGAGCAAGACCCGCGATTCGCAACCGCCGACTCACGGCTGCAGCATCGTAGCGAGCTGGACGAGGCGGTTGGCACGTGGACCGCGTCTCACGACAAGCTGGAACTGATGCGATCGCTGATGGACGCGGCGGTTCCAGCAGGAGCGATCCTCAGGGGGCCGGAGCTGATCGCCGATCCACAGCTCGCGCATCGCGGCTACTTCGCCGAGCTACGTCACCCCGTGACCGGATCACAGAACTTCGACGGCTCCCCGTTCGTCTTCGATGGCGAGCGCGGGTACGACCACTGGCGTCCGACTCCGATGCTGGGCGAACACAACCACGAGGTGCTCGAGGAAGTCCTGAGCCTCGATACGTCCGAGGTGGACCGACTCACAGCGGCCGGCGTGCTCCGAACTGAGCCGCCGGAGTAGCAGGCTCGCGCGAGCGTACGAAAGGGATGTGATGCGCCTCGACGCGATTCAGACCTTCCTCGCGGTCGTGGAAGCCGGCTCATACGCGGCGGCGGCCGAGGGCCAGTACTTGAGCGCGACGACGCTCCATGGCCACGTGAAGTCGATCCAGGAGGAGCTCGGCGGCACGCTCTTCACCTTCAGCGGGCGACGACTTGAACTCACGGCGGCAGGGCACGAGTTCTTACTGTTCGCGGTGCGGTTCGTGGTCGAGTACGACGCGATGCGACGCGTGATTGGCGGGCGTGTCCTCACTCGTGTTCGACCGCTTCGTGTGATGAGTTCTTACGGCCCGTCCGTACACCTGCTGCCGGAGGTGATTCGTGAGTGGACAGTCGCGCACCCGGACGTGCCGGTCACTGTGGAGACGGGCCAGAAGGGGGGAGTCGCTGGCTGCGCTCTCCGCCCGACAGATCGATGTGGCGGTCATGAACGACGCCGGCGTTCGCCGCGTCGATGATGCCTTCGAGCGCATGCGGATCTTCGCAGACCGATTGGTCGGGGTGGTCCACGTAGACCGCTATCATCGTCCAGACCTCGAGCTGCTGACCTCGATGCCGGTCGCCGCGCAGCCGGCCGGACACCCGACCCGTGAGTATCTCGAGCGCTGGGCCCGAGCGACGGACATCGAACTCGACGTGATGTACGAGCATGCGGCATTCGACGGGGTTTTCTCGCACGTTCGCGCTGGTGCTGCGATCGGTTTCGTCAGCGAGTACGTCGTTCGCCGCAGCGGTGACGCAGAACGGTTCACGATTCTCGACCTGCAGGGACTGGCGCTGCAGCGCTCGATCACGGCGCTCTACCGCAGCGATGCCGATGAACGCACACGGGGCCTCGTCGAGCTGTTGGTCGAACGCTGCGGCTCCTCTCGCAGTGCGCCCGAGCTGACCCTGGCGAGCGCCGGCGACGGAGACGTGTCGTAGTGGGGTCTCGCTACGGGCGAACCGCCCGTTTCGGCCGCTGCGCAAGACGTGCCAGGGCTGGCTGAGCCAGCCGGACGAACTTGGAGGCCACCGCGCGGGTGTCTCGTGGGTCGATCAGGTCGGTGACATCGAAGTGGTGTGCCGATCGGAATGGCGATCGAAGCTTGAGCAGGCGCTGCTCGATCGCTTGCTGGTGCGCCTCAGGGTCGGCGGCTGCTGCGATCTCGCGCCCGTAGGCAGCGGCGACTCCGCCCTCGATGGGGATGCCACCCCACTCGCCGGAGGGCCACCCAAAGCGGAGGTTGACGCCCGCGGGCACGCCGATGCTGTTGGGGGCTCCGGCAGCCACGCCATAGGCCTTACGGATCGCGAACAGCACCTTCGGCACCTTTGCCTCGGCGCTCGCAATCAGCGCTCTCGCTCCTCGGCGCATCGATGCCTGCGACTCGGAGTGCGAACCGATCATGAAGCCGGGCATGTCGAGGAAGATGACGATCGGGAGGTTGAAGGCGTCGCAGAGATCGAGGAAGTGCGCGTACTTGTCCGAAGCGTCTGCGGTCAGCGAGCCGCCGACGACCCTGGGGTCACTGGCTAGGACTCCCACGCTATATCCGTCCAGCCTCGCGAACGCCGTCATGATCGAGCCACCGTAGTACTGCCGCATCTCGAAGAACTCGCCATTGTCCACGACGTGGCCGACGAGCTTACGGATGTCGTAACCGGCACGACGGTCCTCGGGCATGATCGTCAGCAGCTCTTCCGGGCGGCGATCCGGCGGGTCGCCCGTCACCAGGCGAGGGGCCACCTCGTTGGTTGTGTTGGGGAGATAGCTCAGGAACTGCTTGATCTGGTCGAAGGCGTCTTCTTCGGACTCCGCCTCGTTGTCGACCTGGCCACTTCGATGGACATGCATCGCCGCCCCGCCGAGCTCTTCCTTGGTGAGCTGTTCACCGAGCGCTCGCCGAACCACGGGCGGACCCGACGGGAAGATTTGCGACTGATCTTTCACCATTACCGAGAAGTGCGTCATTAGCGCGTGCGCGGCGGGCGCGCCAGCGGTTGAGCCCATGATTCCCGTGGCGACGGGGACGGTGCGCATCACCTCGGCGAGTCGCCAGTAGTTCTCACCGGTGGAAAGCCCCATGTGCTGGCTTGCCTCGTCGGAGCGCGCGCTGTGACCGACGCCCTCCATTAACTGGATGTAGGGAATCCCGTATTCCGAGGCGACTGGCATCGCGAAATCAGCGGCGCCCTTGCGCACGTTGTGCGGGCTGCCGCCGGACATGGTGAAGTCGTTCCCGCCAATCGCGATCGGGCGCCCGTCGATCTCGCCGAGGCCCATCACATAGCCGCCCGGGTTGAACTCCCGCAGGTTCCCGTCGTCGTCGTACTCGGCCGCGCCCACCAGCGGCCCCGCCTCGAAGAAGCTGCCGGGGTCGACGAACTTCTCGATACGTTCCCGGATCGTGTAGCGGCCGCCGCTGTGCTGGCGATCGATGCGCTCCGGGCCGCCCATCTCTTCGGCCAGTCCGCGGATGTAGGCGATGTCCTCGATCGCCTGCTCCCAGGGCAGTCCAGGCTTCCAGCTCTCGCGCTTCGGGTCGACGGGCATGTGCCTTGCCTATTCCTCTGATTCGGCGGGCGAGATTCATCCGCCGTCGCCGGTACTTTTCGCAGCGTCTGGGCGCTGTCCTACTCGATCGTGGCGAGCGGTGCCCCCGGATCAACGAAGTCGTCGATCGCTACGTGGATTGCGGTGATCTGACCAGCAGATGTCGCCACGATCGGTTGGAGCATTTTCATCGATTCCAGCGTGAACAACTCCTGCTGTGGAACGACCGCGTCGCCGACAGCGACGTGGATTTCTCGCACCATGCCTGCCCAGTCCGTCGAAACCTGCACGTGTGCTCCCGACACTTCAATCTGGCTGAACGATCAATCAAATCTGATGCGGACCAGCTTAGCCCGGCGGGCGGTCAGCGATCACGCCGCGCTCCCGGAGCTGAGCGATTTCCTCGCTGGTCTTGAACAATAGTTCGCGAAGGACCGAGTCGTTGTGCTCACCGAGCCTCGGCGATGGTTGCCAGCGCTCGTGCCCGCGAGTGTCGTTGAACACGAACGGCGAGCCGTCGTAGCGCTGCTCACCTGTTTCAGGGTGCCGTAGCGCGGCGAAGTAGCCCCGATCGAGGAGCTGTTCGTTCTCGAGGTACTCGGGGGAGGTGAGCACCGCGCCGGCGGGCACCCCTACACGCATCAATTGCGCCATCACCTCGGACTTAGGGAGTGA
>Ga0114999_10001748_pt1 | contig 29754 bp, 23 predicted proteins | sample ArcticOcean_MG_C_3_FD_89820 | JGI IMG/M metagenome (GOLD analysis project Ga0114999, IMG submission 89820) | Marine microbial communities from western Arctic Ocean - ArcticOcean_MG_CB8_126 | ecosystem: Environmental > Aquatic > Marine > Oceanic | place: Arctic Ocean: Canada Basin | collected...
AGCGCCACCTACGGGGCAACTCTGAGGGCCGCCTATCCCGCCGGACTGCGACCTTACGGAGAAAACAGCTCCCACGCTGCAAAAACCGCCGCATAATCCGCGCCCCACAGAGACTGGACCCTACGTGAGGGCCTGCTCAACGAGGACGAACTTGGCGTTGGCTTTGGAGCCGATCGACGTAACGGTCGTGATGCAGACCACGATGATCAGAGCCATCATGACGGCGTATTCAACGGCCGTCGGGCCATCTTCACTGACGAGAAAACTCTTGACGCTGGCTGCGAACTTCTTCATTGGAATCCTCTTTCTTTGTTTGCCCCCGCAGGAGCAACCTGTAACCCGACAGGCCGTGGATGACTCCACTGAATACCCACCCGTTCGGGCAAACACGATCGAGCGCGACTCCCGGAACCGTCATGGACGGCCCAGTAGATCACGGCAGTAAAAAAATGCCTGTCACTCGCGGCTGACAACTGCCCGTCAACAGCCACGTGCTGACATTCAAAACCTAGTTCCGGTTCCAGAGCGGTCAAATTTCAAGCGGTGGAATTCGTCTTGCGCGGAGGTTTTTCACGTGACGCGACGGATCTCCGTCAGAACGCCCCGAGTGGCGTGTTGCACGAATGCAACACGGCCAGCGACTGCTGGGGCAAATCCCTCCCGAATCCAAACCTGCGTTGACAGTCCCGTGCTAGCAGGCGTATGACTCGCCGCCCTCCCCGTGGCCTGTTCTGGCCGAAAAATCCTTCACATTCAGGACGTCCGTCCAAATCGCCTCCGGAACTCGATCGTCAGAAGTTCCCGCGTTTCCCCCTTTGAAATCGCCCACGCATGTTGTTGACCGGTCGGTGCAAGCCCTCCGACGTTTTGTGCTGCGCCCATGGGTCGCGAACTGCGAATTGATTCCCGCCGTTCACCCCGACACGAATATCTCGCAACGCCGCCGCCGCCCGGCTCGAATGGCTCGACAGATACATCACCTGAGAGATCAGACTTTGAAGGCGCCGTTCGAACGGCGCCACTCACTCACTCACTCACTCACTCAAGAAACAGAATGCAAGGATGACCGAAAATCACGACAACCTGATCGGCGTCCTGCGCAAACGCTGCGAATGCTGCCGGACGTTGCTGGAACTCGCCGAGCATCAGCAGAAATTGATTCATGAAAACCGGATGTCAGAGTTGCTCCAGGTGATCGCAAAGAAGCAACGTGTCCTGGCGGATCTGAAGTCGCTGGGGCAGAATTTTGGAGGCTTGTCTGCAAATTGGAAAAACATCCGCCATGCCCTGTCTGACGAAGAACGCGCCGCGTGCGACGCCCTTCTCGCCAAATCCGAATCACTCCTTGCCCAGACTCTGCAACAGGAATCTCAGGGGACAGACAATCTCACACAGCTCCGCGAAAGAACCGACGGCCAGCTCCACAAAGCCGGTGAACGCTCGCAAACACTCCTTGAATCCAACACGGGCGGACGTAGACCAGATCCACAATTCCTCGACGCCAATGGGTAAGTGACCATCGACATACCCACGCTCGAATCGCAATCTTCGACCAACAGCGACCGTCTCGCAGGAAATATTGCCGGAATTGACGCTCCGGATTACAAACCCCGAAGTCTTCCGGTGGAATCCCTTCCCTTGGCCCTTCCCCGGGCTCCCACCGGCTGATCGCGTCAAATCAAATCAGTTCCTCCCTCCATGCCACTGGCTCCCATCCCCTCCTGCGACCTCGGAAGCGACAGGCAGCCTGATCGAGGCTGAGTTTTTCCGCGGACCTGCACTACTCCACACCCATCCATCCACCGTTCTTTGTCTCTCTCCGGATTGCCCTCCTACCAGTAGGACGGGCCGGTCGTACGTCATTCGTCAGTGATGCCACCAACCGATTGTGCTGTGGCATTGCGCAGCCCCAGCGTCAGCATTTCTGAGAAAGAACAAACATGGTCCCCGGCATCGGTCAGTCTCCTGGAACACCAGACGGGGCGATTCTCTTGCCGACGTTGAGTCCTGCACAAACACAATCCGACGCTGGCGTCTTTCAGAAGCTGGTATCGGGGTCGCTGCAGCAAGCCGGCGGACTGAACACTGAATCACACACGCTGTCCGGCGCTGATCTAGTAATGACCGAGTCCGTCGTCGCCATGCGACAGGCCGATATTGCGATGCGGCTGATGCTGCAGTTGCAGGGAAAGCTAGTTGACGCATGGAATGAGTTACGAAACATGCAGGCGTAAGCAGGAGAGTCATTCGTTTCTGCCCGCGAACTTCCCACGTCCGGAGTTTTCATGGAAACACTACGGCAAATCCGCGACCAGAGCTTCTCGATGTTCGGTGACATGCGCCCGCACCAGCGTCTGACATTCGTGGCTCTGGCCCTTGTCGTACTCGCTCCATTTGCCTGGCTGATCTTCGCCAGTCAGAACAACGCCTACGTTCCGTTGCAGTGGGGAGCCCAATTCGATTCCGAAAAGTTGCACCAGGCCGAACAGGCACTGATCGAGCGCGGCCTGAGCGACTTTCAGACCGTTGGGCAAAGCATTCAGGTACCGGCTGAAAAAGCGGACGAATACAACGCAGCCCTGCTCTCAACCGGCAACTGGTCACCGCATGCGGTCGATGAGCGTGAACAGGCACTCAAAGAACTCAGCATCTTCACTCCACGTGAGCATTTTCAGGCGCACATGGATGTGCACCTGCAAAAGGACGTTTCCCGCATTTTGCGAAGCATCAAGGGGATTCGCACTGCGTCCGTCCTGTGGACTCGGGCCAAAGAAGGATACAGAAATATCGGAAAAGACAAGGCCTCCGTCTACGCAACGCCGAGTGGCGCAGAGCCACTGTCTTCCCGGCTGATTCAATCCCTGCGGGCATCGGTGTCGACGGTGTTACCCGGTCTTAAGCCGGCAGACATCGTTGTCGTCGACCAGTCAACGGGGCAGGCATGGACGGAGAATTCAAGCGACGCCTTGTACAGAAACGAACGCGAGGCTCGGAAACGTGAGATCGTTCTGGAAAAGCAGCTCCAGATCCAATCCCACCTGGATGACACAGTTCCAGGTGCCGTCGCCACTGTGAATATCGAATTCGATGACGTCGTGCTGACAACCGACGGGAATCGGGACGTGCAGGAAAACGTGCCCAATCCGATCCACCAGACACAACATGCAAGTCTCGATGCGAAAGCAATGCAGGTTGTTGTGTCGATTCCGGAACAGCACATTGAAATGCTCGTCACGCGGACGGGCATGACACCTGGAAGTACAGAACAGGAACAGGCCGAATTCCAGAACGCCGTTGACGCTATGCGAACGACCGAAATCGAAAAGGTTCGGAAGAACGTCAGTACTCTGCTTCCAGGAGCGGCTCCTGATGCCGTCACGGTTTCAACATTCCATCGTGTGGATCCGAACCTGTCGTCGACGAACCTTGCAGCCACAGACTTACTGCGAGAATTCGCAGTGAACTGGGGCAGCACTCTGGGCCTGGTCGCATTCGTTATCTGGGCCCTGTTGATGGTGAGACAGAGTATGCCAGTCTCAACACGTCCGGGACCGACCGATGCCCTCGAACATCTGGCCAAGGCGGTCGAACCGTCGGATGTCATCCAGGCAGAATCCGAGAAGAGTACACGCACTCCACGTGAGGTTCTTCAGGAGCGCGTACGAAGTAACCCGGCAGTGGCCGCCGATGTGATCGCAAAGATGTTACAGGGCGCTTGATCCAGTCAACGTTTCAAAGTCGTGCATCTCGCCTGTTGAGAAGCTGTGTTTTATATGGACAACTTTCGAAAATCGGCGATCGTCCTGTTAAGTCTCGACCAGTCTGTCAGGACTGAGGTGCTTAACCACTTGCCGCGAGAAACAGCCGAACAACTGGCCTTGGAACTGTCACGTGTAGAAAGTGTGACGCAGGACGAGCAGGACCAGGCGATTGCGGATTTCCAGGCAGTGCTTGGGAGTCGCGAGGAGACCGATCGCGGGAGTCTCGGTCTGGCGAGCGGCTTGCCAGGCACATCGCAGGCCGAAGATACGGCAACGGACAATGTCCAGAGTGTGCACCCTGCTACGGTATCGACGCCGTTCGAGTTTCTACACGAATTCAGTGCAGAAGACGTCGTGCGGTGTATCTCCAATGAGCATCCTCAGACCGTCGCGTTAATTCTGTCGTATTTGCCGACGAATCTCGCAGCGGACGTCCTCGCGAAGATTGCACCGGATAAGCAACTCGACCTGGTCCAGCGCATCGCAGGCATGGAGCAGACAGCTTCTGAGATCATCCGGGAAATTGAAGCGAGTCTAAAAACGCGAACGGCTGCACTGTTCCCTCAGAGGGCAGAGTTTGCCAGCGGAATTCCAATTGTCGCGCGGATTCTCAACGTGTCCGATCGAGAGACCAGCAGGGGCATCCTGGACGGACTGGAGCGGGAGTCGGAATCGCTCGGCGAGGAAGTTCAGAGGCTGATGTTCGTCTTCGAAGACCTGATCACACTGGACGACACGGCAATCCAAACGTTGCTCAACGAAGTTGATCACCGTCAATGGGCCATGGCTCTCAAAGGTGCTTCTGACGGAATTCGAAATAACGTGCTGGACAACCTGCCGCGACGTGCGGCTGAGAATCTGAAAGAGGAAATGGACTACCTTGGCCCAGTCAGGTTGAGTGATGTCGAGTCCGTGCAGCAACAGATCGTGGACACGATTCGACGACTTGAAAACACGGGAAGAATTGTTGTGGAGCCCGGCGATGGCGAATCGTTCGGCACCTCACATTGAAATACAGGTTTCAGACGGCGTCAGACTGTCAAACCGCGAGTAAGAGCAGGAATCAAATGGCAGCAGACACTCGAATCATGAAGCGCCACTCCGAGGACCAGGCCTCGGCTCGTGTCGCGTTCAATTTTGAGGACGTGCATGTCCGCTGCGAGGAATACAAGACGCAGGTCAAAGAGGAATGTCGGCAGTTGGTGCTGAAGACCCAGCGTCAGGCAGATGAGATTCGGCGGCGGGCGGAATCCGAGGGACAAAACCAGGGTTACCGAGACGGCCTGGCCCGAGCCGAGTCGGAGATTGCCGAGCAAACTCAACAAATAGCCAACAATCTTGTCGAAGAACGGTTGAGCACCCTGGTTCCAGCCATGTCGGACATACTGGGTGAGCTGGCCTCCGCCCGCAATCAGTTTCGCCTCGACTGGGAGACCGAACTGGTTGGGGTCGCCGTGGCTATCGCAGAAAAGATCGTCCGCAGAAGTTTGCAGTTGCAGCCGGACCTGGCACTCGGCGTGGTTGAGCAGGCCGTCGAACTGGCGATGGGAAGTACATCCCTGCAGATTCAACTGAATCCCAATGATCTGGAGTTGCTTTGCGATCGCATTCGTGGTGCGGTGCAGGACAGTTCCCGAGGCGTCGAGGTCAGGCTGATTGCGGATGCAGACGTCTCGCCGGGTGGCTGCCTGATCGCGACCGATCGAGGTCACATAGACGCGCGGCTTGAGACGATGCTCGAACGCATCTCATCGGAACTGCTTGAAGGACTCCAGTAACGAGTAGAAGACTGCTCTCCATTTCATACTTACCTGTCTGGTTGTTGCTCCTCGCACATGCAGCGTCGCCATCTAATCCAACAAACGATCGCCCCACGAATCATTGGCAGCACCAGCCGGATCACCGGACTTGCGGCCGCGGTACTTGGGTTTCCTGCTCCTCTAGGCGCACGTTGCCGGATTCACCGCGAGGGCTGTCAGCCGCTGGATGCTGAGGTCGTCGGATTTACCGGTGAGGAAACGCTCGTTCTGCCATTCGGTGAATTGCGAGGCGTGCGACGCGGCAGTGACGTCGAGTTGACGTGTTCCGTTCCCGCCGCCCGAGTCGGCCCTGAATTACTGGGTCGCGTGATCAATGCCCGCGGGCAGTTTGTCGATGGACGTCCGCCGGAAGTGCTTCGCGACCGCGTCAGTCTGTTCGGAGAGCCTGTTTCACCACTCACACGTCCCCGGATTCAATCGCCACTGTCAACAGGTGTCAGAGTCATTGACGGGTTGATGACGTGCGGCCTGGGTCAACGCCTGGGCATCTTCTCCGGAAGTGGTGTGGGTAAGAGTGTGTTGCTCGGTCAGATGGCCAGAGGCAGTTCCGCGGATGTCAATGTTGTTGTACTCGTTGGTGAACGTGGTCGTGAAGTCCGGGAGTTTGTTGAGAATGAACTTGGTGAAGAGGGACTTCGAAAAAGCATTGTCGTGGTCGCGACGGGCGACGAGCCCGCGCTGATGCGTTTGCGCGCTGCATGGCTCGGTACCGCGATCGCTGACTATTTTCGAGACCAGGGCAAGCATGTGCTGCTCCTGATGGACAGTGTCACTCGCTTTGCCACGGCTCAGCGGGAGATTGGTCTGGCCGCGGGAGAACCTCCTGCCACGCGAGGCTATCCACCGAGCGTGTTTTCTTTACTGCCGAAGTTACTTGAACGCAGCGGATTGACAGAGAATGGAAGTATTACCGGTTTCTACACCGTTCTTGTTGAGGGAGACGACGCCAACGAACCGGTTTCGGACACGGTGCGAGGAATCCTCGACGGGCACCTGGTTCTGTCTCGCAAACTGGCGCACGAAAATCACTGGCCGGCCATTGATGTATTGAGCAGCATCAGTCGTTTAATGCCCGAAGTCACGACTGGCGAACAGCAGGAAGCGGCAGGACTGGTGCGTCGTATCCTGGCCGCATGGCATGAGTCGGAAGACCTGGTTTCGATTGGCGCGTATCGACAGGGCACGAATCCACTTGTGGATGCAGCGCTGCAACTCGCCCAGCCGATTGAAGCTTTTCTCCAACAGCAACGAGCGGAACATTCAACGAGTGAACAGACGAGTCAACAACTGATGCAGTTGCGTCAGTCGATCGGACAGTTACTCGGAAACGTTCAGAGCGTAGGAACTCGCTAAGGGGGGCAATGGCAGCCGCTCGAATTCCGTTTGACAGTAAAGTTACCAGCAGAACAGGCGAAGACTATTGCAGACATTTCCGTATACCAAAGTTCTCGACTACCGTCGCCACGTGCGACTGGAGTGCCGACAGGAACTGGCTGCGATCCTTGCAGACCAGCAGACGCTGCGGGAACGCTGGTCTGAACTCAATGTGGATAGGCAGCGTCAGCTTGACGAACTGGGACGGCTGACGGAGTCGGGCTATCTGAGCGTCGATGCCGCCGCGAGACGCCGCTACTTCACAGGTCAGCTCGACCGGGAACTGCTGGTGGTCAACGAGCAACTATTGCATATACGTGATGAGTGTGAACTACGCCGCACTGTCCTCGTGCAGGCTGATCAGGACGTCCAGGCAATGGAGCGACTCGAAGAAATGCATATCGGTAGAGCCGAGTGTGAATCCCGTCGCCGCTCTGAGTTGGAACTGGCGGATCAGTGGCAGGCGGGGAAGCTGGTGATCGGTGATCGGTGATCGGTGCCTCCTGGTTCGATACCGGTCTGGCGACCGATTACTGATCACCGATTACCGTTCACTGCCCTCCCGGCGCTTGCCGTCCTGGTACAGCTCTTCCATTTCAATCAAAGAAGCTTCCTGCACACCACGCCCTTGCTCACGCAGGCGGTCTTCGATGTAGCGAAATCGGCGCTCGAACTTTGCGTTGCTGTTGCGGAGTGCTTCTTCGGGATTCACCTGCCAGCGGCGTGCGATGTTGGCAATCACAAACAACACGTCGCCGATTTCGCTTTCGGCTCGGGCCAGTGCTTCGGTATCGCCGATCGGCTCGTCTGGGGTAGGTGGAGCATCAACTGTCGCTTCGATCGCCGGGATCTGGCCGTCAGTAAACAGCTCGGCAGCCAGCTCGGAAACCTCTTCCTTCAGCTTGTCGAAGAGCATCGCGCGGTGCGGAAAATCGAAGCCAACCCGAGCGGCTTTCTTTGCCAGACGCGCGGCACGTGCCAGCCCGGGAAGGTCGACCGGGATTCCGTCGAAAACTGATTTCCGTTCGCTTTTTTCGACCCGCTTGGCTTTGTCCCAGTGCCGGTAAACGTCATCAGCCGTTTCGGCCACCTCGTCTCCGAAGACATGTGGATGGCGACTGATCATCTTCTGCGTAATGCCCTCGATGACCGGAATGATGTCAAATCGATCTTCGTCGCTGGCGATCTGCGCATCCAGGACGACCTGTAGCAACAGGTCGCCGAGTTCTTCGCAGATCGCTGTGTTGTCATTCGCGTCGATCGCTTCCAGCAACTCGTACGTTTCCTCAAGCGTGTACGGTTTGATGGTGCTCAGCGTCTGCTGTCGATCCCACGGGCAGCCTTCGGGAGAACGCAGCTTCGCGATGACCTCACACAATCGAACGAAGGCTTCGGCGCTGCGGTCTCGATCGGGCGGTGTGCCGAATGTTGACGGATCAGGAGTCATGTTGGTCGGGGAATCACTCATCGCAATGCTGGCGTCGCAGTAGTTTCCAGGGAACCATCCCGCATGCGCAGGACGCGGTCGTCAGCAGTTACGTACGACTGGTCATGTGTGACGACAATGACTGTCGCTTTCTGATCTACCCACAGGCCACGCAGCAGGGCAACCACTTCATCGCCCGTCGCGGTGTCGAGTTCCCCTGTCGGCTCATCGGCGAGAATGAGCTTCGGTTGCTTGAGAAGAGCACGGGCGATCGCGATCCGCTGCTGTTCTCCGCCAGACAGTTGGCTGGGACGGTGATCCAGTCGATCACCGAGTCCGACGCGTTCGAGCATTTCCTCGGCTCGCTTTCGCAGCTCGGGAGTGCCTCCCTGCGGCAGATAGGGCACCAGCACGTTGTCGACAGCGTCCAGGTTTCCGAGCAGGTTGAAGCTTTGAAAGATGAAGCCAACATCGTCGCGGCGATACGCATTGCATTCGGCCGGCGACATGCCTCCCAGGCTGCGGCCATCAACGTGAATGTCGCCGCTGCTCGGGCTGTCCAGCGAACCGATCAAGTAAAGAAGGGTGCTCTTGCCACTGCCGGACGGGCCGAGGATGAAGTTGAACGAGCCACGTTCGATCTGCGTCGTCACGCCACGCAGAGCATGCACTTCGGTTTGACCGCGCATGAACGTTTTGGTGACGTTCTTGATCTCGATCACGACAGTCCGCCATCCGCAAGCTGCTGGCAGATCGTAAAAAGCAACGCCAGAGAATCGCGGGCTTCGTCGAGGGTCATCGTCATTGGTGGGCTGACTCGCAGGACGGTACTGGCCAGCGGGCCGAGGAAGTGGATGCCGTCGCCGCCAGCGACGCCCAGGTAAGTCGCTTCGACAATCTTCGCGGCTACCTCGGTTGCCGGCTGACCGCTGTGCCCGGCACATTCGATTCCAAACACCATGCCCTCGCCACGAACCTTGCTGATCAGGCCCGTCTCCTTGAGCCGGTTCAGGCCGTCAAAGAAGACAGCCGACAGTTCTTCGGCATGTGCGAGGACATTGGTCGATTCGAACTCATCAAGCGTTGCCAGAACCGCCGCGCTGGCGATCGGATTCGCGCTCCAGGTGTCGGAAGCTTCGCCGTATTTCAGACTGCTCATCACATCGCCGCGGCCGACGACGCCACTGACCGCGACTCCATTACCAAGACCCTTGCCCAGAGTCACGAAGTCGGGCTCGATCTCGTATTTCTCGAATGCGTACATTTTGCCCGTGCGGCCAAAGTTGGACTGCACTTCATCGAGGATGAACAGGATATCGTGCTCGTTGCAGAATCGCTGCAACATCTGCAGATACTCAGACGGCGGATGATAGCTGCCACCTCCGCCGAGATACGGTTCCGTAATCAGACAGTTGATTCGGCTGCCAAACTCGTTGTGGAGTGCCTGTAACTCCGCTTCATAAGGTGCCAGATCAATCGGCTGGCCGTACTGGCTGCAGTCGGCAACCTCGTCGCGCGGGAAGCTGATGAAGCGGACGCGCGGGTCGCGATCGGAATCGGTCTCGGAACCCGTGACCGCTCCGGCAAGCCCCTTCTTACCGTGAAAGCCGCCGCGAGTTGCGATGATGATGTCTCGCGTCTCGTCGCCGTGCAGACAGGACCACAATGCCTTGATCACTGCTTCTGATCCGGATGCTGACCACATGACCGTGTCGAGCCGCCGACCAAACGGCGTGGCCTGTACGCTCTGTAGCAGTCGGTTGACCGCGTTTGTTTCGACTTCCGTCACGGCGTTGTAGGCGGTTAGCGGGACGAATTCGTGATAGCCGTCTCCGCCCGCGAATACGTCCGGAGTCCAGCCGAGGTAATCGACGAATCGCTTCGCCCAGTTCTTCGGATTGTGGCCCAGATTTGCGACGAGCACGCCCGAGCTGTAGTCGTACAAACGACGTCCATCAGCGGTCCAGTGAAACGTGCCGGCCGATCGCGACAACACGGCCTGGCTGGGCGTCCAGGTACGGAGAGCGACAGGCTCTTTCGTCGCAATGACAGTGCGTGCGGCGTTGGAACGGTCTTCGCCTGAGAATCTAATCGGATCAGTCATGGTGCAAGCGGTGGGCTAAAGGTGGGACACAAAGGGGAGGGGCTCACGTAAGCAGAGAGAGCGGGTTCTCGCGGGTTTTCAGAGGCAATTCAACCGGGCCACCAATTCGATGGGACTCAAAGACTGCGGCAATCATCTCGGTCACGTCACGACCGGCTGCGACGCTGCCGACCGGCGGACGATCATTCTCGATCGCGTCCAGAAAATCACGAATGGCCAGCGTATGACGTGCGGAATACTCCGGCCCGGTGAGTGGCTCGGGTTTGTCGATGCCGGCCGATGACACGTTCAGCCAGCTCTTGCCGGTACGGCCCGGCGACCAGGCCGGGTCGGGCAGAAACTTCACCGACGGCAGCGTGCCTTCAATGAGTTCGAGGATTCCTTTTGATCCGTGAATCTGCAGGCCGTACCTTGCTGGCCGGCCGGCCATGTTTCGTTTCGACGAGAAGTACGCGCGGACATTGCCGGGCAGTCCGTACGTTGCCTGAACTTCGTCGCCTGCGAGCGGGCCGATGCCTTCCGGGCCGTTGAATACGTCGGCGGCCGTGACTGCATGGCCCTGCCAGTTCACCTGGGCGTAACACCATTCCGGCTTGCCTGCGATGGCATGGATCATGTCGAGCACGTGTGTGCCGAGCACCCACAGGTCTTCACCTCCACCGCGTCGATCTTCTTTGCCGCGGGCACGGTATTCGAGAATCTGCCCCAGTTGGCCATCGGCGATCAACTTGCGGATCGTGTCCAGCTTCGGGCTGTACCGCGTGGGATGCGCAACGGCGAGTTTGACTTTGCCACCCTTGCAGGCTGTGGCGATCGCATCGGCTTCGGCCAGAGTGCGGCACAGCGGCTTCTCCATATAGACATGGATACCACGCTCGGCTGCCGCGATCGCCATCGCGCTGTGCTGATCAACCCACCGCGGGCAAATGGCAACGATGTCGGGCTTCACGTTGTCCAGCAGCCGACGGTAGTCAGCAAACGTCTGCTCGACTTTCAGTTTGGTCGCCGCCTGCTTGAGTCCTGCGGGATCGTCGTCAGCAACTGCGACGACTTCGGTTTCGGGCAAAGCAGACCATGCCGTGTCCAGGCCGTGCCCATAGTTACCGCGTCCTGTGCTGCCCAGTACTCCGATACGCCACTTCTGGAGCATGTGACTTTACCGGTTCGAGGATTGATGTGGATGGCGCCGGCGCCAGCGGCTCACAGTGAATCAGTCGCACGGCAACAGAACAACCCAAGGGCACACGACAGCCAGCTTTGGATGGCACCTCCGCACGTCCGCACAACCCGCATTTCTGTCAGGAGATAACCTTGCGGTACGACCGGACCGGGCGCGTTCGGCACAACCGATACCACCTCAGCGCCTCGACGGTGTCGAGAGAAAACATCGCCATTGAGCAGCGGATCGACAGCGTGACTCGCCGAAAAACTTAGCGTGTTACCCATCGCTGCTGCCGCTGCGAAGCGGACACTCCATCCGGGTCAAACAACCCAATCAACTCTGGAGTGACCACTCAGGTACAGGTATCTGTTTTCGTGTTTCAGGTTTCAGGAGATCTCCCGAATGAAGTGTACGACCTTGACGACCGCGTTCATGGTCGTCGCTGCGTCGATCAGCTCGGCTCAGGCCGGACTGTTCAACTTCCGCAGCGCCGATCCGTCCTGTTGTGCACCGGCTGCGGCCGCGTGTGCTCCAAAGGCGAAGAGCTGTGCCGCTCCTTGTGCCCCGGCCTGTGCGCCGAAGGCTAAGAGCTGTGCAGCACCGTGTGCCCCAGCTTGTGCGCCGAAGGCGAAAAGCTGTGCCGCACCATGTGCCCCCGCGTGTGGCCCGAAGGCCAAAAGCTGTGCTGCTCCTTGTGCCCCGGCCTGCGCGCCGAAGGCCAAAAGCTGTGCCGCTCCTTGTGCCCCGGCCTGTGCGCCGAAGGCCAAGAGCTGTGCCGCACCGTGTGCCCCCGCTGGCTGCAACGCTGGCTGTGGACCGAAGTGGTGTATGCCGAAATTCCGCATGCCGAAAATCTGCATGCCGAAGATCAGCCTGCCGAAGCTGCCCCGTCTGGGCAAGTGTCACTGCAACAGCTGCGCACCCTCGTGTGCCGCTCCGGCCTGTGGTCACTAAGAGTGTAAGTTAGAGACCAGCACCCGTTCCTTCTGGAGCGGGTGCTGTTTTTTCCCTGGCAACAAAGTCTGCTGGTTTCGACCGGCAGCAATTTCTGACACCGCTTTGTGAGGCAGCGGGACGCTTACTCCAGAGCAACGCTCGTCAGAAACTCTCCATCATCGACCGCAGGGCGGCTGGTTCTCTTGAGCCAGCCGCCCTGTTTTATTTGCTACGTAACATGTGTATCGCACACAGAAGACAATCTTTGATAACGCTAGATTATCCTGCCCCACTTGACGGATCGGCAGCCGAGGCATGGAGCATCGGAAGAACGCATACAACCGGCGCAATTGGCGTGATGTTGTCATTCGGCGCATCCCGAACGATTGTTGAATCACACGCAAATCATTCAGGCTGGCCATGGAGGGCTACCAATGCTGCGTTCGAGAAGCGTTTGCACAGGCTACTTACTTATCCTGCTCAATCTCACCGTTCCGGAGCAGGCTTCGGCTCAGGGCCTGCAGCTCTATGGCATCGGACCGGTGAACCGCTCGATGAGCGGCGCGGCCACGGCTGCTCCCATCGAGGCTATCGGAGCACTGGTCTACAACCCGGCCACGCTGACTTCACTGGATGACCAGATCAGCATCGGTGCCGAAGTCGTCAATCCGCTCGGTGAACTCACGTCGAGCATTCCTGGCGTAGGAAGCGGTACGACAGACAGCGATTCTGGCTGGTTCGCCGTCCCGTCGATCGGAGTCGCCTGGCAACCAGACCCTGACACGCCCGTCACCCTTGGGTTTGGCTTGTATGGGCTCGCGGGATTCGCATTGAACTACCCCGCCGACGCATCGAATCCGGTCCTGTTTCCGCAGACCCCGTCGGCCACAACACCTACCGCTGGATTCGGCAATATCTACGCCGACATCAGCCTGTTGCAGATCACGCCGTCGGTCGCGATGAAATTAAACGACCAGCTTTCGGTCGCCTTCGGACCGACCATTATGGGCGGACGCGCCATTCTTTCTCCGTTCATATTCACAGCAACCAACGATGCGAACGGGGACTCGGCCCGCACCTATCCGCTTGGTGCGGGGACGCAGTTCTCCTGGGCGCTGGGGTTTCACGCAGGTGTGTACTGGGAAGACCCGTGTGGCTGGTCGTTTGGTGCGGCGTACCGCAGCAAGCAGCAGTTTCAGAACTTCAAGTACAACGGCACGAACGAGCTGGGATTCCGCGATACGTTCGAACTGCCGTACGACTATCCACGCACGGTTTCACTCGGCACGGCTTACACCGGAATGGAGCGCCTGCTTCTTGCTGTCGACGTCCGGTACCTCGGCTGGGATGACACCAGCACGACAGGCGATAGTCCTGGTTTCGCACCCGCACCAGACTTACGAATCACCGGACTGGGCTGGCGAGACAGTTGGAGCATCAATCTGGGGGCCCAGTATGAGATCTGCGACTGCCTGGCGGTCCGAGCCGGATACGCCTACGGCACCAGTCCGATTACTGACGAGTATGCGGGCTTCAACGTCGGAGCCCCGCTCATCCTTGAGCACTCACTGAGCGCTGGAGCAACAGTGAATCTGAGCGATACGTTTGCTCTGAACTTTGCATACTACTACGCCCCACCCAGCACAGTGTCCGGCAACCTGCAGGGCCCGACGGGACCGCTGGCCGGCACTTCTGTCGATTACGAAGTCCAGGCCCACTCCGTTTCCCTCGGGATGGCGGCAAAGTTCTGATTGGCTGCAGAACACGCCAGGAACCAACCTGTAATAAACACGAATATCGAGCCCACCAGGCGTCGACTGGTGGGCTCGCTTCGTTTCCCACACGCGGTTGATTCGAAAGCAGCCGTCATTCCGGCTAAAACAGCTTCAGGCATGTATCACTTGCGCTCGTGAAACTGAGTTCCTTTCAGGTGAAGATGTATGAGTCGACCGGCATCACTCCGCGGCTGCTCGGGCTATCGCTCAATTCCCCGACGCAACATGGTGCTGGGTGGAGTCTGCGGAGCGTTGGGTTTAACTCTGACTGATCTGTTGCGAGGTCGCGCACGTGCGGCTGCCGACGGTCATCCTGAGCCGAAAGCCCAAAGTATTATTCATCTGAATCTCGGCGGCGGCTTTTCGGGCCAGGAGTCGTGGGATCCGAAGCCGGAAGCTCCCACCGAATACCGCGGCCCTTACAACGTTGTGAAGACGAACACCGGCGATGTTTTCAGCGATACGCTGGCCCGGACGTCCAAAGTCGCCGACCGATTCACGGTCGTTCGATCGGTCGTGGGCCGCATCCCGGATCACGGTCAGGCGACGTATCACACGTTTACGGGTTACCTGCCCACCACGGTGATCGACTACCCGCAAATGGGGTCCGTCATTTCCCGGCACTTTGGTCCGCGCAAGGATCTGCCACCGTATGTCGCAATTCCAGCCCTGCACGGTTTCACCGGCGGCACCGGCTATCTCAGCAGCAAGTACGGAGCCTTTCAGCTCAATGCCGACCCGGGCGGGCGCGGTGAATTCCGAGTCAAAGACTTCTCGATTCCTGACAGTCTGTCGCACGAGCGATTCGAACGACGACGAGCCGCGCGCGCGATCGTCGAACAGAACCTGAAGTCGCGTAAGGTGGATCCCGATCAGCTCAACACGATGGATGAGTTTTATCAGCGTGCCTACACACTGCTCAGTTCATCGGAAGCCCAGTCGGCCTTTGCGATCAAGGACGAACCGCAGGCCATGCAGGACCTGTACGGGCAGGGGCACGGCTACATCCTGAAATACCGCAATCAGCCAGCGGCCATTGGCGGGCGACTGCTGTTGGCCAGACGACTCGTAGCCGCCGGTGTCCGCTTCGTGACGGTCAACTACAACGGCTGGGATTCACACGTCGACATCAAGGGCACATGCGACGACAAGATGCCGGCACTCGACCACGCGATATCCGGTTTGGTTACCGACCTGGACCAGCGCGGCATGCTCGATTCAACGCTCGTCCTGATTACTTCGGAATTCGGTCGCACGCCGAAGATCAATCAGACGAACGGCCGCGATCACTGGGCCCGCGTGTATCCCGCCATGCTGGCGGGAGGCGGTATCACACGAGGTCAGATTTACGGAGCATCAGACGCGACGGCGTCCGAGCCAGCCAGAGACGCCGTAACGCTCGAAGACCTGCTCTACACCGTTTACCACCTGCTGGGCATCGACGCGAATCAGGAACTGCTGGCATTCGGCACGCGACCGATTGAGATGATAAAGGGCGGAAAACTGATAAACCGGATCGTCGCCTGAACCGGATTCCGGTTGTCCCCTCTTTCCTCTGGGGAGAGGGTTAGGGAGAGGGGCATCCGGTAGTCAGCAGACTATCGAACAGCCACGAAACGCTGGCACTTGAGATGTGACATGACCCAATTGCGCTGCACGATCATTGCCCTGCTAATTGTGCCGGCCATCGCGTCATCCGCGTACGCCATTCAGCAGCGAAACATCGAAGCTCTGATGCCACGCGGCGGACAGCGTGGAACCACCGTGGACATTCTCATCCAGGGAATGGACCTGGCCGATCCGCAGGAGTTTGTGTTCTACCGCCCGGGCATTCGGGCGATTGATATCGAGACACTGCCCCCTTTGCCCCGAGCGGTTTCGCTGCACCACGGCGCAAAAGTGCAGGAACAGTTGCGTTGCCGGTTTGTGATCGCGCCCGACTGTCCCGTAGGCGAACACCCATTGCGATTGAGGACTGCCACTACACTCACGACGCTGGCCACATTCTGGGTCAGCCCGTTTCCGACTGTGGAGGAAACCGAACGTGGTGGATTCCGTATCGAATACGACGGGGGAGTCACAAAGATTATCCCCGTGACTCCTAAACCGGGTGAAGCTTCCAACGACACACTTGAGACCGCACAGCCTATTCCGCTGAACGTCTCTGTGTCTGGTGAAATCAAAGCGAAGCCGACACTCGACCGGGACCTGTACCGAGTCGCTTTACAGGCCGGGCAACGACTGTCGGTGGAAGTGGATTCAGTGCGTTTGTGCGACAAGGCGTATGCCGAACAGGAATATGATCTATTGGCTCGCGTGCTGGATACGGACGGTCGCGAACTGGCGATGAATGACGACAGCGAATTGCACACGCAGGATCCCATTCTGTCCATGATCGCGCCGCAGTCTGGAAATTATTTCGTAGAGATCCGGCAACGGCTGTTCAAAGGTGGTCGCTGGAATTTCTATCGCGCGCACATTGGAACATTCGCTCGACCACTGATTGCATTTCCACTCGGCGGACCAGCCGGAAAAACAATGTCAGTTCAGTTGATTGGTGATGCTTCCGGGGTCACGACCGACTCCGTGACGTTGCCATCAACGACTGGTGATTTCGATTTCTTTCCTGGCGAAGCTGGTCAACAGCCGCCGTCACCACTGCCGCTGCGCGTGTCCAACTATCTCAATGTAATCGAAGGACAGGCGGTCAAAGCTCTGCCGGTCGCGTTAAACGGATTCATTTCCGCGGCCAGACAAACCGACCAGTATCAGTTCTCCGTCAAGAAGGGAGACCGCTACCGAGTGCGTGTGTTTGCACGAGGTATGGGCAGTCCACTCGATCCATCCATCCGCATCCGCCATGTCGACGCCGATCAGCCGGAAGTCGAGGCCGACGACTGCCTGTGGCCGGACCGAGACCAGTTTGCGATCTCGCGCAATCTCCAGCGTCCCGCTTTGCTCGACCCATCCGTCATCTTTGAACCGCAACAGGATGGTGAGTACCTCCTGGAAATCAGAGACATGCGCGGGCTGGGCGGTGAGCGGTTCGCGTATCGAATCGAAATCGAACCTGTCCGCAACGCGGTGCACACTTACAGCTACGGATTTGCCAACGACGCGTTCGAGATCAATCGCACGATGGGGTTCATCGTCCCGCAGAACAATCGCTGGACGATTAACGTGCTGCTGGGACAGGGGCAGGGAAACCAGTATCGCGGTGATTTAAAGCTCGTCGCGCAGGGCCTGCCTGACGGCATCCAGATGATCGCGCCGCGTGTGAAGCCCGGCATGTCGCGCGTGCCCGTCCAGTTCGTGGCCGCGCCCGGCGTTTCACAACAGACAAAGCTGTTTCGCATTGAGGCCCAGCCCGCGGACGGACAGGAGCCGCTGGTCAGCACATCGCAGGTGTATATCCCGTTCATCAATCACTCGGGCGGTCGCGCGTGGAATGGTGTGTTTCTCGATCGCTACGCACTCGCCGTCACTCAGCCGGCTCCGTTTTCCATCAAGCTCATTCCCCCGGAGATCCCACTTTCGCAGTCCGGTGAATTGAGCCTGCAGGTGCAAGTCGTCCGGCATGGACAATTCGCCGGACCGGTCGATATTCAACCCAACTGGCTGCCGTCCGGCGTTGCTGGCGGTGGCGCGGTGACGATCGATGCCAGTGAGTCCCACGCCATCTATCCGCTGAGTGCGTCTGCAAATGCTTCCGCTGGCGTGTTCAAGATCACCATGAATGCGACGACTGCGGACAACGAGTGGTATTACTCCGGTGTCGGACGCATTCGCGTCTCATCAGAGTTCGTAAACCTGACAGTTGCGGAACCGTACATCGACGTGAAGTTTCAACCGGTCGCAGTTCGCCGAGGTCAGACAGTTCGGATCGTGTGTCAGGTGGAACAACGCAAGCCATTTTCCGGTGCTGCCGTCGCGACAATCGTTGGTTTGCCCAAAGGTGTGACGCTGTCCGGACCGGCTCCGAAAGTCAGTCCGACCGACAAGCAGGTCGAGTTCGAAGTCGTCGCTAACAGTGAAGCCCTGCTGGGCCAATACAAACAACTGACCTGCGAACTGACTTTTCGTGAAGGCGGCCAGGAAATCCGTCAACGCTCAGGCCGAGGCATCCTGCGCGTCGACCCGGCCACGAAGTGAAGGTAGAGGGAACGGATTCGTGAAGTCTCTGGCAACACCCAGCATCGGACCACACCTGAATCTGCCTTTGCGACCTTCGCGAGCTTCTGTTCAAGATACTGTCATTGCAGAACATCACCCGAAAGCGGCACTCCTTTAATCGGGACATTGACTCGGCTTGAGTCACAAAACGAGATTCGATCGATGAAACGAATGCGTGACTGTCTGTTGTTGATCGCCGGCTGCGGGCTCATCCCGACGACGGCGGTTGCCGCAGAGCCAGTGATTACTTACCAGGACCATGTGTCGCCCATTCTGCGACGACACTGTTTCAAGTGTCACGGCAACGACCAGCGGAAGGCCGATCTCAATCTGCAGACGTATGCGTCTCTGCTGAAAGGCAGCAGCGGTGGTGAAGTTGTTACGGCCGGTCGATCCGGCAGCAGTGCGATCTATCAGGCGATCACGCACGACGAGAACGCGTCGGCCATGCCGCCCAACAGCCCGAAGATTCCAGCCGAACAGAGCGCCGTGATTCGCGCATGGATCGAGCAGGGACTCCGCGAGACAGTCGATGGGAAAACGCGCGGCCCGAAGCGTCTTCCCGTCGAATTCCATCCCAGTCCCGGCAATCAACCCGACGGGCCTCCGCCCATGCCGGAGAATCTTCCCGAAGTGAAATTGTCACAAACGCATCGACGTCTGCCGGTCGTGGCCATGGCCGCGTCTCCCTGGGCACCGTTGCTGGCGGTGGCCGGTTATGAGCATGTGCGGCTCGTCAATCAGCAACTGAAGCCCGTGGGAGTTCTTCCTTTCCCGGAAGGTGTCCCGCACGTAGTGCGATTTAGTCGTGATGGAGCCATCCTGCTGGCGGCGGGCGGCAAACCGGTTCAGTCTGGCAAGGTGGTTCTGTTTGACGTTCACAGCGGAAAACGTCTGACTGAGATCGGTGACGAACTGGATGCAATTCTGGCCGCCGACTTAAGTCCGGATCAGTCATTAGTTGCGATCGGCGGAACGAATCGTGTCGTGAAGGTGTTCCGCACGCGCGATGGAGAACCGGTTTACAAGCTGACGAAGCACACCGACTGGATCACGTCGCTGCAGTTCAGTCCCGACGGCAAGCGTCTGGCAACGGCCGACCGTGCCGGCGGAGTGCATTTGTGGGAAGCGCCCACCGGCGGCATTTCACTGAGTCTGCTGGAGCACAAGGCCGCAGTGACATCGCTCGACTGGAGACCCGACAGCCGCATGCTGGCCACCGGCGGTGAAGACGGTCGACTGATCTGGTGGGATACGACCGACGGATGGCCCGCCGTCTCGAAAGCGGGACCGCATTCGCCGCAACGCCAGCCGGGTGCTTATGGGCAACTCGCAAATGGAGTCCTGGACGTTCACTTTGCCGCGGATGGTCGGCTGGTCACAACGGGACGCGACAACACGCTGCGGCTGTGGGATGCATCGGGAAATCAGGTCCGCACCGCAACGGTCGACAAGGCTCGTCCGCTTTCCGTCGTCGCGATGTCTGACGGCAAGACGTTCGTTGCCGGAGACACCTCCGGTCGTCTGCACTCCTGGGACGGCGGCAGTGGAGGCGTGCAGACTCAGGAAGCTAAGGAGACTGGCCACTCCGACACTCCCCCACCTTCCCCTTCGGAAGTCAGCTTTCGCCGCGACGTGATGCCTGTGCTGTTCCGCGCCGGTTGCAATCAGGGAACCTGTCACGGTTCGTCACGCGGCAAAGACGGATTTCGCTTGTCTCTGTTTGGCTTCGATCCGCAAGGGGATTACTTCCGACTTGTCGAAGACATGGCCGCCAGACGAATCAATCTGGCAGTTCCCGAGCAGAGCCTGATGCTGCTGAAGGCCACCGGCAGCGTGCCCCATTCAGGCGGGCAGCGGTTTACAGCAGACAGCCCCTACTATCGGACGTTGAAACAGTGGATTGAAGCCGGCGCGACTCCCGATGTGGCGGACGTTGCTCGACCGGTCGAAATCACCCTGTCACCCGAATCGCTGCTCTTCAACGGATCGAAAGACTCGGCTCAGACGAAAGTGACAGCCCGCTACTCGGATGGAACGACTCGTGACGTCACCCACCTGGCTCTGTTCTTTTCCAATAACCCGGACACCGTGACCATCGACACCGCCGGCCGAGTCGTGCCGGGTCAACGCGGCGACACGTTTGTGTTCGCCAGGTTCGATCGCTTCACCATCGGATCTGAAGTGATCGTGCTGCCGACTGACTCGCAGTACGAGTGGTCGAATCCGCCCGTGCACAATTTCATCGACGCGGCTGTCTACGACCGACTACAGAAGCTGCACGTGTTGCCATCCCGTCTCGCGGACGATTCATCATTCCTGAGACGTGTGTATCTCGATCTATCGGGTCGGCCTCCAACCGTTGACGAGTACAACTCGTTCATGAACAGCGAACGCGATCGGAACGTTCTGATCGATCGCCTGCTGGCGTCGGAAGACTTCGCCGATGTGTGGGCAGGTTTGTGGGGCGAAGCCGTGCGTCTGAAAGGCGGAGGCTACACGCCTACGGCAACGGACATGAAAGCGGCCGAGGCTTACTACCAATGGATCCGGCAGCAGTTCCTGGACAATCGGCCGCTGGATGAGTTTGTGCGTGAGCAGATTACGGCCACAGGCAGCAATCTGACGCATGGCCCCAGCAACCTGTACACGATGCTGGTCCATGACGTGCGGTTCAAACCGAAGAACTTCGCGGCCGACTTTGCGCAGCTGTTTACGGGCGTGCAGATTCAATGTGCCGAGTGTCACAATCATCCGTTCGACCGCTGGACGATGGATGACTATTACGGATTCGTCAGCTTCTTCACCGGTATCAAACGAAAACGCGGCGCCGAGCCACGCGAGTTCTACATCTACAACGACCTGGCCGGTGCACCGTCCCGGCACCTTGTCGACGGGCGCCCGATGTCGGCCACGGTGCTGGGTGGATCGGAGCCCGCGGATCCTGAACAGGATGGACGTGTCGTGCTCGCAAATTGGCTGACGTCGGCCGACAACGAGTTGTTCTCACGCAACCTGGCAAACCGCATCTGGGCGCACTTCTTTGGTCGAGGACTGGTCGAGCCGGTCGATGACATGCGAATCAGCAACCCACCCACCAATAAACCTCTACTGGACGCTCTGGCGAAGCGACTGGTGGATTCCGGGTTTGATTTGCGGGCCCTGGTACGAGACATCTGCCGATCGCGCGTGTACCAGTTATCTGTCGAACCCAACGAAACGAACGGACAGGACACTCGCCAGTTTTCACGCTCCCGTCTGCGACGACTGCGAGCGGACGTGCTGCTGGATACCGTGACAACAGCGACCGGCTGGAAGCGCGGCTATGCCTACTTCCCGCTGGGCACGAAAGCGATTCAGCACTACCCCATCACACCGGGCGACACGACAGGCTCGACCTTCGGCGATCCCTTCTTCGAAACCTTCGGCCGCTCGCCCCGCGCCAGTGTGTGTGCCTGCGAAACAAAGTCAGAGCCGACGCTGTCCCAGACGCTGCACATGATCGTGGGCGACACGACGCGAGCCAGTGTCGGCTCCGGGCTGATCACGCAGCTGATCGCAGCAGACCGGACGCCGGTACAGATCATCGAGGAACTCTACATCCGCTGCCTGACCCGCAAACCGTCTGACCAGGAACGGGCCGGCATGCTGGAGCTGGTCGGCGATCAGCGCAAAGACCGTGCCGTGTACGAGGACATTCTGTGGAGTCTGCTGAACTCCACAGAATTCGCGTTCAACCACTGAATCGACCTGCGACTGCTGAGCGGCCTTTGTGCTCGACCTTTGAGACGGTACGACCTGCTCAGTCGTTGCTGTCGACCGTCTGTTGCTCGACGAGCGATTGCAAGCCGGTCAGATCAACGTCCTTACCTTTTGCCGGATACGGATGCGGCAGCAGCCACCAGTTTTCGGTGAAGCTGGCTGATTCACCGGGACCGAGATGCTCGCGCGGGCCGATGGGTTCCAGTTCGATGCGCGCTCCTTCCGGATACCAGACTGACAACGTCAGGCCCGCGGCTTCGTTGTAGGCGCGGTCCGGAAACGTTGCGTAGCGCTTCACGAACGCGTGTCCGGACGGCATCAGGTAGGCCAGCCAGCCGGCGGACGTGTCGAATCCAAGCTTGGGTTTGCGAGGTGGCGCCAGGATTTCCAGGAATCCATCGCGTTCGCGAATCAGGTCATCGTTGTTACCAACATTGATGATGCCGCGGTCTTCATACATCGCGTACTTGCTCGGGAAGCGACTTTGCCCTTTGAGCGGAATGATGCAGATGCCGCCGCCGGGCGAGAACGACCGGCCCCAGTGACAGAAATCGCGTGGCTCGTTCGAGATGTTGATGATCGTCTGCTCGCATTCCAGCCACACGGGCACTTTCGGATTGTCGGACTTGCTGGCGAGTCGAAACTCACGCATCAACTGCACTCCAGCCAAGTCGTCGCGCGGACTGATCAGGCGAGCGGAGTACGGACCGGTGATCTCAGCCGTCCATTCCCCCGACCATGTCTGTGGTCGCGGGGGAGTCACCAGTTCCGGACCGATGTCGAAGCGGCCAGCACTCATCGACGTGCGGCGACCGGGTTGCCAGTTCTCTTCGTCGTCATCGAGCCACATGGCGTTGACGCCATCGACAGAGAATTCCAGGACCCGCCCACCCGCCTGGGGACACAGGACCGCTCGCGCGTTGCCGCGTTTCAATTCGACGGCCGAACTGTAATTGTGGACCTTAATGAAGCGGGCTGATTGCGTTTCCTGTCCGCGATGTGCTTTGACGGCCAGTTCGGTAAAGGCGTCCCGGACATCCGATCCGTCCGCGTTGCCGAACTTCGCACGTTGGATCATCAGGACGAGAATCATCTCACGATCGGGATCGATCCAGCCCTGAGTGCCCCAGGCTCCGCCGTGGCCAAACGTCCCGCGAGACAGCAGCCGCGTGACGCCCTGCGGTTCCTTCACAACACACCAACCGAGCCCCCAGCGATTGCCCGGTGTGAATCCCGTCGTGACCGACCCACTTGAGCGATGGATCATCTGATTCGCGTAAATGTGATGCAGCAGGCGTCGTGGCTGCATCATACGATCGTTCAGGACGGCCTGGTAAAACTTTGCCATGTCCGCCGCCGTGGAATATAGGCCGCCCGAAGGATTCGGAGTCCGTTCGATCGTTGGATCGGGAATTTCAACGGCCTTCAGCGTCCCTGGTTCGTCTCCGGGCTGATATGTCACAGCCAGCCGTTTGGCCTGCTCGGGAGACAGACGAAATGTCGTGTCCACCATGCCCAGCGGCTTGAAGATGTTTTCCGTGACGTAGTCTTCGTAACTCTGACCTGACAGAACTTCGATCAGCCGGCCGGCAACGGTCAGTCCCGTGCTGTACTGCCACTTTGAACCCGGCTCGAATCCCAGCGGCCGGCTCGCGATCAGATCGGCAATCTGCTCCAGCGAGAGCCCTTCCGTTTCAGTTTTCGATGGCCGGTTCAATCCCGCGGTATGCATGAGTATCTGGTAAATCGTAACCTCGCGATTGAACTTGCCACCCTTGACCGCCTGGTCCTCGAATGCCGGGATGTGCTTCGACAGTTTGTCGGTGGTCCTGAGCTTGTTCCGCTCGACAAGCATCATGAGTGCCGTCGCGGTTATCGGTTTCGTCATCGATGCGATGCGAAAGATCGTGTCGTCACGCATTGGACGCCCGGCGGCGATGTCGGCCTGGCCGACGGCCTTCAGGTGGACGACTTTCTCGGGAGTAGCGATCAAGGTGACGGCTCCGGCAATCTGACCGTCACTCACAAACTGTTGCATGCGCTCCGGGATGCGGCTCAATACATCCGCATCGAACAGGCGGTCCTGTCCGTGCGCCTCTGCGGTCATCGAGAGGGGAATAGCGGCAGCAAGTACGGTCAACAGTCGGAGTATCATTCGATTCCTGTCAGTTGGATGTTTGACAGCGAGCATCAGCCGAAGACCAGCCTGTTACTCAATCAAGTCCTGCAGTATGAGTCGCAGGCGGCGGCGGATGCGGTAGTTGGCCTGACGGATCACCTGGGGATTCACGCCAATCGATTCGGCGACTTCGACCGCGCTGTGTCCGTCGATGGCGACTTTGATGAAGGCGTTCCAGTTCTGTTCAGTAAACTCCGGCTGGATCAGGTCCATGGCTCGCTGAACCAGCAGAGCGTGTTCCTCACCGGCTTCTTCTTCCGTGTCGTCACCCAGTGGATCGGGAACGGCGCCCAGTCGCATATTGGCGTCGCTGCCGCCCTGACCGACAGGCTGCTTTGACTGGCGTCGGAAATGATCGGCGACCTTTGTGCGTGCGATCGTTCGCAGCCACGAACGGAATGAGCCAACCTCGCGGATCGGCTTGAATGTCTCCAGGTGAATCGAAACGGCTCGAAATGTTTCCTGAAAGACGTCGGCCAGATCGTCGTCGCGCAGGCCTGCACGCCGACACCACTTTTGGACCAGCGGTCCATAGAGGTGGACGATCTGACTCCACGCTTCCTGATCGTTCGATCGCGCCCGTTGCAGCAGGCTCATCGACGTCGGGTCAAACGCATCGGGAGGCACGGCGGAATCCTGGCTGCTGGTGATTAGCGGGGCTGGGTCGCACCCATGTCATGAATCAGCCTTCAGGATAACAGGGCTGCGAAGTCAATGAAGCCTCTCCGTCCCGCGCGGACATCGGAAACCGCCACCGCCACCGTAATCAACATGCTTCCCGGCGCAGGAAAAAACGGCAGCACCGGGTCTCAGATGATTCAGCCGCTCCAAGCGACTCCGTCCCAAATCTGAAATTCCGATGCTGCCGTTGTGCAATGCCACCAGGGGTGGCACACATTTGCCCTCACCAGGCCCATCGTCGGTTAGTTCGGCGGTTGTGCGCGACTCGTTACAACACCGGCGGGAATGACCGGCCGAGTTTCACGATAGCTCCAGCGACGCCACGCACGCGTTCTGCGATTGTCTACTGCGGGGTTCTTCCAGCGGCGCATTGACGCTGTTGTCAATGTCGTCTGCCACCCGGCAGTGTTGTGCAAACTCAATCAAGTCATTGCGGTTGCCAAGTTCCAGCCGCTCCATCAATCGCGCCCGGTGGCTGTTCGCCGTGCTGCGACTGATCTCAAGACGGTCCGCTGACTCTGACAACGACAGACCGCTTCCCAGAAGCCGCAGGATTTCCTTCTGCCTGGGAGAGAGTTGCGTAGCCTGCTCGTGGATAGAGTTCAGATCGGACACGTCGATGCACTCAAAGATTCTGTTGAATCTGCCCGCCAGCCGTCGGCGGTCATCGCAACATCCACAACTGCGTGCAAAGCCCGCCAGCGATTTCAGAGAATTGACGGTCGGATCGTCGAAAGCAACTGGCTTCAATCCTGGTTGCCATCCTGCGAATCGCCGGTGTTCTGCATTTCGTCATCCCACGCAGTGCGAATCTGCATCAGGCGGCGCTCGACCGTTCGGATGGACAGCTCAAGCAACTCCGCCGTTTCTGTCACGGTGTTACCCTCAAGTCGACACAACGCGATCTTTCGATGCTCTTCGCTGGGCAGCAGCTCGAGCAGCCGCGTCGTCTCTTCTTCGATCATGGCGATGGACATCGGAGACGGTGCCTCGCTGACGAAGTGATCGAATGCCCCTCCGGATGAATCCGGCGGTCCGATGGAATCACCACGGACCTTCCCGCCGCCACGTTTCAGAGCTTTTTCGCGATTGACGTAATCCGCCACCTTACGTCGCGTCATCACAACAATAAGTCGCCACATGCTTTCGCGATTCGAAAGATCGGGAAGCTTCCCTTGAACCGTGCTGAAATACAGGCTTTCGAACACGCTGGCGGCGACGTCTTCCTCGTCAGTCATGCGTCGCGCGGTGCCGCTCATCTGATTTCGCGCGATACGGGCGACAGACGCGAAGCAGTGTGCCCACAGCCCTCGAACGGACTCCTCGTCCCCTGCCTTCATTCCGCCGATGAATGCGGTGATTGAGCCCGTGTCGCTGTCGTCGTCTTCGGGAAAGCGGAACTCAATCAGTCCGCCGTCCCGCCCGAGGCGAATGCTGGTTCCATCCTCGATCAGCACATGCGTGACCGATTCATCGTCAATGTACGATCCGTTGGCCCCAGTCGACGAGTATTGCCACACACCGCCTTCGAAGAACACCGTCGCGTGAGACCGCGAGACACGCGGGTGGTCCATGACGATATCACACTCGGACAGGCGACCTATTCGCACCACGTCGCCCGGCTCGAGCACCCTGTACTGAACAGAGTCCCCGTCCATACCGATGACAATTTGAATGTGCAGGCGTTGGCCGGAGCTGTCGGGCATTGGAAATGGGCTACGTGACGGGACGGGGTGACTGAGTTCAACAGGACTGTGCTGTCGGGACACGAGAATCGTCAGGACATGGAAACCCGCAATGTGCGAGTGCCGCCAGAATGATTCAATTCTGGTCCCGATCACTCGCGGACCGCAAGTGTGGGGAATTCAGTCCCGATGTTCCAGGTGGCGCCTTGAATATGATCCAGCCCGCGCCTTGCTCACCGCGCGGCTCAACGCCCAGTAAGTGCCGGACGAAGAAGTCGCGGCGGCGACGTTTGCCGTAGGGCGACTCTCCCACTCCATGTCCGCCGCCGGGGACAACCAGCAGATCGAAATCCTTCTCTGCTTTGACCAGGGCAGCGACGACCTGCATGGTCGAGGCTGGATCGACATTGCGATCGACTTCGCCCACTGTCAGGAACAGTTTGCCGGAAAGCCGATGGGCGTTTGTGACATTCGACTGCTCCTCGTAGTGAGGTCCGATCGGCCAGCTCATCCACAGTTCGTTCCACCAGATCTTGTCCATGCGGTTGTCGTGACAGCCACAGTCGGACACCGCCACGGTGTAGAAGTCTCCGTGGGCCAGCAATGCCCGAGTGGAACTCTGCCCGCCCGCCGAACCGCCGTAAATACCGACGCCACGGCTCACATCCATGTATGGGTACATTTCGGCTGCCGCCCTCATCCATGGGATACGATCTGGAAAACCGGAATCGCCCAGGTTCTTCCAGCAGACGTCGTGGAATGCCTTCGACCGATTCGATGTCCCCATCCCGTCGATCTGCACGACGATGAAACCGATCTCCGCAATTTCCTGCGCCGAGAAGACCTCGGAGAATGACTTCGGGACGAACGATCCATGTGGCCCCGCGTAAATCTTCTCGATGACCGGGAAGATCTGTGACGGCCCCAGGGTCGTGGGCCGGAAAATTACGCCGTGAATGTCCGTTTCTCCGTCGCGACCTTTCGACACGAATCGTTCCGGAACTTGCCAGCCGGTTTCGAGCAGACGCGACCAGTCCGCCTTTTCCAGCTCACAGACCAGTTCACCCGTCTCGACGCTGCGAAGTTCGGTGACCGGCGGCAGGTCGACTCGCGAATATGTGTCGACGATGAAGCGTTTGTCTGGTGAGTACTCGATCGAATGCGTGCCGTCGCCGGCCGTGAGCATGGTCAAACCGCTGCCGTCGAAGTTAATACGACAGAAGTGGATGTAGTACGGATCCTGCTCCGGATAGATGCCGCTGGCCCGGAACCAGATCTGACGCTTGTCCGTGTCGACGCGTTCGACTCGCCGCACGACCCACTCACCTTGGGTGATCTGCTTCTTCACTTCCCCGCTAATCGAGTCGTACAGATACAGGTGATTCCAGCCGTCTCGCTCGGACATCCAGATCAGTTCGTGCGTGTCGTGAAGAAGACGGAAGAATTGTTTGTAGGCGTAATCAACGAATGTCTCACTCGCCTCATCGACAATCGTCGTCGCCTCGCCCGACTCTGCGTCGACTGAGATGACACGCAGTAGCTGGTGCCCGCGCTGGTTGTAGACGAAGTAAAACCGGCTCGAATCCGGAGCCCAGTGAATCTGAGGCGGCTGCAGCCAGGGATTCGGAAACAGCTCGTCACTGACGGAAACCTCCGTCTGCGTTTCTGCGTGAAACAGGTGAGGAAACGATTGCGGGATTTCATCTCCCGGTTTCAGGTAATCATGCGAATGGAGCTTCGGCTGAAGCTGATCGTCGGGAGCAGATTCGATGAAGCTCACGGTGTGTTCCTCGCCGGCTCGCGTCTTCAACGCAACGATCCTTTTCGAATCCGGCGACCACGACACGTGATTGTGTTGATACCGATTCCCCTGCGTACCGCGACTGCCAAGCATCACACCCTTCGCATCCGGGCCGTCGAGCCGCAGACTGTGATCGCTCACAAACGCTCGCCACTTCCCATCCGGAGACCGTCGTCCCTCGGGTTGTTTATCACGGCCGTTCTTATCGGCTCCCTGCGGCGGCTTGACTCGTGCGTCCGGTCGCTCGACTTCCCGTTCTTTGTTGTCAGGGTCGAGCTTCGTGAACTTCTCCGAGGTGCGATCGAATTCCCAGGTGGCGGACTTCGTGCGGATCAGAATGCAGTTGCAGCCGGCCGCCAGGTCGAGCTCGGTAACCGGCAACGCATCTGGCTGCACTTCCTTGCCAGAATCTTTTGCGAGGGCTTTCGCGAATTCGTCGTGGTCGAATGCAGCATCACGTGATCCGGCTGCGGCATCGACCAGCACAAACTCGTGCGTTTCCGGCCCGGTCGCGACCTTGTACCAGAAGCGATTTCCGTCACTGTCCCAGTGCGGTTTGACAGTCTTTCGAAACACGGTGTTGCGGGTCGATTGACGGAGCTTGTCGGCACGGTCGTAATCGGCCTGAGTGCCCTGGGCGATGAGCAGTCGTGTGTTCGTTACCAGCAGTAGAACCGCCATTGCGGTTGTCGTTCGAAGCATGGTGTATTTCGTTCCGTGACTGTGTGACGTTGGAGTCTCGCAATTGGGCGACAGGTGCCGCCGAGTACAACATACCGCCTGAACGCAGAACTCCGACAGCCACGGAACGACGACTCAACTCTCGTCTGTCTCCTTCGCGACCTCGTTCCAGAACATGAATTCGCCGTCTGACGCGTCGAGCGCCGCCATCCCAGGATTCCACAGATTTTCGTTGTCGGAACCGTTGAGGTAGATGTCGTTCGCAGCGACGGCTCCGTTGAGTCCACTGGTGATGTGCCACTGGCTCTGCGCAATAGTGTCCGGGAAAATATTCACACAATGTTAACTTGCGCGATTTGGGTTGTTGAATTACAAGCCTTGCATGTCACGCAGAAAGGAAAACATTTGCGGCAACGAGAAGTCTCGTGCCGCCT
>Ga0114999_10001749_pt1 | contig 29746 bp, 27 predicted proteins | sample ArcticOcean_MG_C_3_FD_89820 | JGI IMG/M metagenome (GOLD analysis project Ga0114999, IMG submission 89820) | Marine microbial communities from western Arctic Ocean - ArcticOcean_MG_CB8_126 | ecosystem: Environmental > Aquatic > Marine > Oceanic | place: Arctic Ocean: Canada Basin | collected...
CCCGCGCCCCGTCGTCGCCCGCGCGAGCCCGCTCGAGCAGATCGATCAACATCGAACCGCTGCTGTCAGATTCGGACATGCTCTCTCGACACCCGGGGCCATGGGACAACCCGCTCAGTCTAACCCTGCCCGGACGGCGGCCGCTACCACGACCCGACTGCGGCATTCCCACACGCGACTCCTGCTCCTGCCCCTGCTCCTGCCCCAATGGGCCTCGACTGGAATACTGACATGGATTTCGACCCGGGACACTCGGTGGTGTGATGGAATTGAACATACAGACCCGGCGGACATATCCGACACATGTCACGAGCGATCTGGACGAATCAAACGACCACGGGACGACAGGCGGCAGGCAGGCACCAGGCCCGATTCAGATCTTGCCACGCTTCCGCCGACTCGCCTCCATCAGCAACTCACGCTCCCCATCGCTCAGGCTCGCCTCGCCCTCGCGACTGATCTTCTCGAGCAACGCATCGACCTGGTCATCGAGACCATCGACCGACGGCTTGTAGACTCGGACCGAAGGCCGAACCGCACGGCGACGCCAGAACCGCATTCGTTTGGATACCCCGTCCGAAATCGAACTCAAGCGGATCCCGCTTCGATGGTAACCATACCCGAATGCCGCTCCGCCCAAATGAGCCATGTAGGCGACATGAGTCTCACCGCCAAACATCCCCAATGCACGTATCACGTCCAACACCACCAGGCCCACAACCAACATCCCCAACTCGACCGGGATGAACATCATCAACAACACCTTCATTTTCGGAAAATGGACCGCCGACAGGACCATCACCGCCATCACGCCTCCCGATGCCCCCACCATCGGTACCACGCTGCCACCCGATGCCAACTGCCAACCCAGATGACAGACACCACTGACCAGAACGCCCAGCAAATACACCCAAAAGAACTCGCGCCGACCGTAGATCCCCTCGATCAATCGACCGAACATCCACAGACAAATCATGTTGAAGGCCAAGTGCAATAACGTGGTCTGGTCGTGACAGAACCCGTACGTGATCACTCGCCAGGGAAACTGCCAGGCAATCGATCCGATCTCGGAACGACGCATCACACCCCGTACCCGATATCGCGCCCCGTCCGATTCGACCGCCGCCTCGACAGCAACCCACGAGTCCGGATCGGTTCGGAAGTCGGTGCGGACGTCGAGAAACAACTCGGGGTGCTTCAGACGAACACGCTGCAACTCTCGTGCACCACCGTGTAACACCACCACGTAACTCCCGGCCGACAACAACTGGCCCTCAACACGTTCGACCGGTGCCGGAACGTGAAGATTGGCTCCGTCGCGAGCCACGGTGAACGTGGCCGGGAGATGCAACAGGTGACCCAGTGGCTTGTAAAACCACGTCGCAAAGAAGACGACAATGTTGAGAATCACCAGAACCTTGACGGCCGACATCGGCCCGGACGGACGGGCACCGCCGCCAAAGCCGCCGCCAGATCCGCCACCAGATCCGCCACCAGTTCCGCCGTAGGACCCCTGCCATGAGGCCGATGACGAGGCGTCGTCGCGGTGATAATCGCGATTGTGGATTCCCATGCCCGCTCCCTGGCATCTCATGGACCGGAAATCGGATTAGGAATCCGGCCGGCCGTCTTGGCGTCGTGCCACACACTCCGGCTCGAACCCGAGTGCTACTTCCGTCGGTTCCCCGTCACTCGAGATACCGTCGCCGCTGAACTGCTCGAACCCGGCAGACTGCGTTCCAACGCACCGTTCTGCTTCAACAACCGGTTGGCTCGATCATGGTTCGACTTCAGGTCCCGACGCAACGTGTCCACCGTCTCGATCGACTGGTTGCGATCCTCCTCGGCCGCAGCAATCGCACGCACCAAGCCGTCGATCATGTAACCGGGCAACTTGCCCTCGAGTCCCGCCAGGTCGGCGTTGCCACCCATCAACTCCGCAAACCGCAACCGCAACTGCTCGTCAGCCTTCAAGTCCACTTCGCCCTTGATCCGAGCATCCAGACCCGTGTCGTCGGATGTCTGATCAGCCTGAGTCAGTAGGACCTCGAGATTGACGAAACGGGTCTTCTGGTGAGCGGGAATCAGAGACCTCAGACGCCACTTGCCGCTTCCCCAACTCGCCACCTGGTCCGCCGCCCGCAACTGCCACGTCGGCTTCCAGACACGGAACCCGTTCTGAACCGCTCCGTCCTGAACGAACGTGCCGACAAACCGCACGCTCCCGTCCGCGTTCTTCAGGAATCCATGGACCATCAATGGCTGCTGGTCGTTGCCTCCACCGGTCGACACAACCGCCATCGTTTCCTGATCACGTGTCTGTAGGTAACCGTTTTGCGCGTTGACCGTCACGGTCACGTCGTCAGAGAAATCGCCCCAACCTCGCTTGGCGTTCGCCAGGTCCACCTGGCTCGCGTCGTGACTGAACCGCCCGCGACGCAACTCCTCCTGGTCAGTCTCAAACTCGCCACGGTAACCCGACAATCTCTTGTGCCAGGACGAACGAACCTGGTGAGTCCGAGCCGACAGCGCAATCGCCGCCACAGCTCCGATCAACACCAAACCAGCAAACACCTTCCCCGACCAATGCATTCCTGCTCCTCTCCAGATCTGCCGCCAGACCACACGACCAAGCAATCTTAGGCCCAAACTTCCCGGTCGGTCAAGAAGAATGAACCCCAGGCCGCTCAGACCGACAGCCGACCCGACCAAGCAATCACCCCGATCTCCCCCAACACCAAAACCCGCACAACCTGCCCAACAGACAGACATACCCACTCCCGCCACTCTTGACTACAATTGCCCACCAGCAGCGGCACGCCGCGAACATCGCACGCCACGGATTCCCGTCCAAATGAACTCCGCATCCGTCCGCCGACACAACCTCGCCCCGGACCAGGTGCTCTGCGATCACTGTACCGGCCGCTGCTGCCGATACTTCGCACTGCCCATCGACACCCCCGTCGACCGCAACGACTACGAAAACATCCGCTGGTACATGCTCCACGGTGACGTCTCGGTCTTTGTCGACGACGACAACTGGTACCTGCTCATCCACAACACCTGCGATCAACTCGACCACTCCAACCGCTGCGGCATCTACGACAACCGACCCACCCTCTGCCGAACCTACTCGACCGCCAATTGCGAATTCGACAACGACGCCTGCTACGACCGACTGTTCGAACAGCCCGAACAGATCCAAGAATACGCCGAAGCCCTGCTCGGTCGACGTCGACAACGTGGACCCGTCTCGCTGCCCGTTCTGGAGGCCGCAACATGAACCAGCCACGGATCAAGCCGGTCACCCTCAAGGGGTTTCGTGACCACCTGCCCGGACCGATGCACGCCCGAGAACAACTGATCGACTCGGTCCGAAGTGTCTACCGCAGCTACGGCTTCTCGCCCATCGACACTCCGGCACTCGAGTACAGTGAGATCCTGCTGGGGAAAGGCGGCGAGGACTCCGACAAACAACTGTTCCGCTTCACCGACCAGGGCGGTCGAGATGTCGCCATGAGGTTCGATCTCACCATCCCACTAGCTCGCTATGCAGCACAACACCTGCACGAAATCGGCACTCCCTTCAAACGCTATCACGTGGGAACCGTCTGGCGCGCCGAGAAACCCCAGAAAGGACGCTACCGAGAATTCATCCAGTGCGACTTCGATACGATCGGCACCACGTCCAATACCGCCGACATCGAAACCCTGTTCGTCATCAATGACCTCATGGAACGCATCGGATTCACTCGGTTCACAATCCGAATCAACAATCGCCGATTGCTCAACGGACTGCTCGAAACACTCCAACTCAACGACCACAGCGACCAAGTCCTCCGCTGCCTCGACAAACTCGCCAAAATCGGACCCGAACGAGTTGCCGAGGAACTCAAGCAACGAGTCGGGCTCTCGAGTCAACAGGCGGCCGGAATCCTCGAACTCGCCGACTGCCACGGCACACCCGACACAATCCTCGATCAACTCGCCCTCCGCCTCGACCAATCCGAAATCGGGACCCAGGGTGTGTCACAACTCCGGGAACTCTTCCAAGCCTGCCGGGTGGCCGGGATCCCCGACGACCGCATTCAACTCGACCCCGCCATCGCTCGCGGACTCGACTACTACACCGGCACCATCTACGAAACCTTTCTCGACCAATTGCCCGGAATCGGCAGCGTCTGCTCCGGAGGCCGCTACGACAACCTCGCCGGATTGTTCACCTCACAACCACTGCCCGGCGTCGGAGCCAGCCTCGGACTCGATCGACTCCTCGCCGCCATGCAGGAACTCGAACTCGTCGACCAGAACACCTACGCCGCCGATGTGCTTGTGGCTCACTTCGATTCGCAACACGCCGCCGACTACCTCGCCGTAGCACGACGACTCAGAACCGCAGGCATCTCGTGTGAGGTCTACACCGACCCGCGGCCGCTCGGTAAACAACTGAAGTACGCCGACCGAAAAGGGGTTCGACTCGTCGTGATCGCCGGGGCCGATGAATTCGAAAACGGTACGTGGCAAATCAAGAATCTTGCCAGCGGGGAACAACTCGAGATCAACGACGAACAACTCGTCACAACACTCGCCGACGCACTCGAACAATACGACGACTGACACCTCCTCTTGCCAACTTCACGACGCTTTCTATCATGCCAATCCAATAGAGACGCGATGCCGCCGAAACGATCCGGCACGGGAACCGAGACCTCAATCATGAACCCACACCCAACTCGAGCCGGTATCGCAACACGACTCGCACTCGGCCTGGCACTCGCACTGTTCATCACCCTGCTCGTCGCACCACCACAGGCCCAAGCCCAGGCCGATGCCGCTCCCGCCGATGCCGGTGATACCGACGGATCCGAACAGCCTCAACGCGTTGCCACCTCAGGTGGCACGTTCTGGAACTCGATCGGATACCTGATGGTCACCCTGCTCGTCGGAGCCTCGATCTACGCCGTCTGCCGCTCGAGCCGCCGAAACTGACCGCGGGCCCTATTGGACTGGCTAGTGGTCCAACTGAGCCGATCGCACGAAACTGCGGAATTCGTCCTCGAACTCCGACACCGCTGCTCGCGGCCCCACCAACTTCAACAGGAACGGCCGAGGCCGCATCGGGATCGCCACGCCCAGCAAACGCCAATCCTCGTGAGGACCCGGTCGACTGCCAACCCGACTGCCGAACGTCCCGCGAACATCCAGCCACTCCGATGACGTCCCGTCGACTCGCAATGTCTCACGACGCGGACGACTACCCGGCGACTGCTGAAACTGACCGACCCAACGTTCGAGATTCGCCTCAATCCCACCGCCCATCGTCGTCAATGTCAACATCATCTCGCCCGACTCCGAACCAATCATATACTTCGCCTCGTAGAACTCCGATTCGGGCTGTTCGTCCCACGACGCGGGCACATCGAAACGGATCCCCATCAACTGCTTGACTCGACTCGCAGTGCCCGATCCCAATCCGTCATCTGACGAACTGCTCGACGACTTCGAGTCGTCTCCCGCCTTACGAACCACCACCTCACCGGCCGAACGCACCCGCACTTCCGAGACCGGTGCCTCGGCGCAACCAGTACTCAACGACAACGCGGAACACCCAATCAGCAACAACCCGCAACTCGAACTCATACCACTCATCACTAAACTGTCTCCTCGGACCGGCCCGTGCGGTCGCGGTACTGCCGACTGGCTCGTAGTAATTGCCTCTGTTCGTCCTCGTTGAGCCCTTCGAATCCACAACCGTGGATCTTTTTCAACAACATGTCGACCTCACGCTCGAACGCCCGCTGCCGATCCTGCTCCTGCTCCTCAACACTCGCCTCGCGATGCTGGCGCCACCGCTCCAACAAAGCCTCCTCGTCTTCGATTGGCTCAAACTCCTCGACCACGTCATCCAATGCCAACTCGTACTCCAACAACGCGGAATCCAATTCGTCGCTGGCCCGCCGGCTGGAAATCTCGTCGAGATTCAACACCAGCACCACGGTACCCAGGGCAACCACCCACGTGCCATGCCAACCCGATTGATCGGCCAGCATCCCCGAAATCAGACACCCCACACCAGAAAGTGCACCCAGTCGAAGGTACAAGTCGGTCGCCGTCTCTTCCACCAGCCACTCCGACAACAAACACTCCAGCACACGACCTCCGTCAAATGGATGCACTGGCAGCAGGTTGATCAGCAACAACGCCCAGTTGATCACAAACAACATCATGATCACCGAACGCACCACGTCGAGTCCCGTCGACACACTCAACGCCGGCCAACCCGACAACGGGTTCAAGGCACCCTCGATCAGCCCGGCTCGCCAGACCGTGATCCCCGTCACCAGGCAAACCATCGAATGAACCGCTGGACCGGCCAAGGCGGTCAAGACCTGGGCACGACGAGTGTCATGCGGGGACGGAAACAACAAGCCGCCTAGAGGCCAGGCCAGGATCTCGTCACACCAGCCACCCGTGCCGCGAGCCACCCACACGTGAGACAGCTCGTGCAACAAGACACTGAAACACAAGACCGCCGTCGCCATCAGCCCCAACGACACACTCGGCAACTGAAGACACAACACCGCTCCAGCCAACACAAACCACACGCTGAACCGGATGCGCGTCCCCGTCCACTCGCCCAAGGCGATCGACCACGACATGACTCGAAACTGCCCAGACATGTGCCTATCGTGCTCTCGCCTCGATCGTCTCGCTAACACGCTTCCACCGCCGACAACCGATCCTATCAATCCGCTGCCGATTTGGGAATCACCCGAGAATCGGCGTCAGGCACTCAACACCAACCCCCCACTAGCTGCATTCCCCGTCCGGGCCGCAACACGGACCAACACCGCTCGACAACTCACCCAAACCAATCACATCAACCAATCCCACTGGACCCGGTCCATCAGCGGGTCCATCAGCGGGTTTCGGAGAAAACGCTCGAACCGTCACGCTACGGAACTCGATTCCCTCGACTACAGTCCACGGATCCTGCTGCCGCACCAACAACTCGACCCCCACTAGCCCCGCCGCACGAAACGACTCGAGCAACCGGTCCTCGCGGTACGCACCGCTCACGCAACCGCTCCAAAGCGACTCGTCACGCTGCAAATGTTCCGGCACATCACGATTCGAGACAATGTCGCTGATCACCGCCCGTCCACCCGGCTTCAAGACGCGGGCCAACTCGTCAAACAACCGGATCCGATCGCCGGGATCCACCAAATTCAATACACAGTTGGACACCACGATGTCGATCGAATCCGACGCCACCAGCGGCCGGTCCCGCCGCCAACCACGAATCGCCGCCTCCGTCCGATGCCAACTCTCGAGATCTCCAATCGACTCGTCAGCCAGATGGACTTCAAGCCGCTCGAGATCCAACGACAGGTCCTGGATGCGGCCCTTCAGAAAACTCACGTTGTCGTAACCGATCGCCGCCGCCACCCGAGACTTTGCACCACGCGCCAACGCCAACATCTCGTCGCTCGCGTCTACCCCGATCACCTCGCCCGTTGGACCGACAACCTGAGCCGCTATGAAACAGGACTTCCCGCCGCCGGAACCCAGATCCAACACAACGTCACCCTCGACGACATAACGACTCGGGTCGCCGCATCCGTAATCCCGCTCGATCACCTCAGAGGGAATCGCTTCCAAAAACCTGGCATCGTACTGAACCGCACAACACAACTCCGGCTCCACCGCACGAGCTGCCGCCGCATAACGCCGCGATACAGCCGCCTGAACCGAAAACTCCTCATTCTGACCTGACATCAACTCGTCTCCCCCCCAATACCGGACCGCCAAAACCGTGTCGCCATTGTAGCGTTGCTTCGACTCCTCGCTACAAACTCGAAACATCGAAACACCTCACCCCGCTCACCCCGCTCACCCCGCTCACCGACGCTCTGGCCACTTCAACCATCACCGTGTTATCCTTCAGGACAGACCGGCCAAACACCCCGACTGCCGCGTCTCACCCCACCGCGCGACGCATCGATCCTCACCGGTCCCCCGTGGCCTGCAAATCCGGAAGAACGCCGCATGGATCTGCCCAGCTGCCCCGCCTGCAATCAGTCGGTCCTCGACGACGACGCCATCCATTGCCCCTTTTGTGGCGTCTCCATGAGCGGCGACGGGACCAGCGTCTCCGTCCAGCAACACCCCAGTCCTACCACGACTCCCGCCCAAACCGACTCCGAACACGACGAAGTCGCGACTGACGGCAGCCCACAACCGAGCAGCTTCAACACCCAGGCCAAGGCCGCTCCGGCACCATCCAGCGACAACAGCGACCCGTTCGCCGTCACCCCGGTCGCCTCCAAACAAACCGTCCCCGCCGCTTCCAAACCCACCCGGAAACGGACCTGGCGGGTGCACTGTCCGATGTGTGACACGCCAGGATTCCTCCCACGACAAGCCGCCGGACACGAAGTCAAATGCGCTAACCCCGAATGCCTCGTCCCCATCTTCACAGCACCCGCCAGCTCGGACGAGACACCACAATCACCCGAACCAGACAACCCCGAAACGACCAACGCAGCCGGCGGACGTGGACCCGTCGTGGCACTGCTGCTGATCGCAGTCGCCGGGGCGGCCGCCACAGGCTGGTGGTTCCTGACCCGCCCACCCGACACCGCAATCACCAACCCTACCACCACTGCAGATCCCTCAGGCAACACCACGGCCCCTGCACAAACCGCCAAGGACCACTCTGACGGCACGGCCACGACCAAACAGACACACGCCAGCAATCCGGCTTCCGCAGCATTCACGACCGAAACCATCCGCCTCAAGGCGCCGCCACTCATGGTCGCGGCCGCCCAACAACGAGACCGAAACCGCAGCAAACCGTTTTGTCGAAGGTTGACGGCCGAATACTTCGCCCGCATCGGGCGGACCGACGCCGCCCACGCCGAACTGAAACAACTCGCCCAGATTGGATCCGATCTGCCACACCTGCACATCAACGCACTCGTGCAACTGTGGTGGCACGAACAATCGCCGGGCACCGCAAAACCGGGACCACAACTCGAACAGGCCGTCCAGAGCTCCACCCACCTCAGCCCCAGCAACCCCTTCGCAGTCGACGCCGCCATCACCCTTACGTGTGCACTGATCGCCTCCGACCAAGTGGCACTCGCCGAATCCACCATCAATCGACTCTGGAATCCAAGCCTCTCCTCGCAACTCCGACTCGATCAACTCCAATGCCGACAAGACGGCACATTCCACCTCGACAACCGACTCACCCACCTCCACTCGATGCAGAACGACGCGTCACCCGACTGCCTCGTCATCGCTCGACTCTGCAGCCACCAACACTCAACCGCCGCTCTCAAGTGGTCACTCCAGGCCGGCACTGAATCCGCCCGAGCAAATCGGATCGCAGCCTGGGCCGTCGCGACACGCCAGGTCAACTCGCCCAACTCAGCCAAGTCGCTGGAACTCACACTCGCCGATCAAAACCCTGCCGTCACCGCACTCGTCCACGCTCGCATGGCACTCGACGCCGCAGGACACGGCAATTCGGACGCCGCCAACCACTCGATTCAACAAGCCCAAATGGCTCTCAGGATCTGCCCCGAAACTCGAACCGTCACACTCGGAAACCTCAAACAAACATTCCAAAGCCCCATCGATGACGTCTCCGGCTGGTGGCTCAAAGCCCAAGCCCAGGCCGAACTGCTCGGAGCACTCTGCCTCACCGGACAACTCGACCCGGCACGATCTCTGCTCACCGATACGCTCGCCACCGCTCGCTCACTCGGACCAGCTCAGACCGATATCGCCAACAAACTCAAAGCCATCAAATCGGCCGGCACCAATCGACTCGTGCAACAGGTCAAAGCCATGCTCGAATTGACCGGCGACGATCTCGCCCGACAGGCTGCCGTACAATACACCTCCAAGTGCCGCGACTGGATGAAACTGGCTCAACAACGCTCCGCCTGCCTCGACCGACTCCATCGCTGGGCCATCCTCCACGGACTCGGCCCAACTGCCTGGAACGACATTCGCGAACACGGACTCACCAACGACACCACGCTCCGCGACCCATTCCTGGCCTCCACACTCCCCTCGTTCCTCTTCCTCAACTTCCAGGCCGCCGGCAACACCGACTCCACAACAGCCATGAACCAGGCACTCCCGCCCGGGCTGACCATCGATGCCACCGAAACCCTCCGCCAAACCGCACGCACCGCCCTCAAGCAAGGGAACCTCCAGGCCGTCAGCCAAGCCATAAACGCCGATGCCCGTTCGCGGACCGATCGAATCTCACGCTTCGACCGACGCCGCGTCCTCTTCGAACTCCTCGCCGTCGCAGCCGCATCCGACTCGCCAAAACACGCCCTCCAACTCATCGGTTTCATCCGCGACCCGCGACTGGCCATCTGGCGCGAAGAAGCCTATCGACTGGTCGCCGCACAACTGGCTTCCAACCACCACCACGCAATCGCCTGGGACTTCGCCATGCACGCCGACCGATTACCCACCGAAACCGTCGCACTGCTCGCCGGACTGCTCGAAGGACTCCCACCTGAAACACCTTCCACCGACAAACCCTGAAGCCGACTCAACGCCAGAACCAAACCACACACACACCACCGTGAAACTGGGCAAGATGGGAGACCCGAACCGACTGGAACGCACGTTCGCGTCGCAACGCCCACACCATCCCCGAATCCATCCTTCAAGATCTACACGCCAATCGACCGAAGTCGGCATAGGTGCTTATCTTCCGTTACCAACTCCCACTCGCCTGGCGACAAGCACTTTAGGTTGCACCTTGGCCGCATCGGCATAGAATCACCGTCGAGTTGGCCGCGAGAACTGGCCCGGACCTTGGGCCGCCCAATCCGATCATTTCCCGGCAACCTGCCGCGAACCCCTTTGGCCAACTCCAGATCCGCTCTCCGACTTCAAGGAATGCACAGTGCACCGCCCCACCCGCATCCTCGTCACGCTCGCACTGCTCACCACCCTCGCACTGCCAGCGCCCGCCCGAGCTCAGAGTACTCCGCCCGAGGTCAAGATCGTCCTCCAAAGCACCGACGCTGCGCTCAAGGACATCAAGCTGCTTTTGGACCTGACCTCCAAGGTCGAACAGAAGCAATGGATCAACGTCAAAGACGTCATTGAGACGTTTCTCTTCGGAATCGACACCAAGAAGCCCGTCTCCATCAACGTCATATTGGACAGCAAGGAAGAAGAATTCCACTTTGTACTGCCTGTGTCCAATCTCAAGAAGTTCATTGCGGACAATCTCGAGGGCTTCGATTACACCGTTCGCAAAATTAGTCCGACTCTGTATCGCCTCAGCGAGAACAAGAAGATCCTCGCCTATATGCGTTACCAAAACAGCTACGTCACGATCGACGGGAACCGTAATCATGTCAATGCTGTCTTCAACCCGACTGCCGCGACCGCCGCACTGCTCGCCAAAAAACATACCCTTTCGGCCACAATCAAGAATTCGGCAGATGGACAGGACGCACGTCGAGACAAAATCGTTGAGATCAAGAACAACCTCCTTGCAGCCATCAAGCCTCGCAAAAACGAGACTCGCGAACAGATAGCTCTGCGAAGAGAACTTACCGAACTGCTATGGGGTGAAGCCGGGCGTTTCTTTGCCGAGTCAGAAGCCCTGTCGCTTGGATTCCGGATCGACCGCAAAACCAAGCAGGCTCACCTGGACATCGACCTCGTGGCCCTGTCCGACACCGACCTCGAAAAGGCGATCAACGACCTCGCCAATACGCCCAGCCACTTTACCAACGTGTCCCGAGCCGACGACTCCATCCTCTCGTTTCGTATCAACCATCCACTCGATGCATTCCGTCGCACCAGCCTGCAAGCAGTGCTCGCCGCCATCCAGCAGGCCAGCCAGGCCGAAATCGATCGAACTGCCTCGGCAACCGATGCTCAAAAAGCCAACAGCAAAACCGCCCTCAACTCCGTCGTCACCGTCATCCAGTCCACTCTCGCCAAAGGACTCCTCGACGCCTTCATCCAAGTCACGCCAACGGCCACAGGGGCCCATGTCATGGTCGCTGGAATCCGGACCCACAAGGGACAACAACTCCGAGCCGCACTCGTCGCACTTCCCAACTCGACCGCACCCACCAATGTGCAACTCGATTCCGAGACGATCGGTGATGTCACGCTTCACGTGGTGACCGTCCCCGCCAAGCTGCGTGCAGACTTCGCTTCGATCTTCGGCGACGCGACCACACTGCTCGTCGGAACCAGCGACAACGCCGCCTGGTGCGCCGCCGGACCCGGTGCCCTCGAAGCACTCAAGGCCGCCATCAATGAGCAGGCAGACCAACCGGCTCCCGACAAGTCCGACCCCACCTTCTTCGACCTCGCCATCAAACTCAGTCCCTGGATCCAGGCTCTCGACAAACGTATGGGAACCAAGGGAGAAGTCTCCGACCGCAAGCTGGCCATCAAGGCGTTCGCGGGCGGACAGGACACCCTCGAACTCAAACTGCAACGCGTCGACAACCGAGTAGTCGGACGTACCACGCTCGGAACCGGGGTCCTCAGATTCCTCGGCAAAAAGTTCGCGGAATTCTCAAAAGAGAATTTCTAGTAACGCAACTCGGTGACCCAGTCGGCCCGCCACGTCTACGCCATGTTGACGCCGCCGCAGATGTTGTAGGCCTGGCCTGTGATCATGCGGCCGGCGTCGCTCGCCAGGTAGACCGCCATCGGGGCAATGTCCTCCGGATCCAGACGACCGCCAATCGGAGTCAAACCCGATTCGTGCTCATCCAACACCCGGCCCAACCGATCGGCGTCGTAGGCGATCCGCTTGTCGTTCATCAATGTTCGTACCGGACCCGGACAGATGCAGTTGACCGTCACTCCCAACGACGCCGTCTCCGACGCGGCCGTACGCATCAGGCCCAACACGCCGTGCTTGCTCGCCGCATAAGCCGCACCGTGAAAACTGCCGATCCGACTATTGATCGACGCCACGGTGATCACTCGGCCCCAACCCGATTCAATCATCGACGGCAATGACAGCTTCGTCAGCCGGTATGGTGCAGTCAGATTCACCGCAAGAGTCAATGCCCAAAAGTCGTCGTCGAAATCGACCAGCGGCCGAGGATCCGAGCTGCTGCCGACTCCGGCATTGTTCACCAACACCTCGACACTACCCAAAGACGACTCGATCGCGGCCAGCAACGTCGCCGGCACATCAGCATCGGTCAGGTCCGCTGGAAACGACTCGGCCGTACCACCCGCCGAACGAATCTCACCGACAAGCGACTCCAATTCGTCCTCGGATCGAGCCGAAACCGCTACCTTCGCTCCCGCTAAACCGTAAGCCAGACAAATGGCCCGACCGATCCCACGACCCGCTCCGGTCACCAACGCCACACGACCCGACAATCCCTGCATACTCGTCCTTCTTCCCCTCGGCTCTGCCGACACTCGATACGCCGCTGATCCACGACGTTGGTTGAATGGTTCCGATGACCCGGTTAAAAACAAGACACCTACCACCAATCGCACATTGTAAACCTTCCTGATACTCGTTCTCAACCAACCCGAACATTCACGTCGACTCGCCCCCCCTCCCTTCGGCCTCGATCCCGCCATGCCGCTGACACTCACACTCCGAAACGACTCCAAGGTTCCGATCGAAGTCGACACCGTGCGACTCGCCGACGTCCGAGGCCAAACCCACAAACAGATACTCGCCATCACCGTGCTGCACGGCAATGTCCGAGAACCACTCGGCACGTTCTTCGGTGCCGACGGCTCGGCCAAGGACGACAACACACTGGTCTGGGTCGGAGATTGTCATCGCGTCAAACGGATCGCCGTTGGACTCGACGAGGGCACCGTCCGAGTCGAAGGGGATGCGGGCATGCATCTTGGTGCCGAAATGACCGGCGGAGACGTGATCGTCGATGGGAACGCGACGGATTGGGTTGGAGCCGAAATGCACGGCGGTCGGATCCATGTTCACGGAAACGTCGGACACCTGCCCGGAGCCGTCTACCGCGGAGGATATCTCGGCATGACAGGGGGCGAAATCCTCGTCGACGGGAACGCCGGTAACGAAATTGGACACTCGATGAGACGGGGACTGATCGCGGTCGGCGGACGGATCGGGGACCTCTCTGGAGTCAACCTGATCGCCGGGACCATCGTCGTCGGAGGTGAACCGGGGATTCGACACGGAGCCGGCATGAAACGCGGTACCATCGTGTTCCTCGACCCCAGCTCGCCACCCGATATGCTCCCCACGTTCCGGCACGCCGGACACTGCCAACCCACTTTTCTCAGACTCTACCTCAAACACCTCAAAGACCTCGGCTGGCCCGTCCCCGATGGCTCACTCGATGCCAACTATCAACGACACATCGGCGACTTCCTCGAACTAGGAAAAGGCGAACTGCTGATCCGACACGCATGAATTCACCGGACCCTGCCCAACCCGGACTGTCGTCTGCTTTCGACTCCCCCCTCGTCCATGCCGCCTTCGACACCATCAACCCGAGACAATGTCTCGGCACGCCTGAGTGCTGCGGCTCGGCTCGTTCCCGATCAGCCAGCCCTCATCGTCTGCGACCGGAATGGTCAGGCCACCGCACAACGGACGTTCCGAGAACTCGATCAACTGGTCGACCGCCTTGCCACCGGTCTGGCTCACATGGGGGTCGAACAAGGGCAACGCATCGTGCTGATGGTCCGACCCGGAGTCGAATTCCTGGCGATGACGTTTGCCCTGTTCCGAGCCGGGGCGGTCGTCGTCCTGATCGATCCCGGCATGGGACTCCGCAAGGTCATCACCTGCCTCGAACAGGCCGACCCACACGGGTTCGTTGCCCTCCCGGCAGTCCAATGGGCCCGCTGCCTCTACCGACGTCGGTTTCCCCAGGCGAAGCTCAACGTCCGAGTCGGAGGCCTGGCTCCGGCGTTGACCAGCTACTCGCGACTCGAACGGACCACACCCGACAACTCACTCACCCCGCAGATCGAATCCGACGACCCCGCCGCCATCATCTTCACCAGCGGCAGCACCGGACCGGCCAAGGGTGTGAAATACGAACACGGAATGTTCTGTGCCCAGGCCGACCTGCTCCAGGCACGTTTCGGGATCCGGGCCAAAGAACGCGACCTGCCCGGCTTTCCGCTGTTTGCCCTCTTCAATGTCACCATGGGTGTCACCACTGTCTTCCCCGACATCGACCCCACACGACCCGCTGCCGTCGATCCGAGTCGGATCGTTGCACCGATCCGAGCACAACAGGTCACACAGGCGTTCGGTTCGCCGGCACTCTGGGACCGGGTCGGCCGCCACTGCCGAAAACACAACATCACCCTGCCAAGCCTCACTCGTGTCCTCTCGGCCGGGGCACCCGTTCCTCCCGATGTGGTCGAGTCGATCCGCGACGCACTCACCGGCGACTCGGCCGACATCCACACACCCTATGGAGCCACCGAAGCACTCCCCGTCGCAGTCATCAGCGGACACGATATCCTGAAACACACCGCCGCCAGCTCGGCACAAGGCAAAGGCACCTGTGTCGGCACACTGTTCCCCGAAGTCGATGTCCGCATCATCGAAATTGACGACGAACCGATCCTCAACTTTCAAGACCTGACCATCCTGGATGACGGCCAGATCGGCGAAATCCTTGTCCGCGGCCCCTCTGTGACGACCAGCTACTTCCGACGCGATTCGGACACCCGAGCCGCCAAGGTTCGCGATCAGGATACCACCTGGCACCGCATGGGGGACGTCGGCTACCTCGACGACATCGGCCGTCTTTGGTTCTGCGGCCGGAAGGCACACCGTGTCCAAACCGAAACCGAGACACTCTTCAGCGTCCCGTGCGAAGCCATCTTCAACCAGCACACCGACGTTCGCCGAAGTGCACTGGTCGGACTCGGACAACCACCCCACCAGAAACCGGCCATCGTCATCGAACGCCATCGAAACGACGAATCGGGCACACAGCTCGCTAAGAAACTCCAGCAGACGGCCGCCGGCTCGACACTCACCGACTCGATCCCGCTCCTGCTCTTCCATGACAACTTCCCGGTCGATATTCGACATAATGTAAAAATCAACCGCGAACAACTCGCAGAATGGGCCGCCAACTGCGTCGCTCGCTGCCAATCTTCCGGAAACGACCCGATTGTTCATCACCTGGCATGAGCCGTCTGAAATGAGAAGCCTCGCGTGAGCAATCTGGTCACAGGTGGTGGAGGCTTTTTGGGTCGCCACCTTGTCGAGCAACTCGTGGCACAAGGGGAATCGGTCCGAGTCTTCTGCCGCAGCGAACCGGGCTGCCTGGGACTCGACAACGTCACCTGGTTCGCCGGCGACGTTCAGGACGCTCGAGCCGTCGCCGAGGCCTGCCACGACATCACGACCATCTATCACTGTGCCAGCCTGGCCGGCATCTGGGGCAAGTGGTCGCTCTACGAAAACACCAATGTCCACGGCACTCGCAACCTGCTCGAAGCTGCCACCCAATCTCAAGTCGCACGCTTCGTCTATACCTCAAGCCCCAGTGTCGTCTTCGACGGCCACGACATGATCGATGCCGACGAATCCCAACCACTGGCCCGGTCGTTTCTTTGCCACTACCCCCGCTCCAAGGCCATCGCTGAAACCGACGTGCTCGATGCCAACCGAGCCGGAACACTCGCTACCGTCGCACTCAGACCGCACCTGATCTGGGGCCCGCGAGACAACCATCTGCTGCCACGACTCATTCGTCGAGCCCGACACGGACGGCTCCGACAAATCGGCGACGGACAGAATGTGATCTCAACCACCTACGTCGAAAACGCCGCCGCCGCTCACATCCAAGCTGCCAACCAACTCGAACCCGATGCCACACACGCCGGCAAAGCCTATTTCATCAATGAACCCGAAAGTGTCAAACTGTGGGACTGGATCAACAGCCTGCTCGAACTCGCCGAATTGCCCACCGTCACACGCTCGATCTCTACACGAAATGCTCGTCGACTCGGAACCGCTCTCGAAATGCTCTGGCGGACCCTGATGCTCACTGGCGAACCGCCAATGACCCGGTTCCTCGCCGAACAACTCGCCACATCGCACAGCTTCACCATACAAGCCGCCCAACGCGACTTCGGCTACCAACCCATCATCGACGTCGACGAAGGACTCAGACGCGTTACACCACACCTGAAACAACTGGCCCAGGTCAGCTAGAGCAGCACGGCTGGAGCAGAACAGCCCGTATCACTCCGTCGAGACCGACCTCACTGGTGGCATGCTGCGGAATGGGTACGGATTCAACTTCGTCACCACATAGTCGCCAGTCAACCAACGCACCAACAACTCCATCTCCGATGGCGTCATCCGCTTGGCATAGCCCGGCATCTGGTTCTTCTCGCCATAATGCTGCCCCGCACTCGGCTTCGACAGAAAACTCTTCAGCCAAGCCGACGAACCATACCCCGAAAGATTCGGATACCCGTCCGAATCATCGTCCGGCACCGCGGCGAACGACTCGCCGATCGTCGAATGACAGTCCACACACGATGTGCCGTTGATCGCGCCAGACCAGTCCCCCTCGACTGCCAACGTCCTACCCCGATCCACCACCGACTTGTCGCCAGTCACCGCTTGGCCGCTTCGGGTGTTGTGGCCAGCCTGAGACACCAGGAATGCCACCAACGCCGACACGTTCTCCTGGTTCTCTTCACTTCCCAACGACTCGGCATCACCCGACCAGTCGGCCATTTCCGACTCGTCCGGATTCAACACGTCTTCGCCGGAAGCGTTCTTGAACCACTCCGAGTTCTTCAGCGGGGCGAAGTGTTTTGAGTAGTCCACGACGACGGCCTGCATCCAGGCGGCCGTTCCGAACTGGCCCAGGTCGGCGGCCGTCGCCTCGGCACGCACTAGACTGCCGTCGGCGGCTCCCGAATAGATCAGGCGACCCCGACCATCGTGACCGTCGTAACGATGACACCCCTTGCAGTGCTTGGCAAACAGACGTGGCCCCTGAGTGAATGGGTCCTCTCGCAACAACGTCACAGCACCGGTGACCGGGATCCGGTTCGGACCACTGGCCAACTCCTTGATCCGCTCGGCGTCGCGATGAGCCTCCTGGATCGCCGCCTGGTGATCCTCGTCACCAGCGTCCTCGTAGAATGCCATCAGAGTCAGGACGCCAATCCCAAGCGTCAACGACCACATGAAGGCCACGTTGAACTTGTGACCAATCACATGACGGCCAATCAACGGCATCGCCGCCACCACCGCCATCAACGCGCCGGGCACATAAATTGAACCAAACGCCAAACCGTAATGTTCCACAAACTCGAATTTCAAGAATCGGAACAGGAACAGGAAATACCACTCCGGCCGAGCCGCCGCGTAGTTCTCCGATGGGTTGGCCGGTGCACTCAACTCGGCACCCTTCCAAATCGCCAAACCCAAGACCAGCAACAACACCGCCAGGCAGGCAATTCCATCCTTCAAGACCTGGTCGGGCCAGAAAGTGGTCTCCGGAGCGTGGTTCGGATCCTTGACCGTCAGACCGTGACGACGAAACACGTAAAGATGCAGACCAAGAAACGCAATCAGCGACGCGGGCAATAACCCGGCGTGCAAGGCAAAAAATCGAGTCAGAGTGTGATGGCCGTACTGAGGACCACCCTGGATCAACTCCTGAGCCTGCTGACCAATCAATGGAGCATTGCCCATGATCTTGGTCGAGACCTGCGTGGCGTAATAACCCTTTTGGTCCCAAGGCAACAGGTACCCGGTCAACGACAACCCCAGTACGATCTGAAGTAACACCAGACCCAGCCAGAAATTCACCTCGCGCGGTGCCTTGTACGCTCCGTCAATGATCACCTGCACCAGGTGAATCGCCATCAATACGATCATCAACTGAGCCGTGAAATGGTGTAGACCGCGGACCACCGAACCGAACGTCATTACGTTCTCGATGTAGTACACGCTCTCCCAAGCCGTGGTCGCACTCGGACTGTAAGCGGTCCAGAGAAAGAAACCGGTGATCATCTGCATGCTGAACGTGAACACCAGCGTGCTGCCCCATACGTATCGCCACCGAGCACCGCCCGGGACGCGCTCGTACAAGGCCTCGTGCAAAAACCCGGCGTATCCAGTGCGGTCGTCGAGCCAGGCCAACAGGCTGCGGATCATATCTCCACCTTCTCAGAAATTCCTCCACGGAAGCTCTTGAACTGCACCCAAATCTCCTCACCCGTGTCGGGCTTCACTCGCAAACTGTCCATGTCGCGAGGCGGAATCGGGTTGTCCTTGCTACCGTCCAACCGAAATGTACTCAGATGACACGGGCAGTAGAAATCGCTCTGAGCTCCACGGAATTCGACCGCACAACCCAGGTGGGGACACACTGTACTGAAAGCAGACACCTCATCCGATTCGCTCCGCAACAACCACACACTGCCAATCGGCACTCCAGGAAACTTGTTCCACGCATCCACCAGGTCGTCCTCGACGGTTACTTGCTGAGGCGTTCCGTCGGACGGCAACAGGGATCGAGTCACCGGTAACTTGATGTAACCCTCCGCATCCTTGCCCACTGCGTCTCTCGAATCGCCCGACTGCCGCTCTCCACGAATCAACGGGTCCAGAAAAAAGATCAGACCCGACAACACCGGGACCAAACCAACCACCACTCCAATCGTCCCGGCCAGGACCTGAGTCAAAAACGCACGACGGGCCGTTTCGGACTTCGAAACGGACTCCTCAGACGCGTCGACTGCATCAGCATCGGCGACCGACGCCTCGGTATCACACTCCCTAACCTCCACGGCATCCTCTAACGAAACACTCTCTGGAGTCTCCGGCGACTGAGGGCTCTCGTCCAACATCAATCATCTCCAGGCAGTCACGACAACACGACGCGACAGGCAACAAGTGGGTCGGTACAGGGTAGGCTGAAATCGATTCGGGGCGCCGCGGAAGGAAATGACCCGAAGATCATAGACTGCGGCCAAGGGTGGGGTCGGTCGCTACCGGGCGACCTCGGGGTGGGGTGAGGCGGTAATGGAGGGGCATGTCCTGTCGTCAGGGAAAGCGAGATAGAGCAGTGTTCTTGCTGAGCCAACCGAGTTTATGGGGATCGATGAAACCAACAACAACCAAGCCGTAGTCGTCAGTCGTCTGGAATCGCCGGAAGGGCAGTCGCCATAGCGTCAATCAGACGAGTCAGACCCAGGTCGAACGGCCCGTCGACGATCGCGCCCGAGGCCTGCCGATGCCCGCCGCCACCGAATTGCTCGGCCACCGACGCCACATCCACTTCGCCGCGACTGCGAAAACTTACTTTCACTCGGCCATCCTGTTGTTCATACGCAATGAAGGCACATTCTACTCCGACAATCCGAAAACACCCGTTGACCACGTCCTCGGTGTCCGCTGCCTCGGCACCAGTCCGAGCGAAATCCTCGCGTCGAGCCGTCAGCCAAGCCAAGCGACCGTCACAGGACAACTCGATCCGGTCCAGCAACCGGCCCCCAATCCGGACCCGAGCCTGTGAACAACGCTCGTACAGCTGACGGTATAATAGGTCCGGCCGGGCTCCGAGGTCAATCAATCGCCCAATCGCTCGCAGCGTACCGCCGTTGGTCGACTGAAAACGGAACCAGCCGGTGTCGGTCGCTATGGCACAGAACAACGCCCGAGCCGCCAATTCCGATATCTCCCAACCCGCCGATTCGGCCAGGTCCATGATCAAGCGACCCGTCGCCTCAGCCGTCGTGTCCTTGAACTCCACTGCCCCCAAGTCATCGCTGCTCTGATGATGGTCGATCACCACCTTCAAAGCGTCCGTCCGACGCAACACGTCACCCACGCCCTCCAACTGCACCCAGGCACTCGTGTCCAACACGATGTGGACGTCCGTGTCGCAGGCCGTTTCCACGTCGATATCCACACCGATCGACTGCACCCGACCACCAGGGTCCAAGAACTTTAAAGACTCCGTGATCGGCGACGGATTCACAATGCGAACCGTCTTGCCAATAGCCTCCAGCAACTCGGCCAGACCAATCTCCGAACCGATCGCGTCCGCGTCGGGCCTCACATGACTCGTCAACACGAATCGCTCGTGTGACGACACCAGATCACAAAATGACTGCCAGTCGATCGCCATCGGTCCCTCTCGTCGCCGATCCGCTCCAAAGGACGTCAGGATAACTCGTCGCCACTCGACTCGCCAGCTCCCACACCCCCGACCGACTCGGACTCCAAATAAACCCACACCGCCTCAATGTCTTCCGCCAATTGATCCTTCAACTCATCCACCGAACCAAACTCGCGTGTTTCACGAACCCGCTCGAGAAACTCGACCGACAACTCCTGACCGTACAGGTCCCCGTCGAAGGCCAACAGGTGCACCTCAACCTTGCGATCCGATTCTCCAAACGTCGGGTTGCCGCCCACATGAACCGCCGCCGGATATCGCCGACCCGACACATCGGCAGAACCCACGTACACACCGTCTGATGGAACCAAGGTGCCAATCCCCCCAAGGTTGGCTGTCGGAACTCCCAATTCGCGACCACGACCTTCGCCGGAAACCACAACGCCACGCACCCGGTGCGGTCGGCCCAACATCCCCGACGCCGCAACAACTTCACCCGCATCCAACGAAACACGGATCCGGCTCGACGACACCAACTCGCCGCCTGATGTTGCCGGCTCGACCAATTCCAAACTCATCCCCGCACCACCGCACAATCGACCCAGCATCTCAACATCACCCGCTCGATCGCGGCCAAAACAGAAATTGGGGCCCTCAATCAAACCACTAGCACCCAATAAATCGACCACCACTCGGCCAAAGAATTCCGAAGCTTCAAGAGACAACAACTCCAACGTCGTGGGCAATGCCACCAAAACGTCGACGCCCAGTTCACCCAGCAATACCGCTCGATCCTCGATTGTGCTCAATAACGCTGGAGCCAACTCGGGACGTAGCAACTGGCCTGGATGAGGATCGAAGGTCAACACCACCGACGACACACCCGCAGATCGAGCCGATGACACCAAGCGGTCGACGATGCGAGCATGGCCCAGGTGCACACCGTCGAAATTCCCGATCGACAAGAACCCGCCATGCCTCGAAAACCGCTCGTCGATGCCGCGAACCAATTCCATTGCCCGTTTCCGCTCTCAATTCACCCCGACACCGATCCGAAACGCTCTGCTCCATCACAGCCCGCCTGCAGACTGCTGCCTTGGAAAGGCTCGTCCTACTGAAACACCCGCTGTGAGGCCGTGTAACGAACCACTCGGTCAGGATCGAGTCGGCGGCCGAGACCCGGTTCAGTCGGAATCTCCAGACAACCGTCCTCGTCCAGCTCGAACGGCCGATCCAGCAAATCTTCAATGTAGGCACACGGAGTCAGGTACTCGACATACCGCGCCACCGGCATCGCCGCTGCCAGCTGCAGATCAGCCGCCAGACCGACCGCCGTGTTCCAACCGTGCGAGACCACCTGCACGTTGTGATCGTACGCCCAGACCGCAATCCGACGCGATTCACTCAAACCACCGTTCTTCGTCGTGTCAGGCTGGATGATATCCACCGCGCGACGACTGATCCACGGCAAGAAGGACTGACGCCGAGTCAACACCTCGCACCCGGCAATCGGAACCGGTGAGCTTCGAGTCAACTCGATGTAACCCTCGATGTCGTCAGGCGGCAATGGCTCCTCGAACCACTCGATCCCGTAATCGGCCAGCATACGAGCCGTTCGCTTGGCCCAGTTCACGCCGTGAGGCCAGAACTGCTCGCTGCCACCCGCGTCGACCATCAACGCCACAGAGTCGCCAACCGTCTCGCGAGCCGTCTTCACCAGCAACTCGTCCGTCTTGTGATCCCGTCGACCAAAAGGACGCCAACCCAACTTGATCGCCCGGAAACCGCGAGCCACCGTCGCTTCGAGCGATTCTCGCAACTTCGCTGGCTCGTCGAACAGCATCGAACCATACGCCTGGATCCGGTCGCGGTGGTTTCCGCCAAGCAAACGCGAAACCGGTTGACCACACGACTGGCCCATCAAGTCCCACAACGCAATGTCGATCCCGCTGATCGCGTGCTCAACCGCTCCGCCACGACCCTGCCAGAATGTCGATTCCCGCAACATGTCGGTCACCCGCTCGGGCTCGACCGCCGACTCGCCCTTCAACAACGGCCACAACAACTCGACAGAACCCTCGACCAGTTTCCCCGACGTGAAACAACTGCCCATCCCCACCAGACCGTCCTCGGACGTCACCTGGACAAGAGTGTGCAGGTTGTCCTCGGTTTCCAGATCCTGAGGCCAGCCGCCGTCGACCGTGGCACCAGTCAATGCTGTCAGTTCCAGCTCGACAATTCGCATCGACACAGACTAGCAGCCCGCCGGGATAGACGGAAATCACCGACACCTGCCCTGGTGTCACGGACGGGGCGTGCCTCGACCCAACCCCGTCCCCACCGGGACGTGCGAACCGATCGGTTCGTACCAACCCGCACCCACGTCGCCGGAACCGCGTCCCAATACGGGTGACAACCTGGGTCGGAATACCGCCAACAACAACAGCGGAACGTACCACAATACGAACACTCCGCCTTGGTGCGAGTACCAAAACTGCGTCGCCACGACCAGGGCGGCCGTATGTGAAATCAGATGCTCCAACGTCTTCTGACGCGGCCAGATCGTCAAGACGCACAGTAAAACCACGAAAGCGACAAAAACCGGGATCCGATAAAACAGGTTTGCTGGGTTCCAGACACCCCAACTGCCACCCCCACCCGCCTCGATCGACTCGCCTCCGTATTCACTCAATACCGAATCCACCGCCGCTCGCAGTCGCCCCGACAATTCCGGTACGTCCGTCGACGTCAACGCCAACACGCTCACCTGCAACGACACTCCGACCACGATCAGTGACAAGACAAACAACAGGCCACGCTTGCGTTCGTAGAACACAAACCACAACGGCAACAAGAACAGAAAGACAGGCAACAGTTCCAGCGAACCGCAGGCGACTCCCATCAACAAGCCGGCCAGTAACGGACGACGCACCGCCACAAACGCCCAGATGCAACACGCCGCCGGCAACACGTGCTCCACCTCACCCACGGCATACGACGTGCATGGCAACAACAGGTACAAGGTCGCCATCGCAACACCCTGACGACGGTCGCCGAAATGCAATCGGCCGATCAGGTACAGGCCGATCACTACCGCCAAATGAGCCAGCACCGGGATCGTTCGAGCAGCCAACTCGTGGATCCGGTCGCTGTCTAGACGACCGCTTCGGGTCGGAGCCAACTTCTCGAGAACTGCCGTCGCTGCAGCTCCCGCCGCTGTCGAAGCCGGACCACCCGATGCCTCTGATACGGTCTCCCGACGCAAAACCTTCTCGCCACTCGTCACCGCCGCGACCGCCGACGACGACGGGGGATCGACCAACACCTTGGCCATCAGGAAGGCAAACGAGGCAATCGCCAGGAAGACCAAACCCTGAGCCGCCAGGTTCGGCTCGATCAACGGGCGACGACGAAACAACGAGTCGCAAAATAACCGAACCAAGACCAGGCCCGCTCCGGCAAATAGCCAACTCGTACCCAACGTACGCAGAAAATCGTAACGCTCGGGCTGACTGGCCAAATCGATCCCCAATCGATCTGGCTCCACCATCAACAGACCCGGAGTCAAACTCAACAACAACACGACGTCCAGGTTGCGCAACGACCAAATGCGGCCGAATCGGAAGAATACCGCGACGACCAACAACGACGACAGGCAAAACCACGTCGTGTCGTTGACGTCGTAAGTACTGAAAAAATCGCGCATGTCCCGGTCGCCTGACCCTGTGACCCCGGCCGCCATCCCACGTGAGTGCACGCGGCTCTACTGAACTCAAGATTCGCCCGCAGTTCCCAGCCCCGGACGACTCAAGGACCGCACTTCAGCATACGGTTCACCCAACGAAAGGCAATCCACCGACCCACAGCACACTCGACACGACAACCGTTGACACCCCCCACGCACGGGCTACAATAATGCTGATTCCGCTCCAAAACACCTGCCCGATTGCGGCGGGACCAACGAGTGGGCACCCCGAGAGCATTCTGCCCGGAACACTGCGTGCCCGGACCCGCCGCTCCGAATCGCTCGGCGAGATCCCGGACCAGCCGATCCGTCGGCTTCGTAGATCAACAACCTGGTCAACAATAGAATCCCGCTACCAGCAGCCTATCACGCACGCAAACACTCAAAACCACAACCCCCACGCAATATCGACTCCCAACACCACACGACTCTTCGAAGGCACGCGCCAATGTTTCCCGGGCCTGTCCAGATGCTGATCGTCGTCGCCGTCATTATTCTGCTCTTCGGAGCCAAACGCCTTCCGGCCACGATGAGGTCGATTGGGAAGAGTGTTACCGAGTTCAAGAAGGGGATCAACGACACGTCCGAAGACGATTCGGCCAACAGCGATACCGGAAACACACCACCGCCTGCCGCAGGAAACGAACCCGAATCGACCGAATCGTCCTGACCGCCCACAGCACCCAGCCCCCTTTCCACTCAACACACTTTCTGCAATAGCAAGAGGCCTTAGCGATGAGTACCTGCGTTGCTTTTCTCGGCTTCCCCGGTGGCCCCGAGCTGCTGATCGTGCTGTTTATCGCCCTGATGCTCTTCGGGAAAAAGTTGCCTGAAGTCGCTCGGAATATGGGCAAGGGGTTGACCGAGTTCAAAAAAGGCATCCGTGGCGTCGAGGACGAAGTGCAGTCGGCCACGTCCTATCACTCGGAACCGACCGCCGAACGACCCATGCCCGAAGATGATCTCGAAAATGTCACGGCACCAAAATTCACCGCGCCCAAGTTCGACCTCGACTCCGATGACTCCGATGACTCGGACAACGAACACTCCGAAGGCGACAGCAACTAGCAGTCACCGCGCCGAAGCGACTGCCGCCACGTAGGCCCGAGCCAGATCCCGAATCCGGTCCATGTCCCCGTCGGCTACCGCCTGCCGCTCCACCAGCGCACTGCCCAGGCCCACCGCACAGGCCCCAGCAGCAAAGAAGCCGCCCAGCGTCTCGAGGTCCACGCCACCGGTGGGCAACAGCTTGACCTGAGGCAATGGTCCGTGCAACGCCTTCAGGTAACCGGGACCGCCCACGTCGGCAGGGAACACCTTCACGATGTCCGCACCCGCCTCCCACGCCGTCAACACCTCGGTCGGTGTCAATGCACCAGGCATCACCAGCTTGTCGTAACGACGACACATGCGGATCACGTCCAAATTCACCGTCGGACAGACTATGAACTCGGCACCGGCCAACATCGCCGCTCGGGCACTCTCGGCATCCAATACCGTCCCGGCACCCAGCAGAATCTTGTCGCCCAACGAGTCACGCACGGCCGAGAGAATCCCCAATACACCGGGCACTGTGAAGGTCACCTCGATCACATCGATTCCACCTTCGTACAACGCCTCGGCCACACGCACCAACTGCTCGCCCGAATCTGCGCGCAAAATCGCCACAACGCCGCCGTCCAGGACACGCTGTAAATCTACTTCCCGGCTCATCCGTTCACCTCAAACCGCCGCCGAATACAACTCGGCGTACTCCAAAACCCACAAGTCGACGTTTTCCGCAAAACTCTCGAGATCCACCTGCCCCAACATCTGGTACCGCGCCCGGTTGAAAACCTCGCGATTGCGGATCGTCGCCTTCACCACCAACTCGACAATCCGACCCTCAGAAAATGGACGAATCAACATCTGCATCCGACTGTACAAATTCGTCGACTTGCCCCCTTGGGCCAAGGCAATGTCGTCCCGGCTCACAACCGCTCCCCAACCCTCTTCGCCGACAATCGATTCCAGCTGGAAGCCAGGGAACTGGTCGACCAGCTGGCCCAGGCACGTGCCGATGTGGTCCGAAAGTTCCAGTCGGTACTCCGAATGCAACGTCCGCGTCTCCTCCTCCGACAATGCCCGATCCGCTACCTGGCGGCTGCGAGTGTCCCGTGCCTGCTGGCCACGTTCCACAGCCCGCTGCAATCGTTCCTGGAATTCCAACGTCCTGCCCCCGCTCCCGGTCTCGGTACTCTCGTTCCAAGCGATTCTAGAACGACTCGCACAACGCCGCAACAACGCCGCAACCTCACACCCCACACCTCACACCCCACACCACACCAACACTGCCCACGCCTTGCCCACTACTCACCATTCGAGATAATGAGCCGAAAGCCACATCGCCAATCGCCGGTCCCCCATTTCACACCACGGGGTCACCATTCGACCGCCACAGGGAACTCCGATGTTCGCCGCCAACAGCTTTCGAGACATCCTGTCACGATCGCAATTCGTCCCGACAATCGCCGTGCTTCTCGGCATCCTGGCTCTGCTTCTGCTGGCTGGATCCTCGATTCGTAACCGATTCCTGAAAAACGAATCCGAGAATCCCAACGAACCGGAACAAATGTTACTTATGTACAAAGAAATGCGGCGTCAGGGTAACCTCAGCGACTCAGAATTCCGATCCATCAAAAATCAGGTTCTTTCGACCCGCGATCTCGCCATCAAAACCGAAGGCAACGATCAGGAAGAACCTTGAGCGACCGCGTTTCGCAACGGCCTGCCACCCCGTAACTGCCGCAAACATCACGAGACTCTCATGCCCTCGGGATCAGACTTCACTCCGACTAAAAGCAGCTCGGGTGGCAAAAAGAACGCCAGCTGTTCCTTCTGCCGAAAGAGTTACCGCGAGGTCGGTCCGCTTGTTGAAGGGCCCGACGATGTCTATGTCTGCGGCGAATGCATCGAGTTGTGTCAGTCGATCCTCGAACAAGAGAATCGACGCCGAGGAGACTCGACACAACTCTTTACCGACGTCCCCACACCCCGAGAAATTGTCAATCACCTCGACGGTTACGTCATCGGACAGGAACACTCCAAGAAAACACTCGCCGTCGCCGTCCACAACCACTACAAGCGGCTGATGCACTTCGAAGAGTCCGACGGGGAAGTCGAACTCGAGAAGTCCAACATTATGATGATCGGGCCAACCGGCTGCGGAAAAACCCTGCTCGCCCGCACACTCGCCCGCTTCCTCCAGGTTCCTTTCGCCATCGGTGACGCCACCACACTCACCGAAGCCGGCTACGTCGGTGAAGATGTCGAAAACCTGCTGCTCAAACTCCTCCACGCCGCCGATTTCGATATAGAAGCCGCCCAGCGTGGGATTCTTTTCATCGACGAAATCGACAAGATTGGCAAGACCAGCAGCAATGTCTCCATCACCCGTGATGTCTCCGGCGAAGGGGTCCAACAGGCACTTCTCAAGATGCTCGAAGGTACCGTTGCCAATGTCCCGCCACAGGGTGGACGCAAACACCCCGAGCAACAGTACATTCAAATTGATACGACAAACATCTTGTTCATCTGTGGCGGCACATTCGTCGGACTCGACGATATTATCGCCAAGCGAAAAGGCCGTCGAATGATCGGCTTCGGCAAGACCGTTGATACCGAAACCATCGAACGGCAACAGCGAGAACTCCTCTCTGATGTCACCGTCGATGACGTGCTCGAATTCGGACTCATCCCCGAACTCGTTGGCCGACTCCCCGTACTCAGCAGCCTGTTGCCGCTCGGACAGGACGAGCTCGTTCGCATCATGACCGAACCCAAGAATTCCCTGGTCCGCCAATACCAGAAATTCTTCGCGATGGAAGACGCCCAGCTCGAGTTCACGCCCGACGCACTCGAGGAAATCGCTCGCATCGCATTGACCAAAGACATCGGAGCGCGCGGCCTTCGAAGTGTCATCGAAGCCGCCATGTTCGAGATCCTTTTTGATCTTCCTGAACAGAACCAAGGCGGTGTCTACCGCTTGACTGACGCCATCGTCCGAGGCGAAGAACGACTCTTCCCCGAAGACCCCAGGGATGGCTCAGCCGCCGCCTGATGTCCCACGGCAATCCGACGCAGCAAACGCCCGGTTTGTGCATCTGTCGTGCGAATCGCTATCATCAGGAGATCTGACGCGAGTTCACAGCGAGTGAACCGCCCGCCCCTTTCCGCCTCGCCGACAGAAATCATGGACGTCCGGCTCGAAGTGGTCCACGACAAATCCCGAGTTCGAAATGTGCGCCTGCGCCGCAATACGGTCGTCGGCCGAGGAAAGGATTGTGAACTCAGGATCCCACTCGCCGATGTCAGCCGGCAACACTGCCAGTTCACCCTCGAAGGCGAGCAACTGCTCGTGCGAGACCTCGGCAGCTCCAATGGCACACAAATCGACGATCACACCATCCCTACCGGTAAAGACATCCTGCTCGCCGATGGCGAAACCGTCACCGTAGGCCCCGTCTCGTTCGTCATTCACATCGCCGACGACAACACATTAAGCGACGACAGTAATTTCCAATCCATAGACCTCGGCGACACCGCAGAATTCCAACTCGAAGACAAACCGGACAGTAACGCACTCGACGAAGAACTGTCACCCGATTCGCCTGAGGATTCTGTCGTCGATCTGAAACTCAGTCAAACCAGTGTCGATGACGCCGAACAGGAACCGACTGAGACTCCCGAAACTGAATTCGAAACTGAATTCGAAACTGAATTCGAAACTGAATTCGAAACTGAATTCGAAACTGAATTCGAAACTGAATTCGAAACTGAATTCGAAACTGAACTCGAAACTGAA
>Ga0114999_10001750_pt1 | contig 29713 bp, 33 predicted proteins | sample ArcticOcean_MG_C_3_FD_89820 | JGI IMG/M metagenome (GOLD analysis project Ga0114999, IMG submission 89820) | Marine microbial communities from western Arctic Ocean - ArcticOcean_MG_CB8_126 | ecosystem: Environmental > Aquatic > Marine > Oceanic | place: Arctic Ocean: Canada Basin | collected...
CGGGTCGAGGGCGGGGGCATGGCCGACTTTAATGGTGACGGCGAGCAAGAATTTGTCAACGATCCAGACTTTAACTTCAGACAATTTCGTTCGAACGTCGTATTGCGCTGGGAATACAGTCCAGGCTCAACGTTTTACTTTGTTTGGTCGCACGGTCGCCAGCAATCAGATCGTTCGGGGGAATTCGGTTTCACCGATGGGGTGATCAGCCTGTTTGATGAACCGTCCGATGACGTTGTAATGGTCAAGCTTAATTATTGGATGAACCCAATCGGGTTGTTCGGGGGTTAGCTTAACTAAGGCACCCTTTGGGGACACGCTGCACCATCTCAGTGGGCGCAGCGATGTTCCACACGTGGTTACACGTGCTCCGACCCAGCACGTTGAGGACTCTTAAGCCCCCGCAGGATCTTGCTCTATTGCAGCGTCGTGTTGCGCCTCTGCAACAGGCACACAAAACGTATTCACCCTTACCTTGTAACCGCGTCCGGTTAACCTTTCTTTGTCGACTGCTTTGATTGCCGTGGCCATGGTTTCGCATTGTGCTTGCGTATCAAAATACTCGTGCACAGCGCTTACCGGGCTTGCGCCATTTTGTAAACTCACCCAATAAAGGGTGATTAATAGATACTTCACTTTGCTTCTCCCGCGTTGCCTTTGACACCAGTGTGCTGGCTCGATTGCGCGACTGCAAATTGCCACATCGCGCGAATTTGCCCCGCCAGTTTTGGCGAAAGTGCTGCGCGGGATATACTCGCATCGGCTGGGTTGGGTCTAATTGAAATAAGCTGGGGAATGCAATGAAGACAAACGCGACCTTGCGTGCACTTCTATTCTGTGTGGTGGGCTTTAATTGTGCGGGCCTTGTAGCGAGGGATATGGATCGGCTCGGCGACGTTGATCACCTGAATATGGTGTATTCGACAACCACCGCCGAGGGTGTAATTGGCTTCTATGGCACCGCGCTTGGTTTACAGCGCATGCCGGATATTACGCTCCCAGATGAAGTGCGGATGATTAGGTATTTGGGTGGGGTGAGCGAACTGAAGTTCATCGTCGCGCAAGGACAAGTAGCAACGATGGCGGGTGAAGTAGGCGCCGCACGTGGTATTAGGCTGTTAGCGCTCTTGCTGCCGTTGCCCCAGCGGGATGGCATCCTCGAACGGCTGGCAGCTGGCGGCTACGTCGTCCCGAACATGACAACCCGGCGTACTGATGCTGGTGTTTTTCGTTACAGCTTCGGCATGACGTACGACGCTGACGGCAACCAGGTTGAAATCGTTTTCTTAGACGAGAACGCCCGGCCGAGTAGGTTTGCGCAGGCACAGTTTGGTTTGTCCGTCTCCGACATGACGGCCATGGACGATTTCCTAACCCGGGTCCTGCAATACGAACCGGCCGTCACCGAGGGTCAGATTCACCGTTACGAGTTGGGCAGATCGCAGATCAAGTTTTGGCAGGTGCCAAGCGATCTTCCGGGTTGGACGGGTGAACCGTCGCAAATCACTGGGATGAGCCTGGTACAGGCTATCGTGCCTGATGTGATGGAGGTACGTGAGAGTGTGGTAGCGCGTGGTGGCAAGATCCATACCGAGCCATTTGCGCTCGGGGATCTCGCAACGATCATGCTCGTCGAGGGCCCCGATGGGATTCTCTTCGAGTTTGCCGCTTTAGCTAAGTAGTACGGAGAAGCTGGGTATCGAGAAACTGCTCGCTACTTCGACTAACCGATCACCCAATTTCGCCACATATCTGACGTGACTTCGTGATCGTGGCGAAATAGATGGGCGTCTTTGAACCATTCGTATTGGTCGAGGGCGCGGTGTTCGTCTTCGTTGAGGGTCTCTCGATCTTGCGTGAAATCCCCGAACAATGCCCAACGGAGCGACGCACCAGTATGTATGCCTACTGAATGGAGCAATCGGCCGTGCCAGAAGATGACGCTGCCTTTTGCTGCTGTGAGCTCCAAAGGTTCGATGCTCGCAACGATTTCTTCAATCGCATCGTAATAGGTCGGCAAGGGCGACCAATTTGATTCGAATTGGTGTGCACCGAACATGATTTTGTGGCTGCCGGGATAGACGGTGAAGCCGCCGTTGCGCGCACTTACGTCTTCGAGATAAGCCCATGCATTCAGCTGCTGGCAGACTTGATCGGAATGTGGGCCCAATGCGGAGCCCGTTATTCGGCGCTCACCATCAGGATCGTCCGCGCGTTTGGTTGGGAACAATAGGTAGACGCCACGGGTGTGCACGCTGGGTTTCAGGGAAGCGCCAAGCATTCGTTGCGCAATGGCACGCACACTTTTGTTGTTGGCAAACAGATCCAGCAGATAGTCGGCATTGCCAAGATCATGAAGTTTGACGATCCGCCCGTAGTGTTCGATGGGCTGACGGCCTTGGAAGGGTCCCGATTGGGGATGGGGCGGCTGGGTTTCCCACTGCGGGTTGAGCCAAGATTCTGGGTCATCGAGTGTCATGCGAGCGCCGGTTTTTGTAGGGATGGCTTTGACCAGGTGTTGCCAAATTCTCTTCACCGCGACACCGGTTTCGTCGGCTGGTAGTCGCCCTTTCTTAATGAGGAAGCCGTTTTGGAGAAAAAAATCGATCTCTGCCTTGGTCAGAAGCTCGCTAGGGTTCGCCAGTTCTGGCATGGCAAAGACGCGGCTCAGCTTCTGGGTTTTCTTCAAGGCTTTGTAGTGCTCGATCTCGGCTTCGCGGGAAAGTGTTGCTGTTTTTTTCATGGTCGCTACATTGTAAGTCAACGGGGGATTAGGTCCAGATGATCAGAGGTGTCGATGACGGCCACGGGCGTGAGCGCACTGGTTTCTATTCAAACCGTCCGAATGACGATCTGTGTGTGCGAAGTCTTTGCGAAGGCATTGACGGGAGAGCTAACAATATGGGGGGGCATGGAGCAGAGGCTCAAAGGTAAAGTAGCCGTCATCACCGGCGGTGCGCGAGGATTAGGACGCGGGTATGCGCTACGTTTAGCTGAACTCGGTGCCGATATTGCAGTGATAGGCCGCAATTTGCGTGCGGGGGACGTGTACGAATTCGAGGCGAATTTAAAGACGGCGCACTCGGTCGCGGAAGAATGTCAGGCGCTTAATGTCAGGGCGATTGAGCTCGAAGCCGATCTGACAGACCGGGCAAAGACCTTTGCGACGATGGATATGGTCGCAAAAGAGTTAGGCACGATCGACATTGCCGTATGCAATGCTGGTGGTGGAACGGTTTTGTTTGCAGACGAACGCGACGATGGCAAGGAGGACGCGGCCCCCCGTACTCGACCAGAATACCTCCGGCACACCTGCTGACTGCGACGAGGAAACATTGCAGAGGGTTATGGCGATCAACCTGTCGACGTGCATGTATACCTGTATGGCCGTGGCGCCGTTCATGAAGCGCCAAAAGTCCGGCAAAATTGTAACCGTCTCATCCGTCGCCGGTTTGGAAGCCGGTGCGGGCTACCATCCGTACGGCGTAGCCAAAGCCGCGATCATTCATTACACGCGTTCCCTGGCGCAGGAATTGGGACCGTTCAATATCAACGTGAACTGCATCGCGCCAGGGATTATTCGTACAGGCAGGCTCGGCGATCGGGAATGCATGTCAAAGTACATAGCGCTGCGCCGAGAGGGCACGATCGAAGACTGCGCCCGTGTGGTGGAGTTTCTTGTCACCGACCTTTCCGATTATGTCACCGGCAAAACCATTGCGATTGACGGCGGCCAGAGCAACCAGCGTTAGGAGGAGTTTGTGGACTTGCAACTTAGTGATTCAGGACTGTTGAAGAGTCAAGCCTTGGTAGGCGGACAATGGATAGATGCGGACAACGGCGATACGTTGGATGTGATCAATCCTGCCACGGGTGAAGTCGTGGGCGTCGTGGCCCGTTGCGGCACGGCTGAGACGCGCCGAGCAATCGAGGTGGCTGCGGTCGCACAGGAAAGCTGGCGCGCGACCACGGTGAAACAACGTAGCGACCTGTTACGTGCATGGTTTGACGCCATGCTTGAACATCAAGATGACCTCGGTCGGATTCTAACTGCCGAACAAGGAAAACCGCTGGCGGAGGCCAAAGGCGAGATTGCATATGGTGCGAGCTATGTGGAATGGTTCTCCGAGGAAGCGAAAAGGGTCTATGGCGACACCATCGCGCCACCGTCGGGCGACAAACGCATCGTCTGCATCAAACAACCTGTGGGCGTTGTGGCGTGCATTACGCCCTGGAATTTCCCGAATGCGATGTTGACCCGCAAGATAGCACCGGCATTGGCGGCAGGCTGCACTGTCGTCTGCAAACCGGCCAATGCAACGCCTTTGTCCGCCTATGCGATCGCAGAATTGGCGGATCGCGTTGGCATACCGGCGGGCGTCATCAACATTCTGACCGGCGTGACGCCTGAAATGGGTCGGGAGATGACGAGCAATCCGACGGTACGCAAGTTGAGCTTCACCGGGTCGACTGAAGTAGGCAAACAGCTGATAGAACAGTGCGCGCACACGGTCAAACGAACATCGATGGAATTAGGCGGCAATGCACCCTTTATCGTTTTCGACGATGCCGATCTTGATGCAGCGGTTACTGGCGCGATGCTCAGCAAGTTTCGCAATGCAGGGCAAACGTGTGTTTGTACGAACCGTCTGCTTGTTCAAGAAAGCGTCCACGACGAATTTGTCGCCAAGCTGCGCGTGGCTGTTAGTGAATTGAAGGTAGGCAACGGCTTTGATGAAGGGGTTTCGATTGGGCCATTGATAGACCAGGGCGCTGCAGACGACGTGCGAGATTTTGTCAAAGATGCGATAGACAAAGGTGCAGAACTGATTACCGATGACCGCGCGATTGAGGGCTTTGGTGACACATTCGTTGCACCGACCATATTGACGAACGCGACCCCCGCCATGCGCGTCTTCAGGGATGAAATTTTTGGGCCGATTGCACCCGTTTTTAAGTTCCGCGACGAGGCACAAGCCATCGCGATGGCGAACGACACGAATGTCGGCCTAGCTTGCTATTTCTATAATCGAGACATTGGGCGAATCTGGCGGGTGGCCGAGGGATTGGAATATGGCATCGTGGGTATCAACGAAGGCATTATCTCCAACTCGATGGCGCCGTTTGGTGGTGTGAAGGAATCGGGCCAGGGGCGTGAAGGTTCGAAGTATGGCCTAGATGATTATCTCGAAATAAAATACATGTGTATGGGCGGCATTGATCAATAAATAGAGACAATAAATCGAAACAATAAATAGAAGGGGAATGGGATGCGCGTGGGTGAACGGCTAGCGGAATTGCTAGTAGAGAACGGGGTCGAGTACGTGTTTGGTGTGCCAGGTGGGCAAACGTTGCCTTTGTATGAAGGCATCAGCAAATATCAGGGGCGGATCGAGCATGTACTCATGCGCGATGAACGTAGCGCAGGATACGCGGCAGACGCCTTTGCCCGGTGTACCGGCCGCATCGGCGTATGTGACGGCACGGTTGGGCCCGGTGCTACAAACCTGGTTTCACCCTTAGCTGAAGCGTATTGCTCTTCGATTCCGTTGATCGCGATTGTCTCTGATGTTGCTCGGGGCTGGGAACACCGGCGGACACGCGGCAATGCATCGCAAGCCATGGATCAGATGGAAATGTTCAAACCTGTCAGCAAGTGGCAGGTGCGGGTGACAGATCCAAAGTCCATCGACAACATCGTGAATCAAGCGATGCGGGTAGCAACCACCGGCAAGCCGGGCCCCGTGGTCGTTTGTATTCCGGACGATGTTGCCAGTGCCGACATTGAATTTCGCGATCTAGTGAAGGGATCCGAAGGCTCTGTGTACCCTCGCTTTCGGAGTGCGCCGGACCCCGCGCAGGTCAAACATGCAAGCCAACTGCTTGCGGGTGCAGTGAAACCACTGGTCATCGTCGGCGGTGGCGCACACATTTCCGGGTGCTATGGCCAGGTACGCGACCTGGTTGAAAAAATTGGCGCGGCCGTTGTCACGTCGATTTCCGGCAAGGGGATCATCGAAGAAACCCACCAGCAAGTGTTTGGGGTAACGGGTACGTTTGGCAATCCCGTCGCCCGGGATATTGGAAAAGAGGCCGATGTCGTACTTTTGCTTGGCTGCAAAGCGGGTCAGTTGACCACCTTCAATTACCGTTCACCGTCGCGCGACCAGACCATTATCCATCTTGATATTGATCCTGAGGAGATCGGGCGTAACTACGCGGATAGTGTGCCGTTGCTGGGTGATGCAACCTTGGGGCTCGAGGCGATTCTTGCTGAGTTGGGCGAGGGTGAAATAACCAGTCAGTGGGACTTTGAGTCCGATAAGGCCAGGCATGCGCAATGGTACGCCAAGCAAACGAATCCGGAGAACGCCAATACCCCATTGCGACCGCAGCCCATTATGGGCGTGGTCAACAAATTTCTTACCGACGAAGACCTAATTGTCTGCGATGCGAGTTTATCCTCGGGGTGGGCTGCGACGTATCTGAGTTTTGCTCAAGCCGGTCGACGTTGTATTGCACCACGGGGTTTGGCTGGCTTGGGTTGGGGGTCACCTGCGACCATCGGGGCTTCGCTAGCAAGACAAAAAGTAAACCGTATCATCCAGTTTGCCGGTGACGGCGGGTTTGGCTATTCGCTCCAGGAGATGGAAGTGATGAACCGGTTCAAGCTGCCAGTCGTCACGCTCATCTTCAACAACGACACGCTCGGTTGGATCAAGCACGTGCAACAGAATCACTACGATCAGAACTACGTCTCAACGGACTTTTCGCATGTCGATTTCGCAACCGTTGCCAAAGGCTTTGGCCTACGCAGCTATACCGCGACCACGCTGGACGAGGTACGCGATGCATTCGCCGAGGAAGCCAAGCCCGATGGACCGGCTTTGATTGACGTCATCTCCGATCAGTGGGAAACACCGGTACAGGGGTTATAACATGGAGCAGAAACTAAAAGGTCGAGTTGCGTTGGTGACAGGAGCCGCCCGAGGCATTGGTCAAGCCCACGCGTTGCGCTTGGCACAATTGGGCTGCGACGTCGCGGTTAATGACATCAACCTCGAGTCCTTCAAGGAATTTGACGAAGCCATCGATGCGGATTCGATCGAGGAACTAATTGGACGTCATAACGTGCGCTGCGTTGGTTTCGAGGCCAATGTGTGCAAGGAAGACGATGCCAAAACGATGGTCGACAAGGTGGTAGACGAGTTCGGTCGTCTAGATATCCTGATTAACAACGCCGGAGGGATAGCCGGCAAGCCAGCTGATAGCTATGCCTCGTCCGTCGGTATTGAAGACCTAACGGCAACCCTCGACCGCAATCTGATGGGCACAATATTTTGCTCGCAAGCCGCGGCCGTACACATGAAAGAGCAGGAATGGGGACGTATTGTGAATACATCCTCCCAAGCTGGGCTGCGCTCGCAAGGCTGGGGCGTCTACGCGTCGTATGGCGTTGCCAAAGCAGGGGTGATTGCCTATACGAAGTATCTTGCTCAAGAATTGGGTCGGAATAACATCACTGTGAATTGCCTGGCGCCGGCATATGTCGCAACGGAACGTTTGATGCGCCAGTCGTTCAATCAAGTGCAAGACGTGCGCCGTGAGCTCAGCGTTCCGCTCGGCCGTTTGGCAGAGCCGGATGACGTGTCGAAGGTGGTTGAGTTCTTCGTGACGGATCTGGGCGATTATATTACAGGCCAAACTATTTCTATCTGTGGCGGGGCGGTCAATTTCTAATGGCGGCCGCGATATTGGTGTTTCTGACCTTGTTGAATCAGCTCAATGATCAGATTGCTGAACTTACTTCGGGTGTCTATATAAACTGCTGAGCGCTCGCGACGCCCTGTCGGCGTGATACTCGAGATGACCGGGAATCCCGCTTCTTCGAGGGTCCTGACTTAAGCTTCCAGGTCTGGCACGGCATAGGCGATGTGACCCACACCTTCGCCGACTGAATCCAGTAATTCCTTGTGCACGGTATTGCCTTGTACCGGTTGTGGAAGCTCGACGCCGATCGGACCAACTCGACCCATCACCCCGCGCGTTTGCACGACTGGATCCGGTTGTTTGCCATACACAAGGTATTGCGCGGCTTGGCTGCTATCGATGAAAAACTCTTCTCCAAACCACGCAAGTTCGCCAAACGATTGATAGTCGTCCAACGATTGATCAAGATTCCGCACAGGAATTCCGACGTGGTGTAATTTCCAGTTCTCGCCGATCATTGTATTTTGATCCGTTAAAACGCTTGGCAGTGTAGAATAGCTAATTTGATGACGACTCTCTTGGGGCATAGTGCCTGGTCCAAATACTCAGTATTTGGCGATGCGCACTTCGAGGGCATGATCACGACGGGAGTCGCGTGCGACAGGAGTAGCGGCCCGAGTCAATTTCCGTTGGCCTCCTGTTTTAAGACGAGGGGAGGTTTGCGGAGTAAACCGTCGGGGCAAAGATGGCCCGCGCCAATCGCAGATTGGCGAGATGGCAATTTTGGGACAGCAGATAGTTAGGGGGAAATATGCAACCAATTTCGGCTGATTCGCATGTGGTTGAAGGGCCGGAGGTCTTCACCGGGCTTGCCGACCGGTTCGGCGACGCGGCACCGCGGATCATGGATGTCGATGACCAGGCAGACTGTATCGTTATTCCCGAACGTGGACGGCGTGGAGTGAGTGTGGCCCGTATGGGGATGGCGGCTACCCGGTTGGCGCGCAACGAGCCGCTCGAGCGAAAACCCGGCCACAAACCGGATGTCGCTAACATGCACGCTCCTGAATTAGTTGAACTTTTTGCTAAGGGCTACGAAGGTATGCGTGCGGGATTGCGTGACGGCGCGCACCGCTATGAGGATCAGGATGCAGACGGGCTTGCCGCAGAATTTCTCTATCCCGGTTTCTTTTCGATGTTTAACTTCCCCAATGTAGATTTGTTAGTAGCGCTGCAGAAGAACTACAACGACTGGCTGCATGACTATGCAACGGCGGCAAACGGGCGCTTATTTGGATTGGCTGCGATTCCCGTGCAAGATCCTGTAGCGGCCGTGGCAGAACTTCAACGTGTCATCAAGCTGGGCTTCAAGGGTGGTTGCATTCCGTGCACGTCGCCGGCGGACAAGCCGTATCACGATGCCATCTATGAGCCCGTATGGTCGCTCGCAGAGGAGGCGGGTTTTCCGCTCTCGATGCATGTCGGCTGCAATGCCTATGTGCCGCGCGAATTACGCGGCCCTAAGCTCAGCCGCGATGCGATAACAGGTTACGCGGCTTCACCAAGTACAGTACAGCCGGCGATCGTCGAATTCATGTGTCGAGGGGTTTGTGAGCGGCATCCGCGTCTTAAGATTGTCGTGGCGGAGTTTAATGCGGGTTGGATCGCGCATTGGCTCGATCGCGTCGACCAGGGCCTGCAGCGTGAGCTGCGTGAAACAAGTGAACCGTTCACCGGTGCCCACCCCAAGGAAGTATGGCAACGGCAATTCTATGCGACGATAGAGGATGATCTGCCGGCTCTTTTGACGCGGAAACTCATTGGCGAGGACAATGTGATGTGGGGGTCAGATTACCCTCATACAGATTCGACCTGGCCTTGTTCGAACGATGTGTTGGATGAGTTGTTTGCAGATTTCGATCCATCGGTGAAGGCCAAAGTGACACATGACAATGTGAAGGCGTTGTACGGTTTCTAGAGGTTAAGCAAACCGCACGTCGCGGATAACCAACAACAAAAAACAGTGGAGCAATAACATGGCCGACTACATACCCACACCTGTGGATTGGGTGAGAAAACAAGTCGAAATTTATGAGGCAAGCGGCGGTACTGAAGGGACCACTCTGATGGAGACTGGGCTTGCTTGCATTATCGTTACGCATACCGGGAATAAGACCGGCGCAATTCGTAAGACCCCGCTCATGCGGGTTCAAGATCGTGACACCTATGTTTTGATAGGCTCGCAAGGGGGCGCAGCGAAGAATCCAGTGTGGGTCTACAACTTGCGCGCGAACCCGGAGGTGGAGATACGTGACGCCACACAGGTTTTCAATATGCGGGTGCGCGAAGTCACAGACGACGCCGAACGTGCGCTAGTCTGGGCTATTGGCGTTGAAGCATTCCCACCCTATTCGGACTACCAAAAGAAAACCTCGCGCAAGATTCCGGTGTTCATCGCGAAACCAGTCTGATTGGAGAATCACATGTACCTACGAATAATTAACGCCGTAGTCGCCTGCTTTCTGGCAAGCATTTGCCAGGCGGCATCTATTGATATCGGGCGTGGGGAAATACCCCTGACCGTGCCTGCAAACTATGAAGCAGGTACTGCTGTGCCGCTGGTGGTATTGATTCACGGCTACACGTCAAGCGGCGCGCAGCAGGATTCCTATTTCAAGCTGAGCGCGTTAGCCGACGAGTACGGGTTCATTTTTGCGGCGCCGGACGGGACGGTTGAAAAGCAGGGTGATAAGAATCGATTTTGGGATGCGGGCGAACTGTGCTGCAACTTCCAAGGGTCGGATGTGAACGACGCGGCCTACTTGAAGACGCTCATCGATGCGATCAGAGGTAAATACAATATCGACAGCAAGCGAATTTTCATGTCGGGACACTCGAACGGGGGCTTTATGGTGCATCGTATGGCCTATGAGTATCCTGAGACGATTGCAGCAATCGTTGCGCTCAACGGCTCAGCGCCGAATCGATTCCTCAAACCAAAACCGGCAAGTCCCGTGAACATCTTGCACATTCACGGCACCGTCGACCGCCTGAATGACTATAACGGCGGTGAAATCCAAGGCGTGCCCTATCCAGGCGCGGCTACCGGCGCGCGCAACTGGGCGTACTACGCGTTCGGTTCGGCGGCCGGCAGCGAGGTAGCCGAGAAGATGGACCTAGACACTGGCTTGACCGGTTCAGAGTCGACGTCGACCAAGTTTGCCGATGGCAACATCGAGTTGTGGACGATTGAGAATGGCGGCCACATTCCTGCGTTTCCCGCGGACTTCAACCGCCGGGTGATTGACTGGATGTTCGCCCACGCTAAACCCTGAGCCTAACAAGGGCGGCTAGTGTACGATTCATGCTGGTGGTGTGGAAATGGATTATGCGCGTAAGTCATTGGGTCCTTTGCGGTGTGTGTTTGGCGGCATGTAGCGACCCGTCGCCAACCGTGCCTGTATCGAACACGGTCGAACCCGTCGGCTCGCATGTGAGCAGAAACGCCTATTTTGGCGATCTGCACGTGCACACGAAGTACTCGTTTGATTCATACATTTTTGGCACCCGGGCAACTCCGGATGATGCGTACCGGTACGCGCGCGGCGACAAGCTCATTCATCCCGCCGGTATTGAAATGCAGTTAAAAGCGCCACTCGATTTCCTTGCTGTGACGGATCACGCGACCTATCTTGGCATGTTTGAAGAGATGGATGACCCCAACTCTGCCGTTGGAAGCCATCCGCTTGCAGTAGCGCTTCGAGAAGCTGCAACCCCGGTAGAGCGCCGCGGCGTATTCAGCGAGATCTTGCCGCGCGAGCGCGGTTTTGTTGATGACGACGATTTGCTCGACTTGAGTATCGTTCGCGGCGCGTGGTCGAGCATTGTTGATGCCGCAGAGCGTCACAACGAACCGGGCACCCTGACTACCTTCATTGGTTACGAGTTCACGGCGGGGGGTAGGCGCGGTGAAAATCTGCACCGTAATGTGATATTTCGCGGATCGAATGCGCCGGGCATGCCCTATAGCCGGCTGGATGCGAAGAACAATCCGGAAATGCTGTGGGACTGGATGGACCAACTGCGCAGCGATGGCATTGAAGCCGTTGCTATTCCGCACAATTCAAATGGGTCCAACGGTTGGATGTTCGAGCTGACTGACAAAGCGAAGCTTCCGATTGACGAAGCGTATGCTGGTCAGCGCATGCGTAATGAACCACTCGTGGAGGTGACCCAAGTCAAAGGGACTTCCGACACTCATCCGCTGTTGTCGCCCAACGACGAGTGGGCGAACTTTGAGATTATGTCGCGGACCATTGGCACCGATGGTCCGAGTAAGCCGCAGGGCAGTTATGTGCGTGAGGCATATCGCAATGGTCTTGCGATGCAAGATGCGCAAGGGTTCAACCCCTATCGATTTGGCTTGATCGGTTCGTCCGACACGCACAACGCAGCGGGTTCGTTCAAAGAGGATGACTATTGGAGTAAAACGGGATTGCTCGACGCCACGCCGGAACTGCGCGGTACGGTAGTAGTAGACGGGCAGTACACCGAACCGGTCCGACAATTCTGGGGCGCATCCGGACTAGCTGCAGTTTGGGCGGAGTCGAATACGCGTGAGTCCATATATGATTCCTTGCGGCGCAAAGAGACGTTTGCCACGTCCGGACCCCGAATACGAGTACGTTTCTTCGCCGGCTATGGTTTGGTCGAGGACGATCTTGCCGAATTGAGCGGTGTCTACGCTAAGGCTGTACCCATGGGGGGCGACCTCTTGTCTAGCGGACAGAGCCCGCAGTTTCTCGTTTGGGCGACTCAGGATGCACTGACGGTGCCCCTTGATCGCGTGCAAATCGTCAAGGGGTGGGTCGACGATGGCGCGACTAGTGAGCGCGTTTACGATGTTGCTTGTGCCACCGGGATGCCAGACGCTCGCTCGCATCGATGTAAAGACAGTGGCGCATCGGTGGATTTGCGCTCGTGCGCGACCTCACCTGGTCAAGGAGCTGGCGAGCTATCGCGGGTTTGGCAGGATCCCGATTTCGAAGCTAACCAGCAAGCGTTTTACTACGTGCGAGTTTTACAGAACCCAACCTGTCGGTGGTCTACGTGGGATGCGTTGCGCGCAGGCCAAAGTCCAAAACCAGGTTTGCCCGCGACGATTCAAGACCGGGCTTGGTCGTCACCGATCTGGTATATCCCATAGAACTAGGGGTTAGGCAGGACAAAGCAGTTTCAAACAACAGATTTCATTGGAGGAGGGGAATTGTGGAGCTAAACGAAAAAGTCATCGTAATTACCGGGGCCGGCTCTGGTATCGGCAGGGCGCTTGCCAAGGGCATGGCGGCTGTAGGTGCAAAAGCCGTGGTCTGTACCGATCTAAATGCCGAGAATGCGGCCGAAACCGCGGAGATGATCGGCGCGGCAGCAAGCTCGTCGGCCCTCGATGTGGGCGATGAGAAAGCCATCGAGGCCCTCGTGGCGCAAACCGAAGACACTCACGGCTCACTGGACGTGTTCGTGTCCAATGCAGGCTACGGCAAATCGGGGGGCCTTGACCTGTCGACCGGCGACTGGATGCGCATGATGAACGTGCACACCTGGTCGCATCTAGCGGCTGCGCGGGCGGTCATTCCCGGGATGGTCGAACGCGGCGGCGGTTACCTATTGAATACTGCTTCTGCTGCGGGCCTGCTCACTCAGATGGACTCCGGCCCGTACGCGGTTTCTAAACATGCCGCGGTAGCGTTCGCTGAATGGGTTGCGATTGAGTATGCGGAGCGAGGCATTGGTGTTTCTGTGCTGTGCCCACAAGCCGTGCGCACCAACATTGGCGGTCCGCGGAAACCCGGCGACGAGGTCGTAAAAGGCCAAGCGAGCTTTGACGGTGTCCTCGAGCCGGAGGTAGTCTCCGATGCATGCATCGAGGCGATCCGTGAGGAGCGCTTTTTGGTGCTCCCGCATCCAGAGGTCCTGACCTATTTTCAACGCAAAGCCAATGATTACGATCGTTGGTTACGGGGTATGCGCCGGTTCCGTGATCGTATGGTAGACGCTTCGTAGGCTCTGTTTGGCTTTAAGCATGGGCGATACTTTAACGATCGAACAAAAACGCACGCTATATCGGGACGGCTACATCATCCTCAAATCGGCGGTCCCGCAAGCGCTTGTTGATGGTGCACTCGATCGCATTAAACGAGCCGAGAAAGGCGAAAACTTAGGTCGTGAATCAGCGATGACTGATTTAGTTAATGCGTCATCGATTACCCCGATTCTGCATGAGGCGATGGGTCGGTTCGATCCACCCATTACATGTCAGGTCGGGGTTCGAAAGGCGAGCGGGCCAGGCGAGTATTTCAACAACCTTGGCTATCGTGATCGCGATATGCCGTACTACGGGGCGGAAACGCATGTAGACGGCAGCATGACGATCATGGCCCCGCAGGAGGTGCAAAGTGGCAGCCCAGAGGAAATCTATGCTCGCCACATTGCTTCGGGTCCAGAGGGTGATTTAGGCCGCAGTCCCGAGGTCATGGGCCATAACATGGTGCCGATGTTCGAAGATCCCAAGATGACGCTAGGGCTCGGAAGTTTTACCGCGTTTACCTTCGTGTGCCTCAACGACCAAACGCGCGAAGGATGCGGACAAACCGCGTTGTTGCGCGGTGCACATCACGCCGTCGAGAGGTTTTTTCGGTGGCAGCGTGATACCAACAATTGCTTGGGCGTGGAGGGCCCGGGCTGGGCGCGTCTAAATTACGATGCACCGAATCGGTGTGGCTTGGTTTACTTGCCACAGGCGGTACGCGACGAGTTCATCGACGATAGTAGTGAATCCACTCCCGACGGCGTCAGATGGCCGCGACCGACCCAGGTCTTAATGGAACCAGGTGATGCGTGCATAACGGTGTATCAAATTCCGCACTCCGGGACGCGCAACGAACATGGTACCGAGTCGCGCAAGAACATCATTTTCCGCATACGTAACAAGGCGCAACAACCAGACAAGTTGGTCAACGGCGTGAGTGACCACCCGGATCGGGGCCAAATGGGCGAATGGCTCGATTTCGAAGAAGGCAATGATCCATGGGCACGCTCCAAGCATCACATGTGCAATATGTGGGATGCATGGGAGGGCATGGCGGAAACAGTTGCTGTTTAGTACCGGGTTAACACCTGGCACTAGGTTCCCGAATGGCGATCCTCACTGCCGCAACGTAAAGCGATCCGGACGAAACGCGTCGTAGGTGGCTTTCACCTCTTCTGGTGTTGCGCCACCCAATGGGGCAATGATGGAGACGTGGATACCGCCGTCGGCGTCCGCTTGAACGCGTTCGTGCACCTCGTCTTCGCTGCCGATGATGACAATTTCATCAACCAAAGCTTCTGTCAATGCACCGGTCGTCCTGGCGCGGTCCTTGGTCGCCCAACCTTCGGCGATTTCCGCCGCGATATCCTCGTATCCAGCCCATGCCAGGAATCGATTGTAAACCGGCGTTGCGTAGTAGGGCGCGTGGGATGCGCGGAATAGATCGCGTGCGCGAGCCTTGTCGTCGGTAACGAGGACCATTGCTCGGTTGACGATTTCAACATCTTCGACGTTTTTACCCGCGCGCTCGGCGCCTACTTTGACGTGCTCCATCATTTTCGGCAAAGCACCTTGTGGCCATAGGTTGAAAATGACACCGTCGCCGACTTCTGCGGCCATCTCGATCATTTTTGAGCGAAGCGCTGCGATGTACAGCGGCGGCGGATTATCCAATGACGGCTGACGATAGCCCTTGCTGGAGAGGGTCTCGAGTTGAAAGTCGGACTTCTCACCTTTGAGCATGGAGCGCACCATTTGCGTGGTTTCTTTCACGCGGGTGACAGGTTTGTCGAGTGGAATACCGTTCCACTGACTCATGATCGTGTGGCTCGACGAGCCTAGTCCTAGCACGAAGCGCCCCGGGATGACTTGCTCAATGACGTTTGCCGTGGCCGCCAATACGGCGGGGCTGCGCGTGTACACAGGAGTAATGGCGACGCCAATCCGAATACTTTTGGTGTGGTGACCAATGGCCGCAATTTGAGTCAGAGTATCGGGTGCGCCGGCGTCAGCAAACCACGCATCGGTATAGCCGACGTCTTCCGCCCAGGTCAGGCGTTCGATGTTGTGTTCCAGTTTTGGGCCGGCAGGTAGCGTGACCGCCGCAACTTTGTTTATCGCCATGTCTCCTCCTCCAAGAAACGAAGCCGGCAATCTTAACCGAGATGGTGCCTCACGTGCGCTACAATTTGTACGCACAAAGAGTTTCAACGCGAGGAGCCGATGCCACATATTTTCGAAAGAGCACCGAGCGCACGCTCCAAATGCCGAGGTTGTGGTCAGCCCACAGGGAAGGACGAGGCCCGCTTTGGTGAGCGACTACCCAACGCGTTTGGTGATGGTGAAATGACGTTATGGCAGCACCCGGATTGTGCTGCCTATCGCCGCCCTGGGGCTGAGATGGAGGCAGCGGCCGAGCATGCCGAAATGGTCGACGTCGGTGCCTTGCAAAGTGCCTGTGAGACGTCGCTTGCAAGTCACAGAATCTGCCGCGTTGGTAGTGCAGAGCGTGCGCTAAGCGGCCGTGCGGGCTGTCGTGCGTGTCGCGAACTGATAGCAAAGAATGACTGGCGAACGCCCTTGATTTTTTTCGAAGATGGCATGTTTGGTGCCTCCGGCTTCGCGCATGTTGGCTGCTTGTCTGAATATTGCGAAGGTGAAGACTTTTTGCCAGTGCTCTTACACTTTGCGGTAGGGCTTAGCACGGACGAAAAAGCCGAAATTACAAAAGTTGCATCGAGCGCCTAGGTTCCACAGAATGGGTGTGGTCATAACGGGAGACACACATGACACCCAGAAAGATATTTGCGTTTATCGCTGCGGCGCTTTTCTCAAGCGCTGCTGCTGCGGCACCGCAGGTGGGAGAAGTAGCGCCAGATTTTACGTTGCCTGGCTCAGATGGGGAACAGTACACGCTGTCCCAACTGCGTGGTAAGCACGTGGTCATCGCGTTTTTCCCCAAAGCCTACACCTCCGGCTGAACTATCCAATGTAAAGCGCTGCGTGACAGCGATAGAGAAATCAAGAACTTCGACGTTGCCTACTTCATGGCGAGCACTGATAAGCCAGAAGACAATAAGGGCTTTGCGGACAAGAACGACGCTAATTTTGCGATCCTATCCGACCCGGGAAAGGAAATGTGCAATGAGTATGGGGTACTTCATACCATGGGCTTTGCACAACGTTGGACCTATTACATAGGCCCAGACGGCGTCATTCAAAAGATCGATAAAAACACTAATCCGGCCACGGCTGGTGCGGACCTGGTTAAGAACCTGCAAGAATTGGGTGTACCGGCCGCGGGTGGCTAGCCTAAGGAAAGCCGTGACTTAGGGACTGCTCGGTTGGTTTCAGAGAGTCACGGCTTTTCGTTTTCTGACTTCTCCGGTTTCGTAGAGGGGGAAACCCCAAAGGGGGTGGACATTGAAACTCGGATTAATGCTCGGTTATTCGGGTGCGCATCTCAAAATCCCACTGGACAACGTCAAACTCGCTGAACAATTGGGTTACGACAGCGTGTGGACTGCTGAAGCCTATGGTTCCGATGCCATTACGCCATTGGCCTACATCGCGGCGCATACCGAGCGCATTCGTCTAGGTACCGCGGTCCTGCAGTTGGCTGGACGCACCCCCGCAAATGCCGCGATGGCGATGGCAACCTTAGATCAACTCGCCGGGGGCAACCGTGTTATTTGTGGCTTGGGTGTTTCCGGACCGCAGATTGTTGAGGGCTGGTATGGCCAGCCCTGGGGTAGACCGTACTACCGCATCAAAGACTACGTCACGATCATGAAGAAGATATGGGCGCGCGAGGAACCGGTGACCCACGATGGTAAGGAGATATCTTTACCATTCACTGGCGAAGGGGCGCTTGGGGTCGGCAAACCATTAAAGTCGATCTTGCACATGAATCCCGACATTCCGGTGTTTCTAGGCACGGGCATGGAATCGACGGTGCGAATGACCGCAGAAATTGCTGACGGTTGGCTACCGCTGGGTTTTGTGCCTGAAACCGCCCACCTTTACAACGATTGGATCAACGAAGGGCTCGAGAAAGGCGGCAAAACGACGGACCAATTTGAACGTCAGGCGATGACATCGGTGAATGTGACTGACGATGTACAGGGCGCTTTGGATCGCATGAAGCCTGGGATCGCGCTATACGTGGGAGGCATGGGCCACAAAAGCATCAACTTCCACAAAGAAATGATGGTGCGCCGAGGCTTTGGCGATGCGGCCGAACGAATCCAGGAACTGTACCTAGCCAAGCGCAAAGATGAAGCCATTGCCGCGGTGCCGGATGAGTTTGTCGATAGCGGTGCCTTGGTGGGTAGCAAAGAAAGAATCCAGGCGCGCTATAAGCAGTGGGAAGACAGCGGTGTAACCGGGTTAACGATTAATGGTAATGCGGAAGCCATCCGCACCATGGCAGAAGTTGCGCGCCTCAATTTTCCGGAATAGAGCGGGGGCGCAACCCTGCCAAGATTGCGGCATCAAGCTAGTCCCGCGGTTTTCCTCCTTGCGAAAGGAAACCTCTCCCTCTTCTTATCACAAGAGGCCTACGGTTTTTGACTCGGACTCCTGTCCTCGATTAATTCTTGTCCCTTTTTGGGAAAAGAATTAGCTGACGTTGCTTTCTCGTGTCAGCGCGTCGCCTTCGCGCCATGGTGATATCTGACCCTCGTAGACATCTGGTCCGACACGAAAGTGGGCCGCTTCTTCCAAGGTTTCAACGAACGGCATATCGGCCGGGTAACACGTATCACCGTGGGGCATTGGACCCGATTTCGAGACATGCCCCCATAGCGAATGTCCAACGACTTCCTCAGCGATACACGCAGCTTCGATAACCTTATCTAGGTCGTAGCCAGTATCGATCCCCATCTCGTGACACAGATGGACGAAGTCTTCCGTAGGCACGTGCCCCGCTGCGCGTCCGTTGCCACAGTATGGGCACCCGCCCATACCGCCGAGTGAGGTATCGAAATCGGTTGCGCCGAGCGTAAGGGCTTCGTAATAACTAGCGATAGTGGCACCACGAGTGTTGTGCAGGTGCATGTGGTACGTCTCGATCTCCGGATATTTGTCGCGGATCGCCAAAATCGTCTCACGTACAGTATGTGGCATGTTCCAGCCCATTGCGTCTAGAAACGATACCCTCTTTACAGGAATCCCGACGCTTGCCCATTTCTCCATCATGAGGTCCAGTAGCCCCATACGCTGCTCGTGGCTGAATGTGCCTTCGAAATTGGACCCAAACGGATTACCCAAGGCGACCGAGCCCGCTTCTGCGCCAGCTTCTTTGGCGCCCTGGACGGATGCGTCGATGGATGCAATCTGTTCAGCCTGGGTGCGATTGTAATTGCGTCGCGCAAACGTATCGCACAGTTCGACGTGGGTACCAAAGCGTCGTTGGCGCACATCGATTTTGGGATAGTAGCCATCCGCCCGATCGTAGCCACGTTTGTTGAATACTGCGGCGGTATAGGTGATCCCAGGTTTGGGTTCAAATTGGTCGGCGATTTCGTCGATGCAGGCCATTGACGGTGTCCACTTAGGATGTGCAAACGATCCTATGGTCACGGTTTTGGCCCCCATTTCGCTAACAGCGTTTAACAGGCGCAGTTTTTCCGACACCGGGATGTCTGGGCTTTCGATCTGCAGACCCTCGCGCATGGTGTCGTCGAAAATGTTGACCGACTTCGGCAATAAATTGCTCACTTGATCCACTCCCATGAAATTACCCAGAGTCTACCGCAGGCGCACGCGAAAATAACTGGCTGGTGAGCATATCAATGTAACTAAAGAGTCCTCAGCGTGCGGGGCCCGGGCAGGCGTAATCATGCGTGGAACAATGCTGGGACCACCAAGGTGGTGAAGCGTTGTTCCATAAGAGGGTGTCGCGAAACAGCCTCTTTAGCTCTTGTTCCACTCCGCTGCGCTGCGCATTCGCACATCCCTGTGCTTTTTACCCCCGGCACGCTGAGGGCTCTTTGCGGCAAAATCAACCACGTTGTTGTAGGTCAACTTTGTCTTGGCCATCCTCCTGGTCAGAAGGAGGCCAGAATTCAGCGGCTGCATTACAACAGCCTCTATTTATTACGGCCTCTAAAGGTAAGCGCACTGCCCTTTAGATTGTATCGGCTGCCATGTCTGGTAATACTAGTGCCAAGCATATGCACCAAGGGGAGTGGGGGATGGTCTGGCAGCCAGAAGTTGACGAAATCAACCGGCGCGTTGAGTTTGCAAACAAGATGGGGGGCGAAAAGGGCATTGAGGCCCAGCATGGACGCGGCAAACTGACAATCAGAGAGCGGCTAGATCTGCTGTGTGACGAAGGCTCATTTAGTGAAATCGGCCGGTTGGCAGGTGCAGCTACCTATGAGGAAAACGAACTGACCGACGTTCGACCTTCGAATATGGTCATAGGCACATGCGATCTCAACGGTCGTAAAGTCGTGCTTAATGGCGGCGATTTCACGGTTCGCGGGGGCGCAGCGGATGCGGCAATCGGTAACAAAGGCGGACACGCCCAGAACTTAGCGAAAGAGTGGCGCATTCCATACATTCGTCTGCTCGATGCCACCGGCGGAAGCGTGAAAACCTTTGAACAACTCGGACGGACCTATATACCGACCAACCCTGTGACGCCGGGCGTCGAGGATTTGCTGTGTGAGGTACCCGTGGTATCTGCCGCGCTTGGCTCCGTTGCGGGGTTGCCCGCGGTCGACGCGTGTCTTTCGCATTTCAATCTGATGGTCAAAGGCATTAGCCAGGTATTCCCAGGCGGACCGCCAGTCGTCAAAGCCGCTCTGGGGATCGATATTACGAAAGAAGACCTCGGCGATGAACGTTCGCAAGTCTACGAGTCAGGTGTCATAGACAACCTGGCTGAATCCGAAGGCGAGGCTTTCGAGATGATTCGCCAATTCCTGAGTTATCTGCCGAACAATGTCTGGCAAATGCCACCCAGGGTGGCATCGGACGATGATCCCAACCGGCGTGATAAGGCTTTGTTGTCGGCGATCCCGCGCAACAAACGGCAAGTCTATAATCCGCACAAAATCCTTGATGCGGTTTTGGACAAAGACTCATTTTTCGAGATTACCCCGCACTATGGTCGCTCGCGCATTGTCGGACTCGGTCGCGTAAACGGCTATCCCACAGGTGTCATGATTAACAATCCGAAGCGTCTTGGCGGTTCGATGGATGTAGCCGCAGGCACGAAAGTAATTCGTTTCCTGTCGATGTGTGACACCTTTCATTTACCGATGGTTTACTTGGCCGATGAGCCCGGCTTCATGGCCGGCCCAGATCAGCAAGCCCTAGGCATCGTTCGCGCGGGTGCCAAAATGCTATGTGCGACGCTGCGCACTCAAATGCCATGGATTACGATCATTATCCGCCAGCTATACGGTGTGGCCGGCCAGTGTCACGACCGGCCGAGCGGCATGTTCAAACGGGTTGCGTGGCCCTCCGGGCATTGGGGTTCCATGCACATCTCGGGCGGTGTATCTGCGGCTTATCGCCGCGTAATTGATGAGTCGGACGATCCGGCGGCGAAACGTGCGGAAATCGAGGCCCAACTGGATGCGCTGGCCTCGCCTTTTCGCACTGCCGAAGCTTTTAATATCGAAGACATAATAGACCCGCGCGACACTCGTCCAATAGTTAGCGAGTTCATCGAATTGGCTCAGGGTGTGATCGCAACACAACTTGGACCGACGTCCACGCCGTTTATGCCGTGATCCAACGTGTGATGCTTACCCCGTTTCATATCGCGCTTCGGGTACACGATATCGATGTGGCGCGCAACTTTTATGGTGAATTGATGGGATTCGAAGAGGGCCGTAGTTCGGACCAATGGATCGATTTTGATATGTTCGGCCACCAATTTGTCGTGCACCTAGATTCGGCGATGGAACCGGTCGCCGATACGCAGCAAGTGCACAACCAGGTTGATGGACGCGATGTACCTGTACCGCATTGCGGAGTTGTCTTAGGTATCGAAGATTGGGAAGTTCTTGCGCGACGCGTTGCGAGCTTCATCCAGGACTTTGTAGTCGACCCGCACGTTCGTTTTGCCGGACAACCAGGTGAGCAACGCACCATGTTCTTTCGTGACCCATCTGGAAATGCACTTGAATTCAAAGCGTTCAAAGACATAGACCGCGAGTTGTTCCAAACGGAGGCATGAGTTGGCAGGCTTTTCCGAATCGTATTGGATGCCGTTTACGGCACGCAATGGCTTTGTCAAAGATCCCCGGATTATTACGGCCGCGGAACAATGCCACTACGTCAGTGAGGATGGGCGTCGAGTATTCGATAGCTTGTCGGGCTTATGGTGCTGTGGCTACGGGCATAACCGTCCTGAAATCGCCGAGGCCGTTGCGGCTCAGCTCAAAAGTCTAGATTACAGCCCTGCTTTTCAATATGGCCATCCTAAGGTATTCGAGCTTGCTGACCGGATCGCCGCCCTAGCTCCGGGTGACCTCGATCATGTTTTCTTTACCGACTCGGGTTCTGAAGCCGCGGACACGTCCCTTAAAATTGCACGAGCCTATTGGCGCGCGCGTGGTCAATCCAGTAAGACTAAGTTCATTGGCCGCATGAAAGGCTACCATGGCGCCAATTTTGCGGGAACGAGCTTGGGGGTCTCGGCCCCAATCGAAAAATATTCGGCCACCTTGCCGATGCGGATCATTTGCCGCATACGTTGCGAGCGGAGGATGCATTTACCCGTGGCCAGCCCCAGGGCGGCGAAGAGTTCGCCGAGTACTTAGAGTAGCTCGTGGCGCTGCATGACGCATCGAATATTGCGGCCGTGATAGTGGAGCCCATGGCGGGCTCCGCGGGCGTCATCGTACCGCCCTCTGCGTATCTTCGACGGCTACGCGAGATTTGCGACAAACACGACATACTGCTCATTTTCGATGAAGTAATTACCGGTTTCGGCAGATTGGGCGACACCTTTGGCAGCGACGCGTTGGGCGTGGTGCCAGACATCATGAACCTCGCGAAAACGCTAACCAATGGCGCTGTGCCGATGGGCGCGGTGGTCGCGAAGTCACAAATCTATGATGCCTTCGTGGATACGGCGGCGCCGGATCACGTGATCGCACTGCCTCATGGCTACACCTACAGCGGGCATCCTGTTGCTTGTGCGGCAAGTTTGGCGGCGTTGGACGTATTCGAAAAAGAAGACATGCCAGCGCGCGTACGAGCATTGGCTCCTGTTTTCTCGGATGTATTGCATAGCCTAAAAGGTGAAGCCCATATCAGCGACATAAGAAACATTGGTCTTGCCGGGGCATTACAAATCGAACCGCGTGATGGTGATCCGCTAATACGGCCTTACGAATTGGGCCTCGGCTGTTGGCAAGACGATCTGTATGTGCGGTGGGGTGGTGACACGCTGCAATTCGCGCCACCGTTCGTTGCCGAGCCGAGTGACCTTGAGCGGATGGGTGAAACCCTGCGTCGCGTCATTCGGTCGGTGGCCTAGCCTTAAAACTCTGTGGGAGGCTGTTTAACGACACCCTCTTTAGCACCTATTCCCGCGTTCCGCGACGCGCCCCCTACTTGCGGCCGGTCAAAATCCACAGCGGGTCGCCCACGTCGGGCGACCGATCGAGAAATTCGACTTCGTCAAATCCTGCTTCTTCGAGGTAGTAGCTGACAAGCTGCACTCGTTCTTTCGGCCCCAGTTGTTGGAAAGCGGCGATCGCCTTCGTCGGGAAACAACGGTGTGACATGGAAATGTGCACGGTGCCCAATGGACGCAGGGTGCTGTGCACCGCACGCATGACTTCGACCGGCTTGACCAAGTACTGGATTGAGACCGTGCATAAGACGGCATCGTATGCCTCGCGAGCTTCGAGCTCCGGCGTGGTGTTTAGGTTCTGCACCCACCAATCGGAGAGGCGCGGATTTGCTTCGAGTTCGGCACCGTTCATTCCCAGCCCGGACACGCGACCAAGATTGAGATCTTCAGGCAGATGCGAAACCCAGGACGACATTAGATCCAATACATCGATACCTGGTCGCAAGACTTTGCGATAGTACTCAGTTAAGGCATCGATAGTTGACTGGTCAATGTGTTCCACGAATCGTGGTTGTTGGTAGAAATGCTCGTCAGCTGACTCGTCTTCGCGGGTAAAGAATGACGCCGGCGGTGCCTCTTGCGCTGAATCGTCTGGCGGTGAATCGTCCGCCACTACTTACTCCAACCCTCGCGCCACGGGACGTTGTGGTAGCGAATATAATTGCGTTCTTGAAATCGCCAGGCGTTTTCAGTTTTGCGGTATTTGTCTTGGTAGTGGCCGGCTTGAGTGTAGGCTTCGCAATCCTGTAGCACCCTAATCTCGACCGAACACCGTCCTTCGGCGTGATCGCTGTCGATGAGGTCAATAACATGGTTTTGCACAAATGGTTTGTGGGTTTTCGCTCCGACGCCGCTTGAGTAAAAATCTCGCAGTTCCTGCTGACCGCGGGCTGCAAGGGTGTGCGCGAGAAATGCACCGTCAGGGCAGAATAGGCTTACGATTGTTTCCGCGTCGCCATCCACGACTGCATGACAATAGCGCGCTGTGAGTTCTCTAATCTCTTCCTTTGCTTGCAACGCCGCAATGCTATCTTCCAGAGTCATCGGCTCCTCCTAAATCTGTTTGTAGAGTTCTTGCAGTTCGGCTTGCCAAGCTTGTTGCAACTTCGGCTTCTGGAACTTGGGTTTGCGCCCTCTGTCCGCAGCTAGCTTCTCCTCTAATTCGACTATACGCTCAAGTGGATCGCCGTGGCTGATCGAGAGGCCAATGTCGTGGAAGAGGTCGTTTCCGCCGATCGCGGGAGACCCGGTCAAGCTCTCCGACAATTGTCACGATAAGCGTCTAAGGGGAGGGGCATGGTATGCAAAGCCGGTTCCGTCGTGCCAGCAAGCGGTGAGCAGTATAGTCAATTGTTGGGTCGTGTATATGTTTCACCACCAACCAGTTGCCGCTGACCAGTGCTAGTTTGGAAAGTTAGGTCGTAGGTCTGGTACAGGTAGCGTCCGCCTAAACTCGAAACGCTGAAGTGCAGGTGGGGGCCGCTCGAAAACCCAGTGTCGCCGGACCTGCCAATTAGCTGCCCCACTTTTACCTGATCGCCTTCGTCTACCCGGACGCCTTTGTAGTCGAGGTGCAAGTACTTTCCGATCGTCCCATCAGCGTGCGCAATCCATATGTGGTTGGCAGTGTCCGGACCATTGGATTGAGTATATGTGCTGACGACTGTTCCACTGCGGGCGGCGTATACGGGTGTGCCGATTGGCATCGTCCAATCGATGGCGTAGCGGTTTCCTAAACGATGGGTCGAGACATTGGTATGGCTTTGGCTGACCGCGAAGCTTGCTCCCTCCGCAAAAGGCAGACCATAGACATGGCCTTTGTCGTGCGCCGTTCGTTCGTGCCCGTAGTGGGTACGAAACTCGTAGCCCCACGCGCCGACGGGCGGGTCGAAGGTAACCAATTCGATCGATGTGGGTTTATTCAGGTGTGCCGTCGGCGGACGAACATGGATCATATTTTCTGTCGTAAAGAACAAGCGCACGCTCAACGGTTTGTGCGAGTAGCTTTCGAGGACCAAGCGAACGTGGTTGTTTTTGTAGGTCTTGACGCAGACCAGATCGGCGTTGCAGGTCACGTTGACCGGAACTTCAGCCGCGGTTGGCAACAATCCAAGCAGTGCCCAGACGAATAGGGTGTGCATACATTCGGCGACTAAGCGATATCCAGAAATATGTCGAAACTGTAGACCGGCAGGCCGTTAGACCCATCGGTTTTTGCGTCGGCGATGAGGCGTTCGCGCTCTGCTTCAGGGGTGTCAGCCATCACGATGTCGTCTTTGATCAACGGGTCGCCCGCGAAATACATTTGGCTAGTAAGTTCGTTAAAGCCAGCTTGTGAGACTTTGAAATGAATGTGGCTGCAGCGTATACCAGCGTCGGCAGATGGACTGATGCGGTACGCGCCTGGTCTTATTGTTTTAAACGAATATCGCCCTGTAGAATCAGTTTCAACTTTTGCCCAGCCTTGAAAATTTGGGTCGAGCGGGGCTGAACTGTTGTCATTCGGGTGTATGTACTTGCCGTCGTGATTAGCCTGCCAAACATCGACCAATGCGCCAGCGACTGGTTGCTTGTTGAGCCCCAAAACCTGGCCTTGTACCAAAATCACTTCACCTTTGGCATGGCCTTCTACACCCGATATTCTGGTCAAGTCAGCATCCAGGTCATCTTGCTTATTGACGGGATAGAATGGGCCTTCCGTTTGTGAAGGCGTGAGCTTACTTCCTGAGTTGGCCAGTGCTGGCGCAACCAGCGATGAACCAGCGGCGAGCCCTAGGCATTTTGTAAGGTTGCGTCGAGTTAGCTTGCTTTGATGGTTCATTCGTCACGCACTCGCTTCCGTTCAACCGACAGTTTGTGCCAAGTGGCGTGCGCTGACAAGCCAGGTAGTATGGGCTCACAGGCATAGGCTATAGCTAGTTCGTGTCCAAAACACGTAGTGTTTTGCGGCCGAACTAGCTGAGGGCAGGAGCCCGAATTAAAAACCGTAGGGTTTTGGGAGGTTTTCCTTCTGCATAGGAGGAAAACCGTGGGAAGAAATTCCCACAGGATGTGAATTTCTGGACAAGAACTAGCTGGAGGCGAGAATGGCTCTCAAGGTTGATGCATCTTCAAGTACGGACCTCAAAGCAATTGGCGAGGCAGCACGGCACGCGGAAGCGTTGGGTTATGACGGGTTGCGCGTGGCGGAACTGAACCACGATCCGTTCATGCCATTGGCAATTGCAGCCGAACACACCCACAGGATTGAATTGGTGACCTCGGTAGCGGTGGCGTTTTCACGCAACCCGATGACGATGGCGACTTTGGCGCACGATCTCAATGCCTACTCTGGCGGGCGTTTGGTATTGGGGTTAGGTTCACAAGTGAAGCCTCACATCGAGCGGCGATTTAGCATGCCTTGGCATAAAGCCGCGGCTCAAATGCGTGAGTTTATCTGCGCGATGCAAGCGATCTTTGACTGTTGGTTTGATGGCACACGGCTCGACTACGTCGGAGAGTATTATCAACATACGCTGATGCCAGCAACGTTTACCCCGGATAACGTGACCGGCCCACGGCCGCGAATCGTGTTGTCGGCCACGGGACCATTGATGACGAAGGTGGCTGCAGAGATAGCTGATGGAATGATCATGCATCCATTCTCATCAGCGAAATACATGGCTGACGTAACGCTTCCCGCGATTGAACAAGGCCTGCAAAAGAGCGGACGGGCGTTGACGGATTTCTCTCTCGACTACGCGCCAATGGTCGCGACTGCAGCCGACGAGGAGGGGATGGAAAAGGCGATCGCAAACGTGCGTGACCGCATTGCCTTTTATGGATGTACGGTTGCGTACAAACCGGTGCTCGACATACATGGATGGGGCGACATTCAGGACGAGTTGATCGCGCTAAATCGGCAGCATCGTACAGCCGATATGGCAGCTCTCATCACGGACGACATGGTCGACACCATCGCGATCGTAGGAAATCCGGCAGAGGTCGTGGCAAAGATGAAACAGCGCTTCGGCGGCATTGTCGACCGTACGGGGTTTGCGGTGCAACACCTGGCGGACGATGAGTTAAAAGCGCTGATCGCTGAGTTGCGTCGCGATGCGTAGCTAGTTTTAGTACAGAAACTGCGTATTCTGGGCAAAAGCTAACGTAGGTAACTCGACCTAAATTGAATGCCCCAGTGGCCGTCGATCAGGGTTGCAATCCAAAGCGTATCGAATGTGTTGTACGTGGTACCATCCTCCCGGCAACGAAGGTTCGTGATGGCTAAATGCACCTTGTTCTCGCCTTCGTGGACTACCTCAAGGGAAGCGACTTCGGTGTGATGCCAGCCCTCGTCGGCGAGGCGACTTTGCCCTCGTTTGCTAATGGCAATGAAATCATCGCACGTCTCGATGGTCGCAAACCGCCCTAGCGCCAACCTGGTATGAGGGTAGTTGAGCGTGTCGGCCAAGCCTTCGTGATCTTGTGCGTTGAATGTCTCAATGAATCGATGTGCCACCTCAATGGCTGATTGCTTTGTCATAGTTAGTTCCTGTCCTAAAATAGCCGTCCTGCTAATTCTACTCCGACAGTTCTCCTCCGTACGGAAGGAAAACCTCCCCCCCTCTTTTCGTTACAAAAGGCCTACGGAAATTGACTCGGGTCGCGACTCGCGTCGCGATCATTCCCTCGAAGTGCGCGCCGCCAAATACTGCGTATTTGGTACACGCACTCGCTAGACTCCGATGATTTGCGCGGTGTAGAGGTCAGTGATCTCTTGGTCACTGAGTTGCAGAAGTTCCCGAAGATGCCTGTCCGTGTCTGCACCGAGACACGGTGCGGGTGACGCTACGCCATTGGCACGGTTTCGGAAGCGCCATGGTATGCCAGTATGCGCACGCTTGCCGACCTCCGGATGGTCTAATCGTTCGATGAACCCCCGCTCGTTCAGGTGTGGGTCCTCGACGATGTCCTGGCTGGTCATGGTCGGGAACGCGGCAATTCCGTCTGCTTGTAGTGAGGTGGTGATATCCCAGCGATCACGGTTTTTTGTCCACGCTGTAATTGTCGCTTCGAGTTCGTCTTCGTGCTGTTTTCTTGCGTGCAGTGAATCAAACCGCGCATCTTGCGCCAGTTCAGGGTCGATACGGTGGGCGAGTTTCGACCATTCCTCATCAGTGCGACATGCGATGGACACCCAGGCCGTATCGCTTAGAACTTCCGCGTCTGGCGTTGGCTTGACTGCTGGAGAATTGGGTGCGCAGGGAAAGCATCCATGTGGCGACATGGTCAAGCTTCGATTGCCAATGCGCTTAGGTTCAGAGCCGGTCAGTACGTATTGCATCCATCCTTCGATGTTCAGTACGCCGGTTGCCTCCCACAAAGACACGTCGATGTGATCACCTTCGCCGCTCGAGTCACGCCTTGCCAGAGCCGAGACAATCGCCATCGCGGCAGTTATGCCGGCCGTTGGATCGGGCATAGACAAACCGATTTCCTCGGGCCCGCCGTCGACGTAACCGGTCGCAGCCGCTAGCCCCGTGAGCGGTGGCATTGCGGGGCCATAGCCCATGTATTGGCTGTACGGGCCGGATTGGCCGTAACCGCTGATACTGGCGAGAATGATTTTTGGGTTGAGATTTTTTAACTCTGCGTAGCCCAGGCCTAATCGATCCATGACACCGGTAGCGAAATTTTGCACAACCACATCGCTTTGTTTGATCAGGTCTTTGACGATCGCGATGCCTTGGGGATGGGCAAGGTCAATCGCGATGCTGGATTTACCCTGATTCCACTGATTGAACATCCCAGAAACGTTGAGGGTCGGCTCCCAGTCCTCAGGAAAAATGGGTAATCGGCGATAAAGATCGGCACGCTTTTCCGACTCGATCCGCAGCACTTCGGCGCCGAGGTGGGCGAGGTTCATTGAACAAAACGGCCCAGCCCACGCCCATGTCATATCCAAAACCCGCACGCCAGCCAGCGGTATGCTCGAAGCGTTGTGGGATACCGTGGTTGGCCTCGCAGCAAAGTCAATTTGAGCGTTGTGTTCACCAAGGCGAGGTGCGGGGAGACGTAGTGCGGCGCGACCGCTTTTCGTGATAGCAGCTGCAGCCAGCATCTCGATGGGCTCGGTTCTAGCGCGTGTCACTTCGGTAAAGAAGTTGCGTGCCCGTAGATGTTCGTTCTTCGCGATTTCCTTTAAGTGCATCACTGGCGCAACGCAGATTCGGTGCTTCTGCGCCGCATGGTACAAATCGTCTGCGCGCCACTCGCCAACAAACTCCTGGACGAACGTGTGTACGAGGTCTTGATTTTCGGTACGTCCCACG
>Ga0114999_10001751_pt1 | contig 29712 bp, 19 predicted proteins | sample ArcticOcean_MG_C_3_FD_89820 | JGI IMG/M metagenome (GOLD analysis project Ga0114999, IMG submission 89820) | Marine microbial communities from western Arctic Ocean - ArcticOcean_MG_CB8_126 | ecosystem: Environmental > Aquatic > Marine > Oceanic | place: Arctic Ocean: Canada Basin | collected...
CGTACAAAAGCACATATCACGGCTTTAGGCATAACTCATCGAGTGAGGTTATGGTCTTGAATAGTGCGATTAAGAAACTAGTTATTATGAGTCATTATTTGAGTTAAAACTATAAAATTCAGGATTGATTAACTTTGGACAATTTTGCGATTTCAATAGAATCGTCCGAACTGCCCATAAATCTTTGAATACTCTATATTGCGAAGTTTTGTCTAAATAATCTACTCCGCTAGTCCCTCCTGTCCCTATACGTCTACCCATGATTCTCTCAACCATTCTAGCATGCGAATGCCTCCATTTAACCATTGATTCTTCAAGTTCGGCTACTGAATCTATTAATTTTCGTGGCCAAGACAAAAGAGGTAATTCTCTATAAGATTCTATGAACAATAAACTTGCTCTTGCTCTACTCAAATTCCCTTCCGGCATCAAAAATGAAATAGCGCTTTCATGACCTGCGTTGAATCTTGCTTTTGCCTTTGCAATATCAGATACACCATATCCTGACATCTTTTCGGCTGCAGATTCTCCCATTAATTTGTGTATTGATAAATGAGCATCCACATAATTTTGAACTGCCACAAGATCATTCTCAGAGGCGTAAATAGAGCCCATAATTGGTGTCCTTGAAATCCATTTCATTAATGATTCCTCTAGTGATGGTTTTACTGACATTTGTTCCAAGTCCAATAGTATAGCCGCATCATTTTCACTATTTCCTGCCAATTTCCTAAATGTATCTAGTGGATCCATTCCAAATAATCTATCTTCATTTTTCAACCCTAATAGAATCTCAAATTTTCTCATTTGATAGGACTCAAAACCCGACGCTGAACCTAAACCATCTCGGAAAGACAGAAATCCTTGCGGAGTGAGAGTTTCCATAACTCCCCATTGTGTTTCCATCAGTTTGAAAATTTCAGTAGTTCTACCAAGATGTTCAACTGCTTTCGGGATATCAATCTCAGGCACTTGTTCTTTAGATAGTATATCTCTTACTTCAGATAACTCTCTAATCACTTGTTTGAACCACAATTCAAATGTTTGATGAACAATAATAAAGTGCATTTCATCTGAAGAAATGCCTCTTTCTTCACCTTGTAAACTTAGTAATTTTTCCAATTGTAGATAATTTCCGTAGGTCCAATTCTCATCACTCGTTTGCTCACTCATGCTCGTCCGATAGCGTTTTACTCTTGAATCATTACTGTCGCGACCGTTCCGATTTTTTAGTCTAAAAAGTGCTATTTCCCCTCATCTTTCAAATAATATTGCTTTTACCCTCAGATATGGCTGATGATTCTAAGTCCCCCAATAGTTCAAAAAAATTAGGATTTATATTTTCTCCAACAATAATTGTTGACGATAATTTATCTATTATTGTCCCAACGCCTGAAGATGCTTCTGATTTATTCTCATTGGTAGACCGTAACAGGCAATACCTCCGTAATTGGTTGCCATGGCTTGACTACAATATGTCAGTAAGTGATGAACTTGAGTTCATTGAACTCTCTAGGAAAAATCGGTTACAAGGGAGTTCTGGAGTTTGGCTAATTAAAGAGAATAATAATTTGATAGTAGGCACTATTAGCATTAATTGGGTTGATTGGGATAATAAATCATGTGGCCTTGGGTATTGGATATCTCAGGATAAAACCGGTAATGGCATAGTTACTCGTTGTTGCGAATCAATGATTGATAATTTAATTTCTAATAATCGAATTCATCGATTTGTCATTGAAGCCGGTGTAAATAATTTAGCTAGTCGTAAAGTTGCAGAAAAGTTAGGTATGCGATTAGAAGGCACCATAAAAGACAGGGAGTTACTCTATGGCGAATATGTCGATAGTGTATTATACGCTATAACTGCCCCCGAATGGAGCCTTAGAACGTCTTAGTTTTTCTGCATTATTCCATAATCTTCTATGGCGCAACTACCCGGTGGTAGCGATGCCAAAACATCGTCTTGAGTCAGGCCAGTAGCTTTAGCGATTTTATTTGCTATTGCTTCTTTCTTTTCTCTCCCTGGTGTTATTTTAATCCATTTTTCAAATATATTTGAGATCGTTTCCACAGTTCCACATATTGGCAATGGTACTCCATTGATGACTCCTATACCCATTCCTAATTCTAATGGTAAATCTCTATGCCATGTGCGTTGTCCTCTTACTACAAACCCTCCTCTTCCAAGAGATTCCCCACTTTCTGTTTGTTTTGATACCTGACTGGGTCTAACATGGAAAGCAGTTGCTGCTGCCCCTCCACTACCCCATGCTCTAGACCAACAAACTGCCATTTGTGCCGCTTGTGAGAATAATTTTTCATCTAAATCTCTTGCATCCTCTATTCCTTCACCTAAGTTTTGAACAATTTGTAATGAGATTACTCCTTCTGGAAGATTTGTAATACCTGTTAATGGACTAAAACCATCTTTTAGTTTCAATGAACATGAAGGTGCTCCATGTAAATCTGCATGAAGGTAAAGATCATTAGAATTGAGATGCTTCCTAACAATTGTGTCATTTCCTCTAGCGTCCCTGCCTCCTACAAGTATATGTCCACCATCCAGAATCGCCCATCTATATTTCTCAAACCAAAATTTCTTACTTCTTTGAAGACTTTTAACACGCCCTGCTGCAACATCTTTCGCCTTTTTCTTTTCTTGCCTCGATTTGGCATTTTCAGTATCTTTGAGTGCTTTTTCTGCACCTTTGGATTTATCTTTCAAAGTCCTTGCTTCTCGAAAATATCTTTGAGCATTTTGATGTACTGATTTATTGGCATAAAGAGTTACACTAGAGCCAGGTTCTCCCTCATCATCAGGAAGAAAAACCACGAAAGTACCTTTTTCTGGATTTAATCGGTCAATCCATGAAATTTCTCTAGATTTCTCAGCAACTTCTTGCCAGGTGAATTTAGAAATTTGATCATTAAATTGTTTCATAATATTTTCTAAATGCGTCCAATTTTCTTGCATTGCTCTGCCTAATTCTTGATTTATAGCCGCTTGAGATAGGAACCTACCAATCGCAGTTCTTTGTTGGTCAGATCTTCTTTCTAATTTGGCTTTCTTCTCACCGTCATCTTGGCCTATACTAACTAGTTTCTCTTCCTCTCTTCGGATAAATGCGGACGCATCATGGGGTCCAAATACTGAATCATAACCAGAGCACAGTGTCGGTATTTCAATTGATAATTCCTGTTCTAAATATCTTAGATCAATAGGTGCAATTTCTTTGATTCCCTCTGCTGCACTATCTTTACTCGTTTTGTCAACAGCATTCTTCCATAAATCCAGCATTTCTTTATTCTCGAACCACATTTTACTGGATTTATCATTTGCCAGTTCTTCTAATAATGTCTTTATTGAATTATTTAGTTTATCTCTTTGGTCATCATTTAATTCTTTAGCCTTTAACTTTTCATCTAGTTCTGCTGAAGCACAAATTGCACTTCCATAGACTCTACCAAGGTTTCCTCTTGCTGCCAATGTTCTAATTAGATCCTCATCACTTTCATCAAGTAATTTATCTAATGTTTTTCTATTCATTTCTCTTGGATCTACTGCGGCAGGTGGAGTTACGTATTCCACGCCTCTTTTCAGCGATCTACTTGCATACTTCGCATGTGTGAGCGGTTGGATAATTATTCCTTCATTATCTAGAAGTAATACATTACCATCTCTGAAAAGTTCTATTATTAACTTTAGTTTCCCGCTTCCGTGCTCAAAAGTTAGAGATATAATTCTATCAAATCCTAATTGCTCAACTTCGATAAGTCTCGAATTATTGAGATGTTTTCTAAGGACCATTGCGAATTGTGATGGTTGTGATGGCATTGGTCTATCACGTTGAGAAAGATATAGTCTTCTGCCGCTTACTATTACTAAATCAGAAGATGGTGATCCTTTCGGATTTAATCTTATTACAACCTGCTCATAATGGGGTTGGTATGCCTTTCGTGCTCTAGAACCTATCATCTTTGAAAGCTCACGCACAATACGTGCTACGTCAAAAGATGAGGCCTGTTCACGCATGTCACTCATTATCCGGTAAGTGCCATCCTTCATCAGGCAATCGCTTTTGGGTTATGTACTGTGATTATATAGATGCATGAAATTCTTCTATCTCTTTTAGTACATCTGGTTCATGGGCATATTGATTGGAAGGGACTTGTATCATCTTTGCATTAGGTATTCTATCTGCTATTCTCTCTACGTCCTTTAGTTCATGTAATTTATCTGAATCTGCGGTTATTATTGCGCATGGAATAATTATATTTGACAGGTTATCTGGTAATGAATATTTCATTAGATATCTCGCAGATAATCTAATTCTCTCAAAATTTTGTGATAATAGTGTTCTTCGATAACGAATCTTTTGTCCTTCTTCTTTCACTTTACGTTCTACCCCCCATATCGCCGCCTTAATTAGACATTTCAATGAAAAATTAGGAAATGGTATCTTTATCAATATTCTGGCCCAAAGTGGAAATTTAAACCTTTGATTCGGAGCTAAGAATATTGAACTTCTTCCGTCTAAAGTTCCAGATTGTAATCCATCGATTAGTATTGTAGAACCGAGGGATGATGAGAAGAAATGAACATCATTTTTCAAATCAAGAATTCTTATTATTTCTGTAATATCATTTGTGAAATTACTCATTTGAAAGTCCTTTATTTTCATTTTAGTTTCAAAAATAGCACTTGATTTTTCTCTTGTTTCAATGTATATTATTGGCCTTCTCCCTACCCACTCCGAAAGTAAAGGCTTCCATCCTTCAAAAACCGAGCCCCATCCGGGAACCATAACTATTGGTGATAATTCTCTCAGTGACTTATTATTCGGTTTCCAAATAAAAACTCTCAATGATACTTTTTCTGAAACTTTAATCCATTCTTCTTTACCTTCGCAATTTGGAAGTTTGGGAATACCTTCCCAATGTGTTTCCATTTTTTCACATCCAATATGTAGTTCAGAAAATCAACGAGATCTTCTTCCGCCACCTGAACGACGACCACCACCACTTGAACGACGACCACCACCACTTGAACGACGACCACCACCACTTGAACGACGACCACCACCACTTGAACGACGACCACCACCAAATGATATTCTCCTTCTACTCCTTCGTCGATGGAACCATGGTCTCCTATACCATGGGCTACCAAAATAAACACCTCCCATAATTCCTCCACCATGATGGTAATGATGAACTTCATTACCATCGTTAGGGTCTGAATTCTCATATTGGTCATTATTTCCCTCAAAATACATGAAGAATAGTAAACTTAGCAAAATAGGGAGTAAGCAACATAGTCCAAACCATCCCAAAAACCCACCTATATCACTGGGTTGTTCAAGCTGACTAATTTTATTATCATCAATCTTGTACCAAACATCTACAGTATCATTTAGTGGCAATATTTCATTCTCAACAATCTCCAAACAGTAGTCATCCCAAGTTCCTAAGAATAAATCACCTTCTGAAAAATATTCGGTCCCCAATATTGTGTAATTATAGTAGACATCAGCATGGCAATTATATTCGTATACCCAATAGCAATCATACTCATCGTAATAATCATCATAAACGCAATCTTCGTAAGAATCGTCATATTCAATCCACTCAGTTCCTTCAAGAACCGTACCATAGGTATTTCCCCATACCTCATCTACATCTGGCGTCAATATTGAAGCAAGAATTGATGCTATAAGTCCCAAAGAAACAATAATTGCTAAGAATAGATATCCAGGATCATCCGTCATCCAACTAAATGGTCCTTCTTTATCTGGTTGATTCGGTAATGCCGGAGTTGGACTTCCGGCTTTTGTCCCCAACATTTCTTGATTTATTTCGCTCATATTGAATTTATGCTGTGCTTGTGCCATTTCTTCTTCTCTTTTGATTTCCATCATTTCAGTATGGTTCATCATTTCTTGAACTTCTTCTTTCGAACTTGGTTTTTTTTCTCCTTCTTTATCCCACCATTTCTCATCAGCCATGTTCAAACCTCCTATTTATTGTATGACCTAGGCGATACTACCCTATTTCAATATTATACCATCAGACGGTAATTAATACCCATTTAGGAAATATTTATCATTTTCTTTCCTTATCTTCCCAGATTTAATATGTCCTTCTAGATGAGATAATGTTTGGTCAATTAACAACATTGGATGTGCTTCAGGGGTGTCTTCATATGCTTTCTTAGCAATGAATTCTAATTCAGTATAATTGTCTTTCACAGCATCATAAACTGCTTGATGTCTTTCCCTCCGATGCCTTATGTATCTACTCAATAATCTTTGAGGATTCGCAGACAACGGACCATGTCCTGGGAATAATAAGGGTGGGTTGAGACTTTTGATTTTCTCTAAACCATCTAGATATTGATTCATATCACCATCGCTTGAAGGTACAAGAATAGTACCAATAACAGTCACATTATCCCCACTAACAACTCCTGCGTCTCCCGCTAAACAGATATGTCCCGGGCAATGTCCATGTGTTTCTATTATTTTCCAATGTGCCGATTTTCCTTCCTTAGTTAATTCAAAGATATCTCCCTCTTTTAGTGCCTTAATGCTTTCAAATTGAGGAATTATTTCTAGTGTTTCTTTACTAGCCCATATGGGTGCTTGATATATTTCTGAAATTTTCATCAAGTCTCCAATATGATCTGGATGTTTATGGGTAAATATTGTAGCAATAATTTTACTTCCTGTAAGTTCAATTTCTTTGACTTTATTCCTTAATATATCTAGTGCTTCTTCACTTTTCGCCGCTGGATCTACAATCACTCTTTCCCCTCCTGCAATTCCTAAAACATAGCAATTAGTATGGGTTGCCGGTGGTAGCGTTTGAGTAGGTAAGGGTACACATTCAACGCCTGGTGCGAACTCTAAGACATGATAGCCCTTTGAAGGATTTTCAGATAAACTTTCAAAAGCAGAATCTAAATCACCATATTCTTCAATTGACTGAACTATATCTCTGATCAAAGTAACTTGAGGTGGAGGCAGTCTTACCTCATGTTTTAACCAAGATTTGAGTAGTTCTTTCGGCTGCCACCACTTGTATTCATCAAATTCAGATATACCTTCGGGGAATCTAGGTTCGATTGTCGAATCACCTATTGATAAATGATGGAAAGTATTCGTAAATCTAACAGGCGCCAAAGGAGGCATAGTACGTACCGCAATTATTTGGGAATCAAAATTCTCAATTTTTAGCTTATTTTGTTTCACTAAATCTCCCCAAATATTTTTGTCTTCACAAATGCTATTTTGGATATCGGAATCTACTAATTCCAATGAACCTTTACCATCTGGTGAAAACCCCACTTCTTCAACCAATTCTCTCAACAAAGTTATAGTTGAAACCGGGTCATCAGTATGATTTAACCAGTCTGGATTTTCCTTTGCAACTTTTCTATCGACACGACTAACCCCCCCTCCTGGAAATGCCCAAAAATCAGGGAATGCTGGAACTTCAGAAACTCGATGACATAGCAGTATCTCCTCTTTTTCTGAGTTAAATCTACTGATTACTAACGATGCCGAAGGCCTTGGTTTTGCTACACTAGCAGACGGCAATTCTACGCCTTCCGGCAACTCGCCCATGAGTACTCGAGATGGTCAATGGTTTCAAACCAGCCCGTCGAATGACTCAAGTTTAGCAGGTTGATCGATTATCATGGTTGATCATGTGACGATAGGTCACAGAGATAATAAAAATGGTTCAAAACACTTTGAGATAGTGATGCCAAGATTCGGTCTGGGGGTCTGGCAAATGGATAAAGAAGCATGTAAATCTTCTATTCGACACGCGTTAAATCAAGGATATAGATTGATCGATACCGCAACTGCTTATGGTAATGAAGAGGCGGTTGGTGAAGCGATTAGGGATTCTAATATTCCTAGGAATGAAATATTTGTAGTTACTAAATTACGAAGAGTCCATGCTACAGGATATGATGAAACATTACAAAGATGCCGTGAAAGTTTAGCGCGTTTAAATCTTGATTATGTTGACCTTTATCTTGTCCATGCGCCACCTGAAGATATTTCTGCTCGAGGTGAGGTGTGGAGAGCCATGGAAGAATGTGTGAAAATTGGTTTAACGCGTTCAATTGGCGTTTCGAATTATGGTAAATTTCATCTTGAGGCTATGAGAGATTATGCAACAATTTTACCTGCAGTTAATCAAATAGAAATATACCCTTGGTTACAAAGACCTGAGTTAAGGAAAGCTACGATTGATATTGGTGCAATACCAATGGGTTATTCACCATTAGCAAGAGGGCAAAAGGTCAATGATTCAGGTATCTTAAAGATAGCTGAGTCCGTAGGTTGTACGTCTGCTCAGGCTGCTATAAAATGGGTTTATGATACTGGCTCGATAACAATACCTAAGTCTAGTAATCATGGACGAATAACTGAGAATTTAGAGTCTTTAAATTTCGATATATCAGATTTCAATGATGATTTTTCTTCACTTGAAGAATCATATGTCTCTGGATGGGATCCTACTACTGAACCTTGAGTGATAATATGAAGCAACCTGAAACGATTGAAGAAGAATTAGAGATAATAGCTGCTGCCTTAGAGGCGGGTATCGACCCTTTCCCTCCAATTAAAGAATCCAAGCCTTGGGGTAAAATTGCTCTAGGCTGGTTTATGATTGTAATAATGTTAAGTTGGGTATCTCAGTTACTAAATCGTTCACTAGATTTGTAATTGGTAGTCCCTCCCGGATTCGAACCAGGGTCATGGGATCCAGAACCCCACATGATGGACCACTACACTAAGGGACTAATGACTCTCCGAGAAGGCACCTCTATTTCAAGAAATCCAATGCTATAATAAATAATTAGTTAGTTCTAAAACCATCATTTAATTGTACTAAACTCTCTTTACTAGGTCTCAACTCAGATTCAGACAGGGCCATTAAAGGAGTCTTCGTTAGTCCTAATGTCTCAGTGGCAGTTTTTTTATCTGGATTGTAGTATAGTAAACCAGTAACATGTCTACCTTCTTTATCTGCTTCATGTATTGCTCTAAGAGCAGCTACAGTATCGGTTGGATCATGCTCATTACCTACGGTTTCTAGCCTCAATGTCGACCCATCGAAGAGTTTTATTTCCTTGAACTCACCTGCTGGAACTTCTACAGCTTCTATTGGTGAAAAATGTGCGATATAATCTACAATGTGTAATACCTCGTCATTTGCCTTAACGTAATTATATGATTTATATGATTCATCATTATTAGCAAATGTTACGCATGGCGAAATAACATCGATAATTGCCATTCCTTTGTGACTCATAGCAGCTCTCAATAATGCCGTTAGTTGTTTTTTACTTCCTGAAAATGATCGTGCAACAAAACTACACCCTAAATTAACAGCCATTGCACATAAATCAATAGGCGCTTGTTCATTCATAGCACCTTTTTTCTTCTTTGATCCCCTCTCCACGGTCGCGCTATATTGTCCCTTAGTTAATCCATAAACACCATTGTTTTCGATAATATAAACCATGTCTAAATTCCTGCGAATTGCATGGATAAATTGCCCTATACCAATACTTGCAGTATCGCCATCTCCTGATACTGCTAAGAACGATAGGTCTTTGTTCACCATGTTAGCACCAGTTGTGACTGATGGCATTCTTCCATGTACTGTATTGAAACCATGACTTTTACCAAGGAAATACGCAGGTGTTTTTGATGAACAGCCGATTCCACTCATTTTAGCAATTCCTTCAGGATTAATTCCATTCTCCCAAGCGGCTTGAATAATCACATTTGAGATTTGGTCGTGCCCACAACCGGGACATAGTGAAGATTTACCACCAGTATACTCAGATTTTTCTAAGTTTATCACATTTAATTTCAAAATACTCATAATTTCACCCCATTTAGAGTCTTAAGAATCAAATCAGTATAAATCCTTGCTCTTGCTGGCAGTCCATCACTATAAGCAACACTTTGTATTTTTGTTAGTAAGTGTGCTGGTAACTCCTTTCTCAAGATGCCAAATAGTTGTCCGTCACGATTTATTTCCAGAACTATGATTTTTTCGTGTTCTTGAATAAATGATTCTACTTCTGAATGATAAGGTAAAGCGCGAACACGACAAGTACTAACAGAAAGTCCCGTTTCTTCTAACATATCATCAATTTCTACAATCGTATTTTCCATTGAACCATAAAATATGATGCCAATATTTTTTTCCTTTTCTTCTCTAATTATTGGTGCAGGAAGCAGGTCTCTTGCGCCATTAATCTTTCTTTTGAGTCTCTCCATTGTGGCAAGATATACTTGAGGGTCTTCTGAATATATTCCATCTTCATCATGACCAGTACCTCGATAGAGAATAGGGTCTAAACCACTACCCGGCAAAGTTCTGTAAGCTATGCCATCACCGTCTACGTCTCTGTAACGTCCATAATTAGTGATTGCATCCATTTGCTCTTGGCTTCTGATAACCTTGCCCCTATCCATTGGTATATCTGGATATTCGAATCCAGCAGTACTCCACCTATTCATTCCTAAATCTAGATCTCCGAACCCGAATACCATAGTTTGAAATCTATCCGCATAATCAAAAGCCCTCCAACCGAATTCAAAACATTCATCCACAGTTCCTGGGATCAAAACTATGTGTTGTGTATCTCCATGACTTGCTTCATAAAGCATTGACAAATCTCCCTGCTGAGTCCTTGTTGGCAAACCTGTCGACGGCCCAACTCTGTTAATGTCCCAAATAACACCTGGTACTTCCGAGAAGTAAAAGAGTCCGATAAATTCTGACATTAGCGATATACCTGGACCGCTGGTACATGTCATACCCCTACCTCCTGCCCATCCTGCACCCAATACCATACCTGCTGCCGCTAACTCATCCTCAGCTTGTACTACGGCGCAAGTAGCACCACCGTCTTCGGCTTCACGTAGTTTAGGTATCCAACTGATTACAGATTCTGCTACTGATGAAGAAGGAGTAATTGGATACCAAGAGAGCATGTTAATTCCTCCGTATATTGCTCCTAGTGCGGTGGCTTCATTGCCTTCTATGAGGTACGTGTTTGGGTTTTTTTCTCTTGCTTCAATCAGATACTCTGATTCATAATCCCAATTTTCTTCAGCAAATGCTTTACCCTCAGCAATAGCTTGTAAATTCCACTCTATTGCTTTTTCTTTCCCTCCAAATTGATTAGAAACTGCGGATTTTATTGCTCCCTCATCAATTTTTAAGATATGAGCTAATGCTCCTACGTAGTACATATTTGCCATAAGTTTAGCCATTTTCGGGCTTATAGACCTAGCCATCTTAGTCATCGGCATGGGGAGAACTACACAATCATCCCTTTCAACGGGCAATTTCAAATCTTGGTTGTAAATAATTATAGTACCTGGTTCCAAATTATTCAAATCTTTTTCCCATGTGTCTTTATTCATCATTACTTGAATGTGTGTATAGTCTCCTGGTGCCTGATAACCAGCATCACTTGCCCTTATTATGAACCAAGTCGGCAATCCTGAAATATTGCTCGGGAATAAATTCTTACCACTAACTGGAACCCCCATTTCATACATTGAATGTAATATTATTAGATTCGCTGATTGTGAACCAGTTCCATTTGCTGTTGATATATTAATTGTAAAATCATTAACTCTCAGGGTCATTGCTTCACATTCTCCGCTGTTTCCGTCGCCCCTTAGGTGCTTGCTTGAGTCAACTGCCGTAGCGATTGGGTCTTATGTATTCCCGTTCAACAATCCGAAATTTCTGACTAAACAGCACCCGTTGTGGTTTTTTATTAGATTGTTGTCCGAGGCACCATGCCTGCCTCCGAAACTCTGCAAAATGCTTGGGATAATGCAGATACTGAATTAGTGAAAAATGATAATCCGGATGCAGCATTATCACTACTTCGTTCCATTGCTTGGGATTCTTGTGAAAACGCTGTACAGAGAGCGAAAACACTTTCTTTAGCAGCTAATATCTATGTAGTTAAAGCTGATCATGATATATCATCTCGAAAGTCTAATTTAAAGCGTGCATATAAGAACTACTCCAATGCTCTAAAACTTGATCCTAAATCAAAAGAAACTCGACGTGAGCGAGGAAAACTTACTTCAGTCATGGATCAGGAAGGTATTTCTTTCGGACAAAGTTTCCAATTGTTGGATAATGGTAGCCCTACGCCAGTAGGTTTGGTGGTTGTTTTAGTCGCATCTTTACTACTACTAGCTTCTGTAAAGGTATTAGCAGACTTTTGGGATGAGCCTGCATCTGGCTCTCAGGCTACAATGCAGATTTCTTATGTTCCCAATGGAATGGATGAATCTAGTAGAACTACTGCTACTATTGTTGTTGATTTGTATTCTGCAGAAGCTCCAAATCATGTTGAGAACTTCATAGACTTATCTAATTCAGGAACTTATGATGCAACAATATTCCACCGAATAATTGATGCTTTTATGATACAAGGTGGAGATTTTGAATCCGGAACGGGGACAGGAGGTTATGCGTACAATTGGTATGGTTATTGTGATGGTACAGCGAGTCAAAGTTCAGATGATTGCTCTCAAACCTCTTGGACTATAGGTGATGAAGCGAATAACGGATTAACCCATGAGCCAGGAGTCTTATCTATGGCTAAGACTGCATCTCCAAATACTGGCGGTAGTCAATTCTTCATAATTCCTGAAGATAGTAATCCCAGTCACCTTGATGGTGTCCATACTGTATTTGGTAAAGTTTCAAGCGGTCTTGACTCAGTAACTGAGATCAGTGATGTAAAAACAGATGGAGAGGATAGACCATTATACGAAGTACGCCTCCTTAGTGTCACTATATCTTGATTTAAGCATTAACTCGAAGTCATAGATTAGACATATTCTTGTGCTCTATCTTAGCGCCTATTAACATGGTCGCCCGAGATTTGTTCTCTGCAAGGTCCGAGTTTGACACATTCTCAGGAGATAAAGCCTCATTTATGTCTCTTAAATCTCTTGAAAATCAAGGACTTTGCCAATTACATAATCTTCCATTCACAATCCGAATATTATTAGAATCAGCGCTTAGGAAATGCGATGGATTTCTTGTTACTAAAGATGACGTGAAGAGGATCGCTGCTTGGTCTCCAACTATGAAGCCTGAAGAAATTCCTTTCAATCCTAGTAGGGTTATTCTTCAAGATTTTACAGGTGTGCCAGCAGTAGTGGACATTGCTGCACTTAGGGATGCAATGATTGAATTAGGTGGTGACCCCGAGAAAGTCAACCCTCAAGTCCCAGTTGACTTAGTGATAGATCATTCAGTACAAGTAGATGTTTCAGGATTGTTCCCAGATGCCAAGGAACGTAATCTTGAGATTGAGTATAAGCGTAATATGGAGAGGTATAAATTTCTCAAATGGGGGCAAATGAGTCTTGATAACTTCCGTGTGGTTCCACCGGGAAGAGGAATAGTTCATCAAGTAAACTTGGAATGGATTGCAAGTGTAGCTCGTTTAGAAAATGATTTATGGATACCGGATTCTCTTGTCGGTACAGATTCTCATACTACTATGATCAATGGTCTCGGAGTTTTAGGATGGGGCGTTGGAGGAATAGAAGCAGAAGCAGTAATGCTCGGACAACCTATCTACATGCTTTTACCTGAAGTAGTGGGTTTTGAGTTAACAAATTCATTAAATCCCGGAGTTACAGCTACTGATATGACTTTAAGAATTGTAGAAATGCTTAGGGGGCATGGTGTAGTTTCAAAATTTGTAGAATTTTATGGCTCAGGTATGGCTAATCTTAGCCTTCCTGATAGAGCCACCATTGCTAATATGGCTCCTGAATATGGAGCCACCTGTGGTTTTTTCCCAGTTGACCAAACAACTCTTGATTATATGCATCTTTCTGGTAGAGATGCCTCACATATCGAGAATGTTAAAAGATATCTAATTGCTCAAGGTTTGTTCCATACTAGTGGAACACCAGTTCCCAACTTTACTTCTTCAATTTCATTAGATTTGAGTACCGTTGAACCTGCTTTAGCCGGACCAAAAAGGCCTCAAGATCGTGTGGATTTATCAAATATGAAAGAACATTGGCTTGCAAGTCTTAATTATCCTTCAGGCCATCAAGGTCATGGTATTGAATCTAGTAAAAATAATGACTCTGCTTATATCGAGGCACGCGAAGTAGAATTACAACACGGAGATATCGTTATTGCAGCAATAACAAGCTGTACAAATACGAGCAATCCTAGTGTTATGTTAGCAGCAGGCCTTTTAGCAAGAAATGCTCGATCAAAAGGTCTTGGAATAAAACCTTGGGTGAGGCCTAGTTTAGCCCCAGGTAGTCGAGTAGTTACTGAATATTTTGATGCAGCGGGATTGACTGAGGATTTATCTGCTTTAGGGTTTAATGTAGTTGGTTATGGTTGCACTACTTGTATCGGTAATTCTGGACCCCTTGATGAAGATATTGAAGCAGCAATTGATGATGCTAATCTTGTTGTTGCCAGCGTTCTTTCCGGTAATCGTAATTTTGAAGGACGTATACACCAAAAAATCAAAGCTAATTATCTGGCAAGTCCTCCATTAGTTGTCGCTTATGCACTAGCTGGGACTTTGAACATAGATTTACAAAATGATCCTATAGGATATACATCTGAAGATGAACCTGTTATGCTTTCAGATATATGGCCAACGGATGAGGAAATACATGACACATTAATCAATTCCTTGACTCCGGAGATGTTTAGGGACAGATATTCTGATATTTTAGAAGAACCAAGGTGGGATTCAATACCCACTCAACCCTCAGCCTTGTACCCATGGGATGAGGATTCCACTTACATTCGCCTTCCCTCATTTTTCGAAGGAATTAAAGCAACCCCTTCTCCAATTCAACCGATTAAGGATGCTCGAGTCTTGTTGAAACTAGGTGATTCAGTTACTACTGACCATATATCTCCTGCTGGAGCCTTTCCGCACCACGGTCCGGCTGGAAAATATTTGATTGATAATGGGATAGAACCTAGGGATTTCAATTCTTTTGGTAGCCGTCGAGGTAATCATGAAGTTATGATGAGAGGGACCTTTGCAAATATCCGAATTAAGAATCAAATAGCTGTAAATACAGAAGGAGGATGGACAACACATTTTCCTACTGGGTCGGTGCTTTCAATTTTTGAAGCAAGTCAGAGGTACCAATCTGAAGATACTGATTTGATTGTTCTAGCAGGATCTGAGTATGGGACTGGTAGCAGTAGAGACTGGGCTGCCAAAGGGACACTTTTACTCGGAATCAAAGCAGTCATTGCAACATCTTTTGAACGAATTCACCGTTCCAATCTTGTAGGTATGGGCATTCTTCCATTAACTTTCATTGAAGGTCAGAGTGCAGAAACTCTTGGTCTTGATGGAACTGAAAGTTTTAGTATCCCTGCTGACGGTGAACTTCTACCTCTCTCTTCCATAAATGTCGAAGTAAAAAAGACAAATGGAGAAGTAGTAAATTTTAGTGCAGTGGTACGTTTAGATACTCCTGTTGAAGTTGATTATTACAACAATGGTGGAATTTTACAAACCGTTTTGCGCAATTTGATGAAAGAGTGATGTTGAAACATGATGTTTTACCTGTGAGTATTATAGCGGAGAATGGTATATGCAGATGAGAGGTACAGTTAGGTTCCGATTTCGTTCACCTGAAAACGGCATAGACGTCATTATTGAAGGAGAGTCTAGTGTTGTTAATTCATTACGTGAAGAACTAGGATTACAAGGCAGAGTAGGTTTTGTTCAACCACTTTCATCTGGGATGGTTGATGGCCAAGAACCTTCATCTGAGACTACTATGGGTTCCGGCGATGACTTATCTGAATCTCTAGATGACGCTAATAAATTACCAGGCCCCCCCCCTGACCCTACCAGTATTCCAGCCGTTGTTCGTCGTATTGGAGATCTTGATATTCAAGCTAAAATATCGGAGTTAGATGGTCCTTCTAGAACCGAACCTCAATTAGAATATATTAGAGAATTTCTTGAATCAATAGATACACCCGAACCATTGTCTAATAATCTCTCAGGCGACCCTATGGCGGAGGCCTGGTTGCAAATTTTACTGACTCTTGTCGTACGTGAACACGGCCAAACATCTATTTCAATTAGTGCAATTGAAGAACTTCTTGGTGAGAAAATAAATAGAGAGGGTCAAGACTTGGAATTATTCCTAAATCGCTTGTGGATGATGGGGCGATTAGAATTGATATATGGTGGCGCAGAAGTCCATTATGCACCAAATCCTAGTTGGTTAATATCTCAATAATTGAATTGAATTTCAGCCTAATGTCAAAAGGATTCTTATTTTGTCAAAGACATTATTATGTCTCAAAAAAGGAATCAAGCGGTGATAAGTGCTAAGAATGGAATGAAACTCCGAAGGAGTATGTTGTATAGTCCAAAGAACGCCCCTAATCAATCCGCGAAGAGTCGGAAAGCCTTACTTCTTGTCTTCTTATTTGTGAGTTCTCTGTTCGTATCATTCGTTCCTGCGGTATCAGCGTCCCATATTACACAATATGCGGTACAAAGAGACCCTTCTTATATTTCGATAGGAGATCTTGATTGTGATGGCGATAATGATATTGCCTCTGCTAGTACAATGGGTTTATTCATTACTGTACTGTACAATGATGGTTCCGGCGGTTTTGCAGATAGGCAAGACGTATTCATATCAAACAATGACTCAAGAAGAGCAGGTTTCGTTGATACAGCCGACGGAACACGTGTTGAGATTGCAGATATTGATGGTGATGGTGTCAACGATCTTGTTTACTATCAACAAAACATTCGGTTTGTCGGCGAGTCATTTGTACGGCCAGGAAATCTCACAGTTCTTTGGGGCGATTGTGATGATAGAGTAAATATTTGGTCTGGTTCAGAAATAACAGTCTCAAATCCTTATCTTTCCGATATGGCTGTAGGAGATATTGATGGAGATGGTAATGCAGATATTATCATGGTAGTTTTAGATTCTACTGCCACAAATCAATATATCCAGATATACAAAGGACCAGATCCAACTTTACTAACTTCTCAACAAACACTTGCAGTCCCTCTAACTAATGGAATGTACACTAATCTAATGCTTGGACATTATGGTGAAACAGTAACTGGTGGTGGATTCCCAGGCGGAGGTGGAATTGGTGATTGTGAAGATCTTGATATTTGGCTGTTAAGAACTCCTCCATACAATACAGGCGTCGGAACATCAATTGGACATTATGATAATATGACTGTTCTCGAATACGACTGTCTTCAGGGTCAATATCCTAATCCAATGGTGCCGTCACAAGGTGTTCATGAGTTCAAGCTAGATGCAGAACATAATGAACCATTATATGGAATTGACATTAAAGATACTGATGACAATGGAGAAATCGATTTGATCGCTGCGATCGACGGTTTGACTGGTAATGTTTCGTATGCAATCGGTTCAGGAACTTCTTGGGCAACTCAGAACTATGCGTATTTAGGTGACTTTAAGGGAGCATCAATTACAATTGAAGATATTAATAATGATGGAGAATATGACTTTTTCATCCCAACAGAGTTAACTCTGACAAGAATTCAAGACTCCTCTTCTCAGAATCAAACTTTCCTTTTACTTGATAACCTGAGAGAAATCAATTCTGTGGAAATCCTTCTTGGTAATCCCAATGGCGCAGGATATCTTCCAGGGTTATCTTTTGATGTTGGTAGAAGGCCTACTATGGCCCAACCTGGGCAATTACAGGGCGGAGATGATAGTGCATTTGAAATTGTAATAGGTCAGCGCGATTATGCTTACAGATTTGCTAACAATGCAATGTGGCTTGATACTCAAGGTTGGCCTGGTGCTGGAGATTTCCTCTCTGTTTTGTCACTTGATAACGAGGATGTAGGTATTACTGAGGTGAGTGTTGCTCCAGCATCATACAATCCCGCCACCGGAGCAGCTCAACTTGGTGAAGGTAATAGATACGTTAATGTCACAATTAAGAATACAGGATTAAACCCCATTTCAGGTAGTATTGATGTGGATCTAGAAGTTAAAGAAGTATTAGGAGGTATAGATACAATTGTATATGCCAACGACTTTGATGGTAATGAAGATAAATCCGAATGTAGTTCCTGTAATTGGGTAAAATATTCTTACACCGGCGAATTTCCAGAAGGCCAATCTTCTTGGCATGAAGAAACAAATGCTACAGTAGGACAAAATGCCTCTTGGTATGAAGCAGATTCAAACCCCACAAATTATTACTGGGCAGGTCTTGATTATCAGGGTACTAATGAATCAGATTCAGGATATTACAACCATCAAGATGAGGCTATAATTCTTGAGAACGTTGACTTGTCGGGTGCTGATGCAGCTTATCTTGACATGTGGGCAATGTGTAGTGCATCATTCTTCCAATTATTTTTGGCCGAACAATTTGATGTAGTTGAACGTTGGTTGTATGAAGATTCTTGCAGTATAGAAGTCTGGAGCGATGGCAATGGATGGGAACAAGTATTCTTTGCAGGCGGATGGGATAATGACCGATATTACCGATTATATCAACAAGGTGTTGATCCTGAATATAATACATATAATGGGGATATCTCACCGTACACACTTACTAGTTGGTTGAATTTCACAAAAGATGGTACTGCTTCTGAAGATCCATACGCAATAAATTCTATTGATTTAACGCCTTATGCAGGCCAAACCATTGACATCCGATTTAGATTTAGAAGCGGACTTATGGGTTCCGTAGGTCCAGATGGAGCATCTTACGATTCAGGTTTGGATGGTTTCGCCTTCGATAATATTTCTATCAGAAAGGTAGACGTTACTTTCGGAACTGAAGCTTTAGTAAGTCAAGAAATATCATTCACAGATTTAGGTGCAGGTGCTACACGTGATGTATCATTAACCTCAAATTTTATTGACAATAAGACTTACTACATTTCCACAACTCTAGAAAACCCTACTGGTTTCCAAAATTCTGATGCGACAAATGATGAAGTTAAATTTCAGTTAACAGTTAACAACCTTTACGACCCAGGAGTTGCTGAAGAAGCATGGATTGACTTAGAAAATGGAGTAAGATACGCCTCAGGCGCTAGAGATATTAATATCAAGGTCCAGAATTATGGTAATACTGTTACCGATTTCCAAGTTGAAGCTAGAGTTCGAAATGCACTTCCAGATTTAGTTGCTATCGAAGATTTCTCCTTCGGGGCTTCTGCGGATCAAATTTGGGAAGACGATGGCAATGAAAATGGCAGTCGTCTTGATGACTCGGGGGGTTCTAACGGCATGTTACCTCAAAATCAAGGAGTTTTCAATAATCATGCTTACTGGCTTGGTCATCCAGATACCGGTTATGGCGATAATTGGAATGAAACCTTAACAATTGCAGATATACCAGTCGGAGCCGATGGAGCTGATTTCACATATCTAACATTTGATTATTACGCGGAAGGGGATTATCTGAAAGATAGTAGTGGCAATATTCTTGCAATTAGAGATGCAGCTCAGTTAGAAGTCTCGTGGACAAAGAATGGCGAAAATTTCAACGGCATAATATTTGGTAGTTGGACTGACCTTAATGAAAATGGACCACGTCCTTTTGATAGATGTGAAGATTTCGATGGCAATGGATATGATGAGGTCGAGTACTTTGGAGATTTTTCTGATAAATATAATTCAGTCGTTTGGTTTGATTCTGAACAAATTGTCAAATCTATAACCGTTGATATGTCAAATATTTTCTTACAAAATCAATCTAGTGAGAGTACTTTTGAATGGCAGGATGAGTGCACGTCACTTTCTGGTTCGGATGTTTCTCTTACTTGGAGATTTTTGTCTAATGATGATGGTGTAAATGGTAATGCAGGTTCTGCTGGATTCGCTATAGATAACATAAGGGTTGAAGAATTCACTTTTGAGGATGATGGCACTTATACTGTCGATGTCATAGGTATGGATGCATCAGATAGGCAAATCGTTACAATAGCTAATCATGATTTCCAAAGTGGTATTTATCGAATTGATGTTAAGACTTTATTCGATAATACAGATCCTTTAGAAAACTGGTATAATCAATCTGAAGTTAATTTAGCAAACAATTTTACTACGATAATGTTCAGTATCGCTAGTGCAGATATCACTCTGATGCAACCGGATATACTGGATTGTACTACTGACATAACTTATGCATGTGTATATTCTACAAATAAGAACCAACAGGGTGCTGGGGCATCATCACATGACTTTGTCTTGCCATTATTGAATGGAGTTATAGATGCTGAGTATCAGTTGACTATGCGAATTGTGGATTACGAAACAGGACAAATTGTATATGAGGAAAATTCTGATAATGGACCGTTTGACTTAGCTCCCCATGAGAGATCATGGGCCAATTGGTCCGCGCCTTATTCTAATTGGTATGATGGACATAAGTATAACCTTAGTTTCTTTGCCACTTTCACGGATGATGGTAATAATTCAGGTAATGAAAGATTTTTTGAGATCGGATTCTATGATCAAATAGATGTTGTAATATTATCCAATCCAACTGATCAAAATCGACTTCAACAAGTAAAGAAAGATCTTGATGCTATGAATATGACTTATACTCAATTAAGAGTTGGTGATTGGGATACTTATGCAACCCCAGATTGGATCGAGCATTACAACAAGGTCTTACTTCCTTGGCAAACTGATTATAACGTAGTTTATGGCGATTATTATGAGATAATGGATGCTACTAGAGAAAGTGACGGTCTAAGTGTTGTTGACGTATTAGAGAACTTCATGGTCCACGGAGGAACAGTTCAAATGCACTTAGGTCCATATCAAAACGAATATGATCCTGGTAAACTGATTTTTGATATGGCTATTAAAGATAGAAATCAATTTAATTTCTCCACAGATAACCGAATTAATTATGAGGATCTTTCAATTGATGACCCATATCATCCAATACTCTTAGGTATCGATAAGGTGACTTTTTCTGGAATTCATGCCGGTGAGTATGTTGCGTCTGCAGGAATAGATGTTGCATCTCAAGTTCAACCTCACCAAATACCTGCTACCTGCGGAGGTCGAATTAGTGTTACAGGAGGAACCTTCCACACTCTATTGAGAGATACTGACCAAGGACATTCTCTCATGTCTCTCTGTAACAAAGGAGCAGGTGGCTTAATTGTTACAACTATTGATGTAGAGAATCCTAGTGTTTCTGAATCTTATGGTGGAGAAAACATTCCTCTGTTATCGAATATGCTTTCTTATCATCTAACTCCATACCCTCTTGATTTTGGTATTGCAGGTGCTGATTTTGATTTAATTATCAATGGTGAATCGGTTGATATTAATCCAACTACTGCTGCATATCGCGATAAGTACATCAAGAGTAATGCAGATTTAGAATTTAATTATGTATCAACTATTCCTGGATTAATTGCAGATTGGGATCTTGAGTCTGGAAACAATGATTCAGTTACAGGATGGGACGGAGATATTCTTGATGCAGGCCTAGTTAGCCACACTAACCAGATTAACCCCTCAATACCAACCTTGGGATCATTCTGTGCAACCGGTGTTGATGAACCTTGTAGAATTGGTGCAGAGTGGTTGTTAACCCTCTATCTCCATGATGATGCTGGACATACTAGAATCACCTATATTCGTTTAATCACAAACGATACCCTCGCTGATGATTTCTATCCTATCTCCAATGCAACTATTATTCATAACCCTCTAACCTCTGAATTTATTACCCCTGCTGGTACAAAACCAATCGCAGGAGTTAATTGGCCAGTTTACAGAGTTAGATTATCTGATACGGGAGAAACAACAATTCAATTTACTGGTGAGAATAGTACTGATCCAGACGCTCCTCCAGGTGAGTCAGGAATTGCTCTCTATGAATGGAGAGTAATCAATGATATGCCAGTTGGTGAGTTTAATGATGAACAACACGTTTGGCAGAATCCTGCTGCAGTAACTGACGAATGGAGTTATACTTTCAGAAATATTACTGCAAGCTCAACAATTGAGAAAGATGTTCGTATCGAGTTAATTGTATATGATATGGCTGGAAAACAAACTCAAAATAAGTATCGTATGTATTTCATAATAGTCGGAGAAGATGATGGTGATGCAGAACCAGTATGGTCATTTTCATCTCCTAGGCCTAGCGATTCCCAATCTGCGGATGATGTAATTATTGTAGGTAATATGGTAGGTGGTGCTGAGAATAGTGATGTAATGGTCGAAGTTTCTTTAGACCCTCTAATTTTAGATTATACCCCTACTCAAAAGATTACTCAAAAATCTATAGGGAAATACAATGTTTCCAGTAACTTAGGCGATGGAGATGGTTTTTCAATGACTTTGGACATATCTGAACTTTACTCAACTAGCGGTGTTAGTGCGACACTTTACTTCAGAATTACTGAGGCCGATGGAAGCAGATATGTATTAACTGATCAAGTTGTAATTAATCTATTACCTAAGGATACTTGTGATCTCGATCCTAGTTCATCCGGCTGTGGTGCTTCTCAGAGTGGTGGAATAAACCCACTCTTTATCGGAATAGGTGGTCTAATTGCTATATTAGCAATTGTTGGCGTGACTCTTGTAGCTAGGGGTCGGGGCGGCAAAGACTCTGATTCTGATGTAGTGGAACAGTTCGGAGGAGTCGAACAAATGGATCCTGTGGAAGCTTATGTTCAACAGATGGTTGCATCAGGTTACGATGAACAAACTGCAAGACAATATGCCGAGCAGTACTATGCTTCTTATTATGCCCAGCAAAAAGGTGGGAATTAACGCACCCGGAATTTAACTGGTATGTTAAAACGTACCTTGAAGAATGAGTTGCGGACGCCTTAGTGCATGGATACCTCAGGACCTTATACTGTAGCGGATATTTCATTAGCAGACGCTGGTGAAAAAAGAGTTGCATGGGCAAGGAGTAGGATGCCAGCCCTGGCTGCGCTTAAAGCGAAAGCTGAAGTTGACAAACCACTCCTAGGCCAGAGAGTTTCCGGTTGTCTTCATGTCACCAAAGAAACGGCAATATTGATTGAAACAATAGTTGCTGCTGGCGCCGAAGTTTCTTGGTCTGGATGTAATCCTTTATCTACACAGGATGATGTTGCAGCCTGGTTAGCAAGAGAAGGTTATGGCGTTCATGCTTGGTATGGTCAAAGTAATGATGGTTTTTACGAATGTATTGATCGAACTTTAGATTTCAAACCTACTTTGACTCTTGATGATGGCGCTGACTTAATTTACCGAGTACATAGTAAATATCCCGATTTATCACATGTAATTATTGGAGGAACAGAAGAAACAACAACTGGCGTCCATAGGCTTAGAGCAATGGCAGATGCTGGTGAATTATTATACCCAGTTATAGCGGTTAATGATGCAGAAACTAAATGGGACTTTGATAATGTACATGGTACGGGGCAATCTACTCTTGATGGAATCATAAGAGCAACAAGTGTTCTTCTTGCAGGTAAAGTATTTGTTATTGCAGGATATGGTCATTGTGGCCGCGGTCTTGCTAATAGGGCACGTGGATTAGGCGCTAATGTAGTTATTACCGAAATAGACCCTATTTGTGCACTAAAAGCGATTATGGATGGTTTTAGAGTCATGAAAATGGATGATGCAGCATCAATTGGTGATATATTTTGTACTGCAACTGGTATGAAAGATGTAATTGTAGGTAGACACATAGATTCAATGAAAGAAGGAGCAATTATTAGCAATACTGGCCACTATGATTGCGAAATCAATATTCCTGACTTGGAAGATCGGTCTGTAGAAGTGTTCACAATACGTGACAATAATGAAGCTTTCAAACTAACTGACGGGAGAACAATCCATTTACTTGCTCGCGGCCGTCTTGTAAATCTCGCAGCAGCGGAAGGCCACCCAAGTGAAGTGATGGATATGTCATTTGCGAATCAATTTCTTGCATTATGTAGACTTGCCAAAGAAGGATCTTCATATTCTAATTCCGTATATGATATTACAACCGAACAAGATCGTGATTTAGCTACTCTGAAATTATCTACTACTGGAATAATTATTGATGAACTTACAGATGCTCAAGTCCGATACTCAACTGATTATAGTGCAGGGACTTAGGATAGAGATTGTAATTCGTCCTCTTCATTAATTATTATAGGTGTTTGATTTACGCTCCAAGTTGGCATTTTCAATGCGAATTTAGGATTCATTCTCTCGCTTGACTCAACTAGTAAATTCAATCTAAAAGTTACTGCTTGACTTCGATTTTTAAGCATTGAATTATACACCACGCTTCCTCTGATAGATTCAGGGATACATAATTTTCCCGATGAAGTTTCGTAATCTATGGCCCTATCTATATCCAAAGCATGTCGATTCCTTTTTTGCAACAAACCCATTGATGCTCTTGTAAGGAATCCAAAGGCACCAAGAATTATTATGAAAACCATTATGAAACCAAATACCGATCCTCCTAAAAAAGTCATAGATATACTCCCCAAAAGAAAAACAATCGGTGCTATAAATGCAATTAACCAAAATGTCGAGGTGAGTGGTTTGACTTTTTTCATTCTTTCAATGACTTCCCACCTTGGATGCTCTGGGTCTTGAGGCCTAAATATTTCGTCTTTCTCCATTTTTGCTGCTCTTTCGACCATTCTTTTTACTCCATCCATTCTCATCGACTGTTGATGAGAAGGAGCATCCATATCTTCGCTATATAATTCAGTTAATCTTCCTTCACATTCTTCATATAATCCAAGCCTAACTAATATAGATATTTGCTCAATAATCGGTGTGACGTCATTTGGGTATTCATCTCTATATTCTTCCCACCATTGCAAAGCATCTTCGAGCATACCAAGATTGTCAACTAATAGCCACCCTCCTATTTTCCATGCTTCTATGTTTTTTGGTTCAAACAATATTACTTTTCTTAGGGCCGCCATAGCTTTAGCGGATTGCTCAAGAGATGGTTGTGTTGGTTTTCCTTTGGTAGGTGGTGGTAACGACCATGTAGCGATCCCCATCCAAGCATCAGAATGTGTTTCATCGATATGCACGACATCTTTAGCCAGTTCAATTGCGGCATCAAAGTCTCTTTGGTCTCTGGAATCTAAGGCATCAAGCCAAATCATTTCCGCACTCTTCGCCATAAACAGCGGCAAGTGTCCTAAGAAATTAAGCCTCGGGTACGGGAAGGTCTCTTTTATCTGTGATTATCTTCGTGAATTGAATTTCTTACTACTTCTGCTGTTACTAGATCTTCTATCGCTTCTTGAGTGTGATGGACTTTGTCGACTTGTCTGTCTTCGGTTTGAATTGCTGTTTGCACGCCTTTCCGGAGACTTTCTGTCCGGCCTTCTTGATCTAGCAGGTGTACTTCTACTTCCTTTGGAACTTGTAGCCTCTCCTGGTTTTCTAACATCACACCCTGAACGGTTACAGAAATTTTTACTCGCATAGTTATGATTCTTACACTTAGAACAAATCCAATCTCCCGGCTTAATATTAGAATCATTATCTCTTCCCCGATCATTATCTCTTCCCCGATTATTATCTCTTCCTCGATTATCTTGATATGAATTATTATTTCCACTTGGTTTTTTCTCATTACAAGTGGATCTATTACAAAATTGCTTATTGGCATAGTTGTGATTGTTACACTTAGAACAACGCCAATCGCCCGGTTTCATATGCACATCTCTGTCAGAACTGCGTCTCTCATTTCCTCTTCTTTCATTTCCTCTTCTTTCATTTCCTCTTCTATCATTGCGAGGCCTTCTGTCTCTCGGAGCAATTTCTACTGGCGAACCAACTGCATGTTTCGCTACCACACCTTCTGCTAATGGTTTGATATGAATGAAAGCCCCATCTACAGCTCCAATCACCGAATCTACTCTGCCTAGGAATTTACCCCCTACTACTCTTATGCCTGTGTATAGTCCAGGAGCTCTGCCTTCGAAAGACACGAGTAAACCTCCTTCATGCGAGGACTGGCTGACTTTCCCGGAGAAACTCATGAGTTAATCGCGACGGGTTGAGTATATGAGACCGATAGTTAAAGATAAAATTGTTAGAACAATGCTTGGAGCCGGTAAAATTCCAGTTTCTTCATCGGGGGAAGGGCAAGGATGGCACGACGGCAGCACTTCATTTTCAAATAAATGAGTATTATTTACTATTACAATAACTTCATTACATTTCATAGAAATGTCACAACCTACAATTTTTACTTCATGTTCTCCTTCATCCCATAATCCGAAATTTATTATCGGTGTACTCCAAGAATTTCCCGAAACTGAAATACTACCTGTTGATAAACTGTCAATAGATAACGAAAATACCACCTCTTCACCATCGGGATCACTAAACTGGCCCTGTGCTTTCCATGTATCAGCTTCCCATCCATATTCAGATATACTAATCAGAGGAGGTGAACTTTCCTTTGTAATGCCTAGTGTAAATATCTTATCTATTGAGTATACGTTTTCTCCATAAGTCCTAATCCAAAGGTGTACTAACCCTGGAACCATTCCTGTTGATTCAACCATTAATGTAGTTTCAGATATTATCGAAGTGGTACCAATATTCTCGGAATGTACATTTTGAGTTTGCGTAAAACCATATTCTACAGTTAATTCCGGCCACCCCTCGTTTAGATTAATTATTATTGGGTGAGGATTTGATAAAGAATCCGAAGAAGTAGATACAGATATCGGTATCCCTAGATGCCATGTTCTATTTCCAGAACTTTGGCCTAAACTATCTATGGCTTCACATGTGACATCTTTTGTTTCCTCTTCTTGTATTATTCCCCAAAATGATTTATCTGCTGCTTGATATATATTCATTGTATCATCAGCTTCACAATTGATTTGTAATTGAGATATAGGTTTTTCATCAGTAAACCATGATGATACACTTTCCCAATCGGCCCATACTCTTTCTCCACTTTCGAATGAAGGAAACCAGAAGCCATCATCCGGGGCATTTTCAGTCCAAGTAGGGGGTTCATCAATAGGTATTGGCGAAGTTGTAAAATCAGCAAATATATCTTCACCACTAGGCCAAATATCTCTACTTCTATGTGGTGTTAAAATGTATTTAGCCCTCTCATTTTCTATATTTTCAAAGATGTAAGTCGACGAACTGTCTCCAATGCATGTACCTCTGAATGGCGCATCTGCGTGCGTCGTAGGTTCGAATCCAACCTCTCTTCCTTCACACTCTTCCCACATATCCAGCCTTAAATCAGGATTATTTGGGAATGTAAATTCTAAAACAGCATTAGTCATATTCGATGCATTAAATGCAAGAGTAAATTCATTTCCTTGATTAACACTAGGTATTACCATTGTTGCATTCATCCATAATTCAAGTCTGCATTCATCAACGCCTTCTGAATTATCAATAAGAATATCGCAGTCTCTTTCAGAATTAGGGTATACAGGAACTTCTACACAATCACTACTTGAACCAATAGTTGTACAGTCTCTTATTTCTGCATGATTAGGGGGAACTAAATTCCACTCTTGTATCAGTACACCATTATCTTCCCAAGTAGCATTCTTCCAATCCAAGCCAACTCCCCCTCTGTGTGGAGACGATTCTCTTATCCCTATTCTTGTTAATGCATATTCTATACATTCTGAAGCAACGGCTTCAACTGCCGATCTTTCATCTGTCGAAATCCAACCATCACCTCCACTTGGATATAATTCATCAAGAAATGAATCTAGACTTTCTCTTAATGTGTCAACTATGCTGCCATTAACCCAAGCTCTTGCTTCAACTTCTGCTGAATCCCAATCTTCGTTAATTACAATATCGAAATGTGCATGAGTATATTCAAATAAATCTTCAAATGTTATTGAACTACATTGTTCTTCTAAAGTCCCACCACCGCCTAACTGATTCATTGGTCGATTATCATTCTCCAAAATCAAAGATTCATTATCTACTGGAAACATTATAGATAACAACATTAATATTGCAATCGCAGACAATACTTGCTTGGAGTATATAGCCCTCACAGTCTATCGACACAGACATAGCAACATGATACTATCGCCTACTTGCTTTCAGATTTAGGGTGCCCTAAACTTCATAGGTGCCAGTACTTTCCGAAAGTTTAGGGAACCCTAAATCTAGGTGGGAATTGAAGGAAATGACAAAATTACTATCTATTGTGGCAACATTAATTATTATTGCAACTGCATTTAGTGGATGTCTAAATCAAGATGAGGGGAATATTATCAAGATTGCATACAAAACTCAAGACGATTATGATGACGCGTCTGCAAACCCTCAATTATTGGCAGATTTTATTACTGCCCAATCAGGATTTACTGTCGAACTCTATCCTATTTCATCTGATATTGCAGCGATTGAAGCATTGCGATTTGGGCACGCCGATATCGCATTCCTCGACGGAGGTGCAGCATTCATTGCTTGGAAGCAACATGGATTAGACGTAATTCTCGCTAATCAAAACAGCGATGGCTCAACTTTCTATACAGCACAAGCTTGGGTTTTGAAGAATTCTTCAATACAATCACTTGAGGACTTAGAAGGAAAAAACTCTTGCCACACTGGCTGGTTAAAATCTGCTGGAATGTTGATGCCGATGGGTTATATGATCAATAACGGATTGATAGAAGTTTCAGAAAAAAGTGATGATATCGATAGTCTTAGGACAATAATTGAGAACCACTTCGGAACAGCGACAATTCCAGAAAAGGGCGATTTGTATTACGGATACAGCGGTGGATTCCGTTGTATGACTGAAGGTGTGGGCGACATTGCATTCGTAAAATCAACTTCGTATGAAGATCATTGTGAAGGTAATGCTTGGTGTCTAGATCGGTCTGAATATAGATTACTTTCACCGGCATTCGGACGTGTTCCTAGTCATCCGATAATGATTAATATGGAGATTATGAGCCAAGAAAAAATAGATGTTATTGCTGATACATTCTTGGCTTTGAATTATGCAGAAGGTGGTTCTGAGATTCTAGAAGGTGTTTTGAATACTCCAGGGATTTCTGAAGTGACAACCGAAAGTCATCTTGGCTCTTATAGCGATGCGATAGGTACAATCCCTGGAATCGCTAATTTTTTCGATGAGAAGTACGACAGTTGAATATGCTAAAGGAGACGTTGACTTGAACAATGATCAACTTCGACTGCATTTTTCAAATGCCTCGATTGGTTTTGAAACAGGAAAACCCCTCATCAAAGATGTTAATCTAACTATTAATGCTGGTGAAATTGTAGGCTTGATCGGTAGATCAGGAATTGGTAAAACTACCTTACTTCGAACTGCTGCCGGATTATTATCTCCACTTTCTGGTAGTGTGGAATGCTGTTGTGATTTGACGATGAATGCACAACGCGGTTCTATTGCTCTCATCCCACAAAGATTAGGATTAATCCAACATCAATCCGTTGGCTATAATGTTCTGATGGGGGCCTTACCAGGAGCAAAATTTTTGCAAACAGTTCTTTCTCTACCGAGTAGGGAAATACAAGAAGCAACAAAAGATGCAATCAGGGCTGTTGGATTAAGCGACAAGGTTTTCGAATCTGTAAATCGTTTGTCTGGAGGCCAGCA
>Ga0114999_10001756_pt1 | contig 29681 bp, 29 predicted proteins | sample ArcticOcean_MG_C_3_FD_89820 | JGI IMG/M metagenome (GOLD analysis project Ga0114999, IMG submission 89820) | Marine microbial communities from western Arctic Ocean - ArcticOcean_MG_CB8_126 | ecosystem: Environmental > Aquatic > Marine > Oceanic | place: Arctic Ocean: Canada Basin | collected...
CCTATTGCGTTGTTCAGGACCATGTTGCTGGCGGCCCAGATGTAGCGGTCGTCTCGGATTAGCTGGGATGTGTCGAAAGCGAAGGTTGAGAAGGTGGTGAATGCGCCGAGGAAGCCGACCAGGACGGCTATCCGCAGTTCGCCCGTGAGCAGGTCGTGCTCCTCGGCCAGCGAGTAGAGCAGTCCGAAGGCGAAGGAGCCGATCGAGTTCGCCGCAAGGATTCCCCACGGGAAGTCGGTGCTCGCGGTCCGTTGCACCCACGTCGAGATGCCGTATCGGGCAATCGTCCCGAGTCCGCCCGCAGCAAACAGAAACATCAATCGTTCCATCAGGCCTCCCTGCCGGCCGCGAGGCGGCGGTTATCAACAGGGCGTTGATTTATGAGATGCGATCCCGCGTGGGACATCCGGACAGGGCTATCAGCCACGGGCTGTTCGCCGATAGGACGTCGGCCCGCACTGCACGCGTCCGTCGAGCATATTCCCGTTGGGCCTTCATCCAATGGGCGTATACCAGTTGGAGTCGCACCCACAGGGTGTTGAAATGCCGAGAACTCGATCGCCGGAACGTGTAACCCGTTCAACCCGATTACGCCTCAAACCTCAGGCAGCTCATCGTTCGCGTAATGCCGTTGATCGGATGAATTCGGTCGTGCAGGACGGAGCTCATGGTGTCTAGAGACTCGGTCTCTACGATCACGATCACATCGTACGGGCCCGTCACGCGGTCGGCCTGCACCGTTTCTGGCATCCCTCGCACGGCTTCCAGCACGGCGTTGCCGACGCCTGCCGATGCTTCGATCAAGAGGTATGCCCGGATTTTGTTGGCCATAACCCAGCCGATGGCTGGACCTCATTCGGTATTGGGGTTTTGAGACGGTCGACGAGTGCTCGCACCAGCCTCAGGATGGACATTATTGGTATGGCGCCAGCCAGTAGCTGGACATTATTTTGGATTCGCGTTTTGGGTCGGTTAGGCGTTTGCTCGCATTATGCCGCATTGGTGGGATTGTGATGGTAGATTGCAAATTGGCGTTGCTCTGGTTAGGTGACTTCTCCCTCATCCTCACCTTCTCCCGCTGGGAGAAGGGTTGTAACCCCCCACCCCTGGTGTTACGCGGTCCCTCTCCTTGAGATAGTGCGTGCGTATGTGCGTGCGCGCGAGAGGCAAAAGTGATTACGCAAAGGGATCCACCAGTCAAATATGGACCGGCAAATGGGTGTCAGACCGTCTGGTCTATCGGATTGGGATGAACTCGTTTCGATGGTTCTCGACAAGTTGATCGAAACGATCGCTCAGGAATTTCTGCCCTGACGCGACCACTGCCAAGACCCAGAAGATCACCACCGGAACGAGAGTCTTCAGCCGGAAGAGATGAATAGCCGGTCGATTCGTCGTCACAGCACTCGACTTAGATGATCGGTAATCGACGATCACGATAATCGTGCTCACTAGCGCGATGCCCCAGGCGACCGGCTCAACTATCCAAAGCAATGTGAATCACTCTCGTGAGGATTGTTTCAGACCTAGAACACGCGGCGTTTGCGGTTCCTCACGCGTTGGATGATCCGGCCAGTCAGGATCGAATCCAAAGCGGCCACACCTATGCCAAGCGCCAATAACATCATCCCCGGGAAGAACGCCAACATGTCGACCCCCACACGCGCTTCATTCCGGGCGGTTGTTATAGGACCGGGTGTCGGTATCCGCATAGTCGCAGTAGTTTACCCGTGAAACATTTTGTGGTGTTTTGTTTCACCGGGATTGAAGCGGCAGCCCGCCAATGCGTGGGGCGCCTTCGGCGAACTTCTCGGCGCCTATCTCTTCGAGCAAACCCGTGATCGCGACGTTCTCGCCAACGTATATGACGATCACGTTGCCGCGCAGGTAGAAGTGCGGCTGCGCAACCCAGAGGGGCGACGAAATGCTGCCGTCGGTTGAGACTATGCTCGACGCGGTTTCTGAGACTCCATCCGAGGCCGCTTCGGCGTCCTCGATAGAGTCGAACAAGAACACCTCTATGCCCTCGCCGAACACGACCATGCGCTCGCCGGTAACTTCGAAGAACGGCTGTAACACATCACCGCCCCGGGTTGCGTCAGGGTCGTGCTCCAGTATCCGATTCCGGACAGAGCCAACCGGGGCATCGGTCCCACATGCGATCGCGATCACACTGACTATCCCGAGGAAAATCAGCAGATAACGTGCTTTCAGGGTGGTAAACAAAGTCATAACGACACCTCTATGCGCCGCCGCTCACGATACAACACCAAGCCGTCTATTTCGTGAAACAAATCTGGGGCACCACAACCCGGACACGTGCTTCGGTCGGGACCGGGGCCAAATGACGCACAAATTAAAAGACTGCGGTCATGCATGGACCGGAAAATGAGTCAGCGACTTCATCAGCACCTGGCTGAAATCTGCCGCTCTGACCGGGCAAGGAGAGAGATTGGTGGGCCCTGTGGGATTCGAACCCACGACCTGCGGATTAAAAGTCCGATGCTCTGCCAACTGAGCTAAGGGCCCCACCCGCGCACAAGCGGCAGATCCCAGGGCCGGGACGGCATCGCTTAGCGTACGCTGCGCTCCATTCAATCTGCGCGACGGTTGCGTGTCAACGATTCCAGGCACCAATCGGGCAATTCCAACTATCCGGCGTCCATCGGAACACGAGGACGGATTGGCAGTCAGCAGCAGGTGCGGTTACCCTCCTCGCCATTGGACCTGCGACAGGACTTGCCTATTCAGGAGCGAATGAAATGGACCCGGACCAAATTCACAAATGGCTGCGTGGCCCGATGGTCGCCGTGGCGACGCCGTTTACTGAGGACTTTGAGCTAGACCTGGACGCGCTCCGCACAAACATCAGGTTCATGATCGATCGAGGCGTGAAGACCGGGCAGGGCAGTCTGCTGGTCGGCGGAGCGGGTGGCGAGCACCCTGTCATGAACGTTGAAGAACGCATGGCCGTCATGACCGCATCGGTCGAAGCGGCGAACGGCGAGGCGCCGGTACTCACATCTATCCAGCACACCGACCACCGCGCCACAGTGGAGATGGCGCGCCATGCCGAAGCCGTCGGAGTAAACGGCGGGCAGCTCGGCCCAACCTACTACTACGACTCCACAGAAGGTGACGCTCGGCGTCTATTTGAGCGGGTAGCGGGGCAGACGTCACTCACTCTCATGATTTATCACACGTGGTGGGACGGACTGGTGATGAGCCGGGAGTTGCTAAGGGATCTGGCGAGCATCCCCACGGTGAGGGCGCTAAAGTGGAGCCACCCGGACGACACCGCCTATCGCGAAGGGCTGCAGGAGTTCGCCGGACAGCTGGCGACCATCGATAACTCGAACAACCACATCCTGAGCCATATGTACGGCGCAACCGGGTTCATCACCCACCTGTCTGGCTTCTGGCCGGAGTATCCGCTGGATATATGGAATCGGCTGGAAGCGAAGGACTACGACGGCGTTCGTGATCGGCTGGCAGAGTTCAAGTGGCCGTGGGCCATATGGCGATCCAAAGTCGCCGCCGTTACCGGCGGCGAAGGGCCGTTCATCAAGGCGGCGATGGAGGCTGTTGGATTGAGCGCAGGGCCACCGCGACCGCCATCAATCCGGCCGCCAGAAGAGTTACTTGTTGAACTCAGGGCGCTGCTTGCTGAGTGCAAGGTGCCGATGGCCAGGGCAGAACTGGCGTCTGCTGACTAATAGACCAGTCACTTTGAGTCGCGGCGGAAGGACAGTGCAATGACCTCAAAGCCCAAGACCTTCAGCCTCCACTGGGGCAACGGCATCGTCGCAGAGGAGGCTCAGGTCAAGACCCAACACCACATCCCGACTCTCCAGCTCCTTCGCTATACCGACGGCGAGCTCGAGGGCAAGGTCGCCTTCAGATTCGCGGAGCCTGGTTCGCCTAAGCACGAAGCGCCGATCCCCTGCCTGGCCGGAAGCACATGGCCGGGTTCCGCCTCACCCTCAGGACAGCAGCCCGATCGGCCGGCCTGTTCCTGGGACTGAACGTCTGGCCGGTCTTAAGCCTAGAAGGTTGCGGACTGCGCCAGGTCGATGGGACTGAGGCTGTCGTTCACGCCCTCGTTGGTGTCCACAGTGAACACCGTACCGCCATCGATGGTGATGCTGTAAGCGTAGCCGCCGCCAAGCACAAATCCCTCACGGGCGTTGGTCAGCGTGAGGAAGTCAACGACTTCTGAGATATCGGTCCAGGCGAGTGGGGCCAGTCGCACAGGACGTAGACGTTCAGATTGCGGTTCAGGTGACCGTAGTTGTGGGCCAGCTGATCGCCGTTCGTCAGGAGGATATCTATGACGGTGGCGCTTGATGTGGAGAGGCCGGTCGCATTGACGAAAAAGTAGTTGACGGGTTTAACGGAGGTCGTGGAACCGATGATCCGAGTCCATGACGGTGTCCGGTCGTATCCCGCCTGTTCCTCTACAGAGGTCGTACCGCCGGCGGCGAAGCTCGTGGCGAGGTGATAGTAATCGAACCCTCGCTGGCGCTCACGACGGTGTGGTAGCCGTGTACCGTTCCGTCATCGATGCGAACGTAGTCCCCGGAGATGAATCCGAGGGTGTTGCTCACCGTAAGCGTGGTCGATCCGGAGAGGGCGACAGAGATCAAGTCAGCAGATCTGGGAATTTCCTGTGGGATCGGGCGGCCCGAGCCGCCACTGATGCCGATCGTCGTAATGACGTTGGAGGCGGAGGTCGGGGCCGTCTGCGCATATGACACCACAGACACGAGTAACGCGCCGATGATCGTCATAAGTGTTAGCAGAAGTGCCCGGTTACTCTTCATAATCGTTGGCGGGTTTGCGTCGCTGCGCCCCGCCTCCTGTTTCGCTTGTTCCTGGCACCTCTCCGGCGCCTGTCATGCAGACTCCTTTTTGTCGTGATCGCGGACGCATCCCGAACAGCTACAGGCAGCCGTAATGAGCGGCTCAGAGTTGTGAGCCGATGGACTCATGGGGCAGCGACCGCCCGGCTCATCGGTGGCCGTATTCGCTCCGGAACAGGACGCGTCGAAACCCCCGAACTTGCGGATGCGCCAATCGGGGTTTGAACGGGAACGGGACGGCGGCCTTTGGACGGCGGCGTTGTGGTCCTATGGGCTAACGCTGAATAGATGCGTCCGCTAACATCGGCAGGCGAAGATTTCCGGACAGGGACTCTTCGCCACTCATAAAACGTCAATAATCGGTTAGGAAAAGGGCACGCATGCGTCTCGCTCTAATACAGATGAACGCGACCGAAGACCGTCCCGGTAACGTCGATCGCGCCTGTGAGTACATAGACCGCGCTGCCCGGGATCACGGCGCGGATTTGATCGTCCTGCCGGAGTTCTTTAACGCCATCTACTTCGCCCAGTTTCGTGACCTTGAATATCAGTCATGGGCGGAATCAGACACAGGGCTAGCGACCGAGCGCATCAAAGAGAAAGCGCGCGAGCACGGCGTCCACATCATTTCTACGATCTACGAAGAAGAGTCAGCCGGGCTCTACTACGATACGGCGATGGTGATCGACCCGAAAGGCCAGATCATCGAGAAGTACCGCAAGACGCACCCGGCCGGGTTGCGGGCCGTGGAGAAGATCTACTTCCGGTACGGCACCAAATTTCCACTTATCGATATCAACGGCTGGAAGGTCGGCATCAATATCTGCTACGACCTGTCGTTTCCGGAAAGCGCCAGGATTCTGGCCGTGCAGGGAGCGGAGCTGATAATCGTTCCGTATTGCATCCCCGGCGGGTATGTCGGCTCCGAGCGCAACTCTGAACACACAAGCGCGCCCGGCGTTGCGGGCGAGGAGTTCATGGATCGCGGACGGTGGATGCGATGGTGGGACTCTCTAATACAGACGCGCGCGTACGAGAACGTCGCCTACCTCGCGCCCGTGAACCATGTCGGGCAGGAGGGGAAGGCGGTGTTCTTTGGCGGTACGAAGCTGGTGGGACCGGACGGCGAGACCGTTGTGCAGGCCGAGGAACGGGACGACATCATCGTGGCCGATCTTGACCGAGATCATTTCGAGCAGACGCGCCGCCTGACGCCGTTCTTCAGGGACCGACGTCCGGACCTGTACGGAGCGCTATCTACGGAGACCGATGAACTTCATGCGTGATTCCACGCCAACGGGATCCGGCTCGGACGGGGTGGTGATGACCAGCCCGGAGGTCGAGCAAGAGATTCTCGAACGCTCTCTGACAGAGCACATACCAAGATTCGCCGTCATCCTGCACAACGATGAGACCAATTCAATGGAACACGTCGTGGATGCACTACTGAAATCCGTGCCGACACTGAGTGAGCAGGATGCGATCAAGGTGATGATGGACGCACACACAGACGGCAAGGCTGTCGTCACCGTGTGCCCCCTGGAGACGGCCGAATTCTATCGAGACCGGCTCCAATCGTTCTCGATAGGAGCGTCTATAGAGGCGGCTTAGGTGGCTGGAGTTGAAGCGCGTATCGGCAGTAGCGTTGCCCCCTCTCCCGGTGGGAGAGGCCTATCGCATCAAGCGTGAGGGAGGATAAACCGGCGTTGTCCTCATCAAGCGTAGGGGCGGAGCAAGCTCCGCCCCTACGGCGTTGACTCGCTCCCTTGTTCATCGTCATTCCCACGCAGGCGGGAATCCAGGAACACTAGAAGTGTCATCACGTCGTTTAAGAGCGAGAACCGTATCTGGATTCCCGTCTACACGGGAATGACGCTCCGAAGACATGTGTATTGAAAGATACGCGGAATAGGGAGAAACGTGCTTCCTATCCCCTCCGCGAGAGGGCCGGGTGCACCAAGCGTGAGGCGGTGGCGGATGCTAATCCGTCCATCCCATCAACCCGCTCTATTTACCGCTATCGCTATCCGGCTTGAAAACCTTCTCTCGGTAATACTTCAACTCGGCTATCGACTGCCGGGTGTCCCAGAGCGCGGTGTGCTGTGCGCCGTTCGGCTTGCGGTGGTTAATTCCGTACCACCAGCCGGCCAGTTCTTTTATCGATGACACGTCGATCATCCGGTAGTGCAGATAGTTCTCGAGCGCCGGCATGTAGCGCTCAAGGAAGCGCCGATCCTGCCAGATCGAGTTGCCGCAAAGCCGGGCGGTCCCGTAATCGCAGTGCATCGACACCAGCGTCAGCACCTCTCGCTCCGCCTCCTCAAGAGACGTTTTCGATTGCTGGATCTGCCGTAGCAGTCCGGACCGTTCGTGCATATCCCGAACGAACGGCGTCATGCGGTCCATCGTCTCGGACGGGTGCCAGATGGTGAACTCCACCGGCTCTGCAATCTCGTTGAGGTCTCTATCGGTAACGATCGCCGCTATCTGGACGATCACGTCCTTGTCGGGCTCTAGCCCTGTCATCTCAAGGTCGAGCCACACGAGGTTCTGTTTACTGCCGTTCTGCAATCGGAATCCTGTCGTTTGCTTGGGTATATGCAGGCCGACTTATCGGCGCTGAGTTTGAAGTCGAAACGGAATCGTATCACCGCTGGGTTGAATTACGGTGACCATCGAGTAGAGATGGGTTTGAGGATTGAGCAATAGTCCAGTCCATGGAGCGTAACAAAGCTACTGATTACGAATGAATCCACTGTTAGATCGATTAACTGGGCATTACGATCTGTAAATCGTAGTGAACTATTGCGCTATTGACTGCAATACTGCAATAGTGCATAGTTCTCCGATGCCATTCGATCGAACCGTACAACTGGCCGGAGCGCGAGCACGGCAGTTACAAGCGTTGCCTCGCTACCGCGAAGTGCTTCGCTTGCTCGATGAAGGTATGAAACCGGGAGAGATCGGGGCGGCGCTGGACCCGCCGGTAACAAGGCAGCGGGCATCGGCACTGATTCAACAGGCGAAGCGTGCGCAAGCGCTCGGATTATTTGAAGAAAAAATCGGGGACGAAAACATGAGTTCGGATATGACTACAGTTAACTCCGGGGGGGTCACGTCCGCAGAGGGCTTCTCCGCCGGAGCGATCTTTGCCGGCATCAAGACCGCTGGAGCGGACAAGCGTGACATCGGCCTCCTGTTATCTGATCGACCCTGTACGGTCGCCGGAACATTCAGCCAGAACTCGGTCCTGTCGCCGTCCGTGACGCTATCGAAAGCGGTAGTCGACGGCGGCGGCGAAGTTCGGGGTGTCATCGCAAACAGCGGCGTCGCCAACTGCGCGGTCGGCGAGCAGGGGCTGATCGACGCTCGTGAGGCCTCCGCCCTCGCCGCAGAAAAACTTGGAATCAGCGCGGGTGAAGTCTTGATCGCGTCCACCGGCGTGATCGGCGTAGAGCTTCCGATGGCGCTCATGCGGGAGCACATCCCGCAGATCGAACTTGGCGATAACGACGGCGACGAGTTCGCTGCGGCCATCATGACTACGGACACGCACCGGAAAGCCATTGCGGTACGGATCGACGTCGGCGGAACTACCGTGACCATCGGCGGCTGCGCCAAGGGCTCCGGCATGATCCACCCCAACATGGCGACGATGCTGGCATTTCTGACTACGGACGCGGCCGTAGAGAAATCGTTCCTGCAGAAGACCCTCTCTCACGCCGTCACGCTCAGCTTTAACCAGATCGACATCGATGGCGACCAGTCCACAAACGACACCGTTCTGCTGCTGGCCAACGGCGCTGCGGGCAACGCCTCGCTCGCCGGAGACTCCGAAGATTCATCGACGTTTGCCACAGCCGTGGACTACGTGACGCGCTGGCTTGCACGCGAAATGGCGCGCGACGGAGAAGGCGCCCAGACCCTGATCGAGGTCACGGTAGACGGTGCCCACTCAGACGAGGACGCACGGCTGGCCGCTCGTTCGATCGCCGCATCACTACTCGTGCGCACCGCCGTTTACGGAAAAGACCCCAACTGGGGCCGGATCCTGATGGCCGTGGGCAAGAGCCAGATCCTGTTGACCGAATCCCAGATCGAGGTCTTCGTTAACGACATCCAGATCGTATTTGAAGGCAAGGCAATCTCGTACAGCATCCCGAGCGTCGTCTCTGCTCTCGGAGAAAACGAGGTGCGGTTACGCGTCGGGCTGAATGTCGGCGACGGTTTTGGCGAGGCCTGGGGATGTGACCTCACCGAGGAGTACGTCGTCTTCAACTCCGCCTACACCACGTAGACGGATCTGGCAGCACGATGACATCCGTATCAGGATCACGTATTAGAAATGCCGGGCGCGGCGCGCGCGCAGGCGACATCATCGTCGTCAAGGTCGGCGGGTCCACCCTCGGCGAGGGCGACTCCACCATGCCGGACCTGATAGCGCTGCAGAAGCAGGGCTTGAAGCCGGTCGTCGTCCACGGCGGGGGCAAGGTGATCTCGGACTGGGTCCGCCTTCAGGGCATCCAGCCTGAGTTTGTGCGCGGCCTGCGTAAGACGGATAAACCGACCCTGGACGTCGCCATTGCGGTCCTATGCGGACTCGTGAACGCGCAACTTGTCGCTGAGATAGCGGCGGCCGGTGGAAAGGCCGTCGGGCTTGCCGGAGTTGACGGGGGGATGCTCAAGGCTGAAATCCTTGATCCCGAACTTGGCATGGTCGGAAAAATCATCGAAGCGGATGCCAGCACCATCACGGCCGTTATGGAAACGGGGGCGATCCCGGTGATAGCTCCGGCCGCGCTGAACGTGAATCCTGAGCAACCGGACGGCTCTGACCGCATCCTCAATATCAATGCGGACACCTCAGCAGGCCACGTAGCGGCAGCATTAGGAGCAGCGATTCTGGTGTTCCAGACCGATGTATCGGGCGTACTGGACGCCACCCGGAGGCTCATACCTCGAATGACACGTCGCCAGGCAAAAGACTTGATCGATAGCGGCATCGCGAACGGCGGAATGATCCCGAAGATCGAGGCCTGTGCATTTGCCGTAGAAACGGTACGCGCCGGCTACATCATCGATGGACGCATCGCTGGAGCACTGCTTGAGTGCGTCGCCGGCAACGACATCGGCACCAGGATCACGTGATGGCTTATTAAAACAGGCCGGGGTGTATATTGACGCACCTCTTGGGATCAGAAATACGACGGACACGAACCATGGTCCTGAAGGGTTGGTCAAACAAGACAAATGATCCCTCGGGGCCACTCGAATCTCACCAGAACACCGTAGGGGCGCCGCCGCCGGCAGCTGCAAGCGACTATCCGCCCTACGCCAGTCAGCCAGAATGCTGAACGGGCGGCATCACAAAATCCTACTAACCCCGGACTACAAACAAACCAACAGGAGCAACAACATGACCACCACAGGCGAACAGTGGAAGCAGATCGAAGCCGACTACTACATGCAGGTAGTCAACCGCATGCCGATGGTCCTCGACCACGCTGAAGGCACCTGCGTGTACGACACCGACGGCAACCGCTACCTGGACTTCACCGCCGGGTGGGCCGTCCTGAACGTTGGCCACTCGCACCCCGCCGTCACTGCGGCCATCGTCGAGCAGGCCGGCAAGATCCTCCAGATGTCCAACCTGTTCTACACGATCCCGCAGCTCAAGCTGGCCCAGATCCTGATCGACAACTCGGTCATGGACCGGGTCTTCTTCTGCAACTCCGGCGCTGAGGCCAACGAGGGCGTCTGCAAACTCGCCCGCAAGTACGGCAAGATCAACAGGAACGGCGCCTACGAGATAATCACCGCCAACAACTCGTTCCACGGCAGGACGATGGGCATGATGGCCGCCACCGGGCAAGCGGCCTACCAGGACGCCTGGCGCCCACTTGCTCCCGGCTTCGTGAACGTCGATTACGACGACATCGACGCCATCAAGGCTGCGACCAACGACAAGACCTGCGCCGTGATGCTGGAGCCGGTACAGGGCGAGGGCGGGGTGAACGTGCCCTCCCCGAACTACTTCAAGCAGGTACGCGAATGGTGTGACGAGAACGATCTTGTGCTAATCGCCGACGAAGTGCAGACCGGCATGGGGCGGCTCGGCACCCTGTTCGGTTACGAGCAGTTCGGCTTCGAGCCGGACGCCATCAGCATGGCAAAGGGGCTCGGAGCAGGCGCACCGCTCGGCGCTTTCCTGTGCAAGCAGAAGTACGCCGTCCTGGTGCCGGGCGACCACGGGTCTACCTTTGGTGGGAACGCGCTGACGACTGCAGCTGGCTGGGCCGGAGCCAAGGTTGTTGTCGACGAGAACTGGTCGGAGAAGGGTGCTGAGACCGGCGCTTACCTTAAGGGCCAGCTCACCGGGTTGATGGAGAAGTACGACTTCATCACCGAGGTCCGGGGCATGGGCATGCTGCTCGCTATCCAGATGACCGAGGACAACTCGGGTGCCGTGATAACCGAGGCGGTGGCAAACGGCCTGCTGCTAAACGCCGTTCGCCCGAACATGATCCGCTTCATGCCGCCGCTTACGACGAGCACAGAAGAGATCGACGAAGCGGTCGGAATCCTGGATGCGGCGCTGGCAAAGGTGTTCGGAGCCTGATCTAAGTTCTAAACTTGTAAATACCGGCCCGGCATTAGACCGCCGGGCCGGATTTGCGTTTGATTAGAACTCTCCTGGGTGAGGGACCTCGGGTCCGATCCAAGATCGGCCAAACGCCAACCGTCCGAGACAATAGATAAGGTCATTACAGCGGCCGGCCCAAAAGAACATCCCAAATAAGAACCCCTGAGGGGTCAAAAAAATGGCAAGAGAAAAATGTGTGCTCGCCTACAGCGGCGGCATGGACTCCACGATCAGCGCTGTGTGGATACGGGAGCAGTACGACATGGACGTCGTGACGCTCACCGTCGACCTCGGCGCAGGCCCTGAACTTGATGGTGTGCGAGACCGCGCGAAGCAGGCCGGTGTGACCGAGTCCCTTATATGGGACGTGCGTGACGAGTTCGTGGAAGGCTACATCTGGAACGGCCTCAAGGCCGGGGCGATGTACGAGGGCGTGTACGCGCTTTCCACTGCGCTGGGCAGGCCGCTCATGGCAAAGAAGCTGGTCGAGGCTGCACGGCAGGTCGGCGCGACCGCGGTCGCTCACGGCTGCACCGGTAAGGGCAACGATCAGGTCCGATTTGACGCCGGCATCATGACGCTTGCCGCCCACGGCGACCCTCTTAAGATCATCGCTCCCGCCCGCGAGTGGGGCATGTCTCGCGACGAGGAAAAGCTGTACGCGGCGAAGGCCGGGCTCGACGTGCGTGAGGTCGGTGATGACGCGCGGGTCTACTCGATCGATCGCAACCTCTGGGGCCAGGCGATCGAGGGCGAAGACCTGGAAGACACATGGTTCGCACCACCCGAGGACGTTTATTCCTGGACAAAGCCCGCGACCGATACTCCAGACGAGGCGGTCGAGGTTGAGATTTCGTTCGTGCAGGGCGTACCTGTCGCTTTGGACGGCAAAGAACTGGGCGGCGTAGCGCTGATCGAGCAGCTGAACGACATAGCTGGCGAGCACGGCGTTGGCCGTATCGACCATCTGGAAAACCGGCTCGTCGGCATCAAGTCACGTGAGGTGTACGAGACTCCCGCTGCAGTTGTTTTGCACGACGCACTCAGGGCTCTCGAGACCGCATGCCTGGCGCGCGACCAGCAACGGATGCGTGCATATGTCGGCCAGCAGTACGCCGATCTGGTGTACGACGGCCGCTGGTTCACCGGCATGCGGGAAGACTTGGACGCGATGATCGACAGCACGATGCGCTACGTGACAGGCGACGTTCGGGTGAAGCTCTACAGGGGATCGGTAGTCGTGACAGGTCGCCGCTCCGAGTATTCGCTCTACGACTTCGGCCTGGCGACCTACTCAAGCGAAGACAACTTCGATCACAAGGCCGCCACCGGCTTCATCGACATCTACAGCCTGCCGGCCCGCATCCAGCACAAAAATCAGACAATGCACGACGCGCGATAGACCACCCTAGCCTTCTCCCAGCGAAAGAGGGCTAGGGTGAGGGAGAAGTTCCTTTGTCCTCAAACGATGGAAATCAAGGAAATCCTGTGACCGCATACGACGAACGAGACACCTTTGGAAGCTACCTTGAAGAGTTCGAGGTAGGGGACACCTGGAAGCACTGGCCCGGCAAGACCATCACCGAGGCCGACAACCACATGCACAGCCTGCTGGTGATGAACCACCACCCGCTGCACATCGACGAGGAGTGGAACCGGAAGGGCCAGCACGGCCAGATCCTCGTCAACGGCACGCTGGTGTTCTCCATCGTGGTCGGCATGACCGTTCGTGCGCTGTCCGGCAAGGCGATCGCCAACCTTGAGTACGAGACCGTCAAGCACGACGGCCCGGTCCACCTCGGCGACACGATCTACGCCTCATCGGAAATCCTGTCGATCACGCCGTCCCGCTCAAAGCCAGACCGCGGAGTCGTGTACGCCGAGACACTCGCCCATAATCAGCGAGACGAGCAGATTCTGAGTCTGCGCCGCAAGTTCCTGGTGCTGCGCAGGCCGGCTTAGACTGGCCTGGTTGTGGGACTCCCGCCCTTCGAGAGCCTCAGGGGGGTTGCTATACACGCTGGGTAGGCAACCGCGCCGTAGGGGCGAATGACTATCCGCCCTGGGGGCGATGTCAATCGGCCCCGACGCTTGCGACTGCGTGTACGACCCGATTGCGGAGAACGGGCGTGATGGAGTGCTTGCCAGGAGATTCTTCGCCTCGGGCTCAGAATGACAATATTGGCGTCGACCACACTCACACTGTCATCCCGATCCTTCCGGCCCCGGAAGGACGAGGGACCTTCACCGACACGCGGTTACGCGAATACATACCGATTCAGTCCCGACCTTGAACCTCCCTCACCCTTCCGGCAAGCGGAAGGGCAGGCTCCCAGCCTTCTCCCGCCGAGAGAGGGGATAACACAACCACCCGTGTCCTGAGGCTTTCGAAGGACCGGAGTTACGCAAACACACCGCCCCTAACCCGGCAATTGCACCACCGCCACAACAACCGGCTCTTCTGAAACTATCTCGGTGTAATGGCCTTTGCCCGTTTGATCTGCCAGCAATAAGGCCTGTCCGGCGGCAAACCGACGCTTCGCACCGTCGCTCACCGTGGCCTCAATCTCGCCGGACACCACGATCATGTACTGCGCCACCGGCGTCGGATGCCATTCGCCGAGCGGTCCGGGCGGAGCCATCACAAACCCGAACCGGGTCGCATCTTCAAGGTCCGATACGAACATCGGATCGGCCGGTGGCGCGTAATCCACCTCCTGGAACGACAGCTCAACCGTCTCGAAGTGGCTCTCGCCGTTCTCATCCGAGTACATCCGTTCATACGTCGTCGCCATCGTTACACCTGCTCTACTTGTTCAATTGTCCCGCTCGCTGCTGATGCATACAAGGCAAGCAACGCTGCCGTGTTCTTGAGTCCGTCCACTGGCGGAAACTCCGGAGCCGTGCCGTTGAGGATGCAGTTTGAGAAGTCGCTTATCTGGACCGTGAAACGCGGTGGTCCTGCGAACGTCTCGATGCGTTCCTCGCCATCGGCATCTGTGATCACCAGCGGCGTGTCCTCTTCAAACAAACTCGGGATTCTGATTTTGCCTTTCGTGCCGACCACTTCTCCCATGTTTGTCCGCGGCTGCTCAACGCTACTCCTTACGTGCGCAACTGCGCCCCCGGGGAAGTCAAGTAGTCCTGAAAATGACGTGTCGACGCCGAAATTTCCGGAGTCATGCGCGTAAGCGGCCGCGGTCAAAGGCTCGGCGGACAAGATGAACCGAGCTGCGGATACGGCGTAACAACCGGAGTCCCACATCCCGCCGCCCGCCAGCTCAGGTTTGAGCCGTACGTCGGTAGACGTGTCACGGGATGTGAACGCAAGCACCGCTTCAAAGTGGCGTACATCGCCGATGGCGCCCTCCGCGACGAGCTGCCGCGCCCTTCGCATGTGCGGGTTCAGGCGGTGCATGAACGCCTCTACCAGCAGTACCCCGTTCGCTTCAGCTACCGCAATCATCTCCCGAACCTCGTCCATCGTCACCGCGATCGGCTTCTCGCACAGGATGTGCTTGCCGGCCTCAGCGGCCTTAATGGTCCATTCGTGATGCATCCCGTTCGGTAGCGGATTGATTACGGCGTCGATGTCCGGGTCGCCCAGCATCTCCTCGTAGGTGCCGTACCAGCGTTCGATTCCGTTGTCCTTCGCCGCCTGCTCAGCACGCGCAGGCGTCCGGCTGGAAATCGCCACGATCTCGGAATTGTGAGACTCGGCTGCGGCGGGCAAATGGCGGTTGATCGCTATTTGGGCGGTGCTGATCACTCCGTATCGAACGACGCCGTCGGGCATATGAAGTCCTCTGGAACTGGTAGCGGGCTGAAAGAGCCGTCAGGTTATCAGCGTTCTACCGCGCCCCGAACCCCTGATAAAGTGCGCTCTTTACACCTCTGCAACCGTAAGGGCGGCGCTTGCCCCGCCCAACGCACATCCAATCTTATTCAAGGTCTGTTTTCAAACCAACGAGGCCTCGCCAGCATCCACATAGAAAGCGCCTAAATGCCGTACACAGACAAGCCAAATATCCTCGTCATCATGTCCGACGAACACGGACCGATGTTCAGCTCCACCTACGGACATCCGCTTATCGACACGCCCAACATGGACCGGCTGGCGGCACAGGGGACGACCTTCGACGCCCACTACACCAACTCGCCGTTGTGTGTCCCGTCTCGGCTGTCGTTTATGACCGGCAAATTTGTCAGCACCATCCGCGGCTGGGACAACGCCACGCCGCTCTACCTGGGCGAGCTGACCTGGCCATACCTGCTTCGATCACAGGGCTACGACACCGCTCTTGACGGCAAGATGCATATGATCGGCAAACACGCCCTCCACGGCTTTGATGAGCAGATCGCGCACGACCCGCACGCCGCAAATGTGCATCCGGTATTTCCGTGGGGCGAAGCGCCGGAACCCCTGGAACCACTGGCCGAGGTGCCGGAAGGGCTCGACCTCTCATCGAACTTTCCGAAGGCCGGCGAGGCGTGGCCGGAAGTGAAGCAAGCCGGGCCGGGAACCAGCGCCGTCATCGAGGGCGACCAGGGGTTTGAGGACGCCGCGCACGCGTACCTGCGCGACCCCGCACGCAAGGAAAACCCGTTTGCGCTGTGCGTCGGCTTCATCGCCCCGCACTTCCCGTACATCGTCCCGGAGCCCTACTTCTCCAGGCACTACCCGGATCGTGTGGACATGCCGAACAACCCGCCCGGGCATCTCGAAAACCTGCCTGTCGCCGCCGTACGGTTGCGGGAGATGTTCGGGCTGGACGGCCCCTACTCGGACGACGAGGTGCTGCGCGCCCGTGCGGCTTACTTCGGCATGATCGAGCAGCTTGATGAGCGCATCGGCAGGCTGATGGACACGCTTGAGGAACAGGGTCTGGCCGAGAACACGGTCATCATCCACACGTCTGACCACGGAGAGATGGCGGGCGAGCACGGGTTGTGGCGGAAGATGTGCTTCTACGAGCAGTCCGCCCGCGTGCCGCTCCAGATCTCATGGCCGGGCCACCTGCCGGAAGGCCAGCGTGTGTCTGGTATCACATCAAATGTAGACATCACAGCCACGATCCTCGACCTGGCTGGCGTGTCTCCAGAAGAGTGGAAGTTGGATGGCGATAGCCTCCTGTCCCTGATGGACGGTGACGCGCCGGACTGGAAGGACGAGGCGTTTGTCGAGCACCTCGCACACGGCACAGATCGGCCACGCGGCATGATCCGCTCCGGCAAGTACAAGCTGTCATACAACCACGGCACACCGCCGGAGTTCGAGCTGTACGACCTCGAAGCCGACCCGGGCGAGTTCGACAACCTTGCTGACGATCCCGACTTACGTGAAGTCCGGAACACCCTGCTCGCGCGAATCCTGGAAAAATGGGGCGACGCAGACTCTATGGACGCCGAGATCAGGCAAAGTCAGAGGGCCAGGTTCCTGATGCGGGAGACCATGTCCATGGAGGACGTGGACTTCTAAGCGCTGCCGAATCGGAGCCTGGAGCAGCGTCTTGAGCGACGCTCGGTTGGGGTATTTCAGCACGCCCGGAGCTGAGCCAGAATCCCGGCACTGATTCTCCGTCTTGGAACGGTATGCATAAGGTGTGATATCGGTGCCCAGAAGATTTTTCCATCGGGAAAACCGCGCGATTCTGGAGCGATCAACGACCCTTTTCTCGCCCGAATTCTGGACTCGTGGCGTGGCGCTGATTTAGTTGGCCGCCAGGATCAATCAGGAACGAACCAAGAGAATATTGGCCCTGATTTGCGCAACCGCAGCTCACCGGATGGACACCCCACTTGGCCCGCGACGCTCCTGAAAATGCCCGAGATTTCACGGCCCCGGCTGGCGATTGACATCACCCAATCGGGTGGGCAGTATTTCGCCCATCTCGGTTGCCGTCCCGAATTGTGGGGAGGACGGCGCTGTGGTCGAGATCCTTGAGGTTAGACCGCGCATTACCGCGCTCTAGCACGGATCAACAGCCGCCGGAGAAAACATGCAAAGTCAGACGTCACACCCTCCTCACAACAAATTGCGCGGGTTCAAACCCACTATCGCCGTTTTAGCAATGCTTTCATTGGCGATATTGTTACTCGCTTCTCAAGAACAGAATGCGAACGCCGCGACATCCGCGATCCTTCCCGCCGGTCACACGTGGGAGTACACGTTTACTGATCCAACCGGCGACTCTTCATGGACAACGACCAGCGGCACTGGCACCGGAGGTTGGACCACCGGCCTAGCGCCTTTCGGTAACGGCGGGCCGGGTACGTTGTTGGATCCCGGTACGAATTGGCCTGTGGGCACTTCGGATGTGATCGTGCCGATCGACTCGACCAAGGACATCAGAGGCGCTACGCCTCCCGGGGTGTTCTCTGTGGCACTACCCGCGGGTACCTAAGAATTCACCGTTGCCGCCGGCGCGTGGAATGCATGGGACGCGGACAATGACCTGAACAACGGTGTGCTAGCTTCAGCGACCGGTTGCCCGGGAAACCCGGACGGCTCCGGGTGCGCCACCGGTTGGTTGACCACGTACGCTGTCCGGTCGGCAGCCGGGACGCAAGCCCTGGAAGGCAATGGGACATTCGAAACTAGCGCTCAGGCCCTGGCCGCCGTGAGCGGACGGTACAGTCGTCACCCTGCCGACAGCGGAAACAGTTGATTTCTGGATCCCTGACTGTGGTGGTTGCCACTCGGACAACACGGGCATCGTGTCGGTCCGTATCCGGAGTGATGATCTCTGGGTTCGAACCGCCATCGACCTGAGCAACGTTGATCTATCGTCCGTCGCCTGGGGACTCGGAGTAGACAACGGTTACAAGCTCTACGCCAACGGCACTTTCATAGGCATCGGGAATGCCGAATTTTACACGCACCGCTCGGAATACTCGGGCGACTTTGATGGTGTATTGACCCAGGGCGTGAACACCTTCGCGGTGGCTTTAGAGGACCACGGTGGTGCGACAGCTTTCGATATGGAGATCACGGGAGTTGTCAACGTCACTCCTCCGGTCGTTGAGGCGAGTGTAGACACCGACACACTGTGATCGCCAAACCACAAGATGGTGAACGTTGGCCTTTCCTTCTCAGTGACTCACGACACCGACGAATCGCCAGTTGTGTCGGCCTCGGTCGTCAGCAGTGAGGACGAGAATGGCGGCGGCGACGGCAACACAAATGATGACATCCAATGGGATGGCAGCACCCTGTTGTTGAGGGCCGAGCGAGACGGAGGAGGCGAGGGGCGTGTTTACACGATTACCATCACCGCCACCGACGACTTTGGAAGGTCCTCGACCGAGGTAATGACCGTTACGGTCCCAAAGGACAAAGGGAAAAAGAAGTAGCCGCAACTGACAAGTGACATGTAAGAGGGGCTGGTTATACGACTGGCCCCTCTTCGCGTCTGTTTGTGAACCTCGACGCCAAGTGCTCAGGACACCCACCCATGACCGAACCGCGAACCCTCTCCCATCAACACAGGAAGCGCGCTCCGATACATGAATCGGGCGACACGCTCGACGACGACCTTCGGGTCATAGAGCATCTTGGAGGCAGCCGAAAGGTCGATATATACCTGTGCTGCAGCAGGGGGCGTGGTGAACTGGTCGCGTGCAAAGCCCCGCGCCCTGAGTACCGGATCGACTACCGATCGCTCTCGGCAGCCCCGCCGGAGACTGGGATGACGGGGACAGCCTCTGTTCCAAGGTCGCCATGTTGGGATGTGCAATCCCGCTAGCGATTTTCGGCACTATCGTGAGAAGCTATCCCGCGCAATGACCAACGACTCACGCTCAAACGACGCACCCAATCCCGCTGCGAGCGCACGAGGCGCCGAGCTGGCGTCCGACTACACCGTCTCGCTGCACTACGACCAGCGCATGTACAAACAGGACATCGCCGGATCGATCGCGCACGCCCGCATGCTGAGCAGGCAGGGCATCATCGGCGAAGAGGAAGTCGGACAGATCATCGACGGGCTTGAGAAAGTCCGGGCCGAGATCGAGTCCGGCGAGTTTCCGTGGAAGCCGGAGCTTGAGGACATCCACATGAACGTGGAGTCCCGGCTGTTCGATCTGATCGGTGATGTCGCCGGAAGACTCCACACCGCCCGGTCAAGGAACGATCAGGTGTCCACGGACACGCGCCTCTACATGAAGCAGGCCTGTGCGGACACCATCAGCGCGCTGAGAGCTCTTCAGCACGCCATCATTGGTGCAGCCGAGGCAAACCTCACCACCGTCGTTCCCGGCTACACGCATCTACAGCGTGCGCAACCGGTTTTGCTTGCGCACCACCTGCTCGCCTACTTCGAGATGTTCGATCGTGATGCGATTCGGTTTGCTGCCGCTAGGACGTCGGCCGACGTCCTCACGCTAGGCAACGGTGCGATGGCCGGAGTGCCGTACCCGATCGACCGCGAGTTCGTCGCAAAAGAACTGGGTTTCTCCCGCGTCACGGCAAACTCGATGGACGGCGTTTCAGACAGAGACTTCGCCCTCGAATACCTCGCAGCGGCAGCAATAAGCGCGATGCACCTGTCACGTCTTGCCGAAGAGTTTGTGGTCTGGTCTTCCGAGGAGTTCGGGTTCTTGGCCCTGCCGACCTACTACACGACTGGCTCCAGCATCATGCCGCAGAAGCGCAACCCGGACTTTGCGGAGCTGGCCCGCGGCAAGACCGGCCGTGTCTACGGCAACCTGTTCGCGATGCTGACCACCCTCAAGGGCCTTCCACTGACCTACAACCGTGACCTTCAAGAAGACAAAGAGGGGCTGTTCGACAGCGTCGACACGCTGTTGGCGACCCTGGACGTGTCCGCCGGAATGGTGAACGGCGCCAACTTCAAAGCAGATCGGATGCGTGGAGCCGCAGAATCCAGCTACGTGCTGGCGACCGACATCGCAGACTACCTGGTCGGCAAAGGCATGCCCTTCCGTGAGGCGCACGTCATCGTTTCCGCACTTTCGGATCGGTTGATCGATGGCGGCAGGTACTTCAACGACCTGTCGTTTGATGAATACTCCGCAGCGTCTCAGTTATTTGAACGGGACGTGATGGATATCGGGGTCGACTCTTCTATAGCGTCACGTGACGTGCATGGCGGCACCGCCCCGGGCAGAGTGAAGGCGGCGCTTGAAGAAACGAAAAGACGACTCAAGGAGGCCGGGAAGTGACTTCGGAATCCGGAAATCCCCAGAACAACCAGGCAAGACAGGTACGGATAGCGGCATCCATTCTCGCCGCCGACTTTTCGCAACTCGGGCGCGACATCAAGTCACTGACCGACGGCGGCTGCGATGAGATCCATTTTGATGTGATGGACGGCGCTTTCGTGCCGAACATCACTTTTGGAGCGCCCGTCCTTGAGTGGATACGCCCGCTGACGAGCCTCCCGGTGGACATCCACATGATGGTCCAGGAGCCGGGGCGATTTGTGGACGACTTCGCACGGGCCGGGGCGGACTATTTCACCGTCCACGCAGAGGCATGCGCACATCTGCACGCGACTGTTCAGTCGATCAAGGCGGCCGGCATGAAGGTCGGCGTGGCGCTCAACCCGGGGACGCCGGCGTCGGTGCTGGACGAGATCCTCCCGGACATAGACCGTGTGCTCGTGATGACCGTAAACCCGGGATTCGGCGGCCAGCAGTTCATAACGGGCCAGCTCGCCAAGATCGCAGCGATCGCGGAACGACTGCCGTGGCGGGCCGAGGGCGTAGATCTCGCCGTCGATGGTGGGATCAAGACCGACACAGCGCCCGGGTGCGTCGAGGCGGGCGCGTCCTTGCTCATCTCGGGCACCGGCATATTCAACCACCCGGACGGCGTCATTACGGGGATCGCGGCGCTACGGGAAGCGATAGGCGCCACCAGGGCTTGACCCGCTTTCGAGACCGGGACGCGAAAACGCACGCCTTTATCGGCGTGCGCATTGCAGTCTGGAGCCGGCTGAAGCGTCTAGCGCTTCGCCTTGAGCTCCGTCCGGAGGCAGCGAGTGCAAACGTACACGTGGTTCTTGGGACCGTCCGGTGTCTTACGTCGGACCAGATTCGGCTTGAACATCCGGTTCGTCGCCCGCATCGAGTGGCTGCGGTTGTGACCGAACTGCGGACCCTTGCCGCAGGTGTTGCACTTGGCCATGTCAGGAGTACCCCAATTAGATCGAGCAGATACGTCGCCACGTGCGTGTGCGTCGGACGCGCGCATCCAGTTTGGTAAGAAAAAATCAAGAATTGGCTTGCGCCAGACCTACAAGTTACCATCCGCAGACTAGCTACGACAACATTTACGAACAAATTCGGGCCAAGTTTGACATGGATATCCGGCGCCCAATCGTAACGACCGCAGGTCCGGCAGCCAGTTTTAAAGAGGACGCACCAGATTGACCCGATCCGATTCAGGGCACGACAACGGGGAGTGGATCGACGGCATGGTCCTTTGCGCGCTTGTCGCCGCAGGCAGCCGCGCCGTGGAAACAAACCGTGATCAGATCAACGCACTGAACGTATTCCCTGTGCCGGACGGTGACACAGGAACCAACATGAGCCTGACGCTGCGTGCCATCGTGGAGGAATCGGCCGTTCAGCCCACTCTCCACGCCGGTGATGCGGCTCAACGCATGGCCAGGAGCGCCCTGCTCGCGGCCCGCGGCAATAGCGGCCTCATCTCTGCCCAGTTTTTCCGCGGGATGGCGGACATCTCCTCCGGGCGTGAACGCATCACTCCGTTTGAGTTTGCTGAAGGCATGGTTGCTGGAGCGGTCGCAGCGTACGACTCGGTGCCGAACCCGCGCGAGGGCACCATGCTGACCGTGATGCGCGTCACAGCGGATACCGCAATCGAGCGCGCAGAAACGGGAGCCGGCATCGCGGACCTACTTGAGGCGGTTGTGGAAGCATCGGTAGAGGCGGTCGCGCTGACCCCGACCCAGCTCGACGTTCTCATGGAGGCCGGGGTAGTCGATTCAGGCGGATACGGTCTCTCCGTGTTTCTGGCCGGTGCGCTTGAAGTGGCGCAGGTGCGAGGCGATGGCGCCACTGTGTTCCCTTCACCGGATCCGATCGGCGTCGACCCGGATGCGCGCTCAGATACCGGCGTGCGGGTCGAATTTATGGACGCAGTGCAGGAAGAGATATTCGGCTACTGCACGGTGTTCTTGATCGAGGGCGAAGGGCTGGACGTGGTCGCTATCCGAGACAAAGTGACCACATTTGGCGAGTCGGCGGTCGTGGCCGGAGACGCCACCGCAGTCAAGATCCACCTGCACCCGCTCGATCCCGGCCCGGTGATGTCTTACGGCGCGTCGCTTGGCACCCTGGCCGGTATAACGATCCTCAACATGGACGAACAGACGACGGATTGGGCGGCAGGACGGCGGCAGGACGGCGCTGGCTCTCCGGGGATGGCCGTGGGCACCCCCGATCCTGATGCACCTCGACTGGAAACGGCTATCGTCGCCGTGTGCGCAGGAGCCGGGCTGGAGGCGATATTCGCCCAGGCCGGGATGGGCGCGTGTGCGTCAATTCAGGGCGGGGACACGATGAATCCCAGCGTCCAGGATCTGCTGATCGCCGTGGAAGCCGCGCCCTCAGATCAGGTTCTCTTGCTCCCCAACAACGGCAACATCGTCGCCGCTGCATTGCAGGTCCCGGCGCTGACCGACAAGGACGTTCAGGTGGTCCCGACCCGGTCAGTGCAGTCGGGAATCGCAGCGGTATTCGCCTTCTCGGCGACTGCCGATCTCTACGCCAATCTCGCTGCCATGACCGACGCCGCTATCGACGTGCGTGCGGGCTCGGTGACGCGCGCCGTGCGTGACGCCGTGGTGTCTGGCCAGGAGATCAAGAACGGCGATGTCATGGCGCTGCTGAACGGAGAACTTATCGCGAAAGCGGACGATCCCGTATCGGCACTCGTCCAGATGATTCAACAGTGCGCGGAAGACTCAGAGCTGATCACCATCTATACCGGTGGCGAATTATCGAGTGGAGACGCTGAACGGGCGCTCGATGCGGCGCAAGAGGCCGCGGAAGAGGCTGAGGTGGAACTCGTTAGCGGGGGGCAGCCGCACTACGATTTTCTCATCGCGTTCGAGTAGTTAGTGGCGCGCTGAGAATCGTTTGATTCGTCCCAGAAGGTGTGCAGAAGCGGGGCGATGACGACTCAACAACACGACACACGGGTCGCCGCTCCCCCTGCGGCGCGATAACCTGTGCTGGATCCTCAGGGCTGACGCTGGCATGAGACCTGAATCTGCTCACCGCGTCGGCCGCTGAATCCCGATTGCTGAATTGAGGACTGCATGAGCATCGCCATCGTCACGGACAGCACCGCCGATCTCCCAAAGGACATCGTCGAAAAGCACGGAATTACCGTGGTACCCCTGAATGTCCGCTTCGGGATGGAAGAGTTCAAAGACGGAATCGATATCGACAACGACGAGTTCTATCGCCGCCTTCAGACCGAATCCGAACTTCCGACCACCTCGCAACCCTCACTCGGAGACTTCGCCGAGGTGTACCGATCCCTCCTCGCAGAACACGACGGTATCGTCTCGGTTCATATCTCAGGCAAGCTGAGCCAGACCATCAACTCCGCCGACCAGGGGGCACGCGAGGTTGACCAGGGTGGCGAGAAGATAAAGACGATCGATACCGGTCAGGTGACGATTCCTCTGGGGCTGATCGTGATAGAGGCCGCAAATGCCGCCGCATCCGGGGCGGACTTGGCGGGAGTTGTCGATGTTGTCGAAGACGCCATGACCCGGGCCCGGTTCTACGGCATGGTCGATACGCTTGACTACCTGATAAAAGGCGGGCGAATCGGTCGCGCCAAAGGCTTTATAGGCGGACTGCTCAAGGTCACCCCGATCATCACACTTGAAGACGGCGAATCCTCGCCGGTCGCGAGTCCGCGTACCCGCCGGAAGGCGCTCGCGAAGCTCAAGGAGCTTATCGAAGAGGGGGCCCCGTTTGATCAGCTTGGCATGTACTACTCGACCGAGCCCGAAGAGATAGACAAGCTTGCGGCCGATCTTGCGCACCTCGCGCCTGAGGGCGGGGTGATGATCTCGCAGATCGGCGCAGTGGTCGGTACCCACGCTGGCCCTAGCTCGCTTGGCGTGGGATTCATCCGTAAGAAATCCGGCTAATTACGGTGCCTCGACGAGCCCGCACACCGCGCCCGCGACGAAACGCCCGTGAATCGCTGCTGCGCATTCTGGAGCTGGAGTCGAAGCGCGGCTTCGAGGACGCAGCAGTCGCTGGCGGTATGGACCTGTTCCTGGAAGCCAACCGGGCCGATCTCGCTCCCCTGGACATGCCGAAGTCCTACGCATCGCTCTCCGTGAAGAAACGGGAGGAGTGGGCGAGGGTGGCTCGCGCGTCAGTCGAGGCCAGCCCGCAAACGGGGCTTGATGACGATACGATTAGTTCCAAGGAGAAACGGGCCGCAGTTTTCCCGGCTCGGCCAGCGAAAAGTGCGAAAAAGCCCGCAACTCGTACGCGTAAAAAGCCGACCGCTAAGAAAATTCCGACAGGTCCCGTCACCCTGGACACGTCGATCGAAGACCTCCCATTCATCACAAAAACGAACCACTCCCGGTTCAAGCGACTCGGGGTGACGGACCTCCGTGGGTTACTCAGGATGTACCCGACCCGGCACCTGGACTACTCCAACATCGGCAACGTGATCGACCTCGTCTACGGCGAAGAAATGAGCGTAGTGGTCACGGTCACGTCGGCATCCGCCGCCAACATCGGCAGGCGCGGCGCAGCGCGCATCTCCGCCCGTGACGACACCGGAATCGTCGGCATCACTTGGTTCGGTCAGCCCTACCTCGCACAACAGCTACGGCCGGGCACCCGGATCGTTGTCAGCGGGAAAGTGGAGGCATATAAGGACCGGGCGCAGTTCCAGAACCCGGAGTACGAGATCATCCGGGGTGACAACCTGACCCACGCCGGAAACCTTCTGCCGATCTACCCATCTACCGACGGGATGTACCAGCGAACCCTGCGCACCGCGGCGAGGAGTGCGCTGGACTCTGGATTGACACTCCTGGAGGAACATCTCGATCCAGATGTCCGCAAACGGAACGTGCTGCCCGGACTGCGGGACGCCGTCCAGTGGATGCACCATCCGGACACGATGGAGCAGTGGCACGAAGCCCGGAGACGGCTTGCGTTTGACGAACTGTTCGTCAACCAGCTCGCCGTGCAGCGCCGGAAACGTGAGTGGCGGGAGCGGGCGGACGGCGTGGCTATCGAACCGAACCAGTATGTCCTGAAGTCCTTTCTTGGGACGCTTGAGTTTGAGCTCACGGCCGACCAGGACGCCGCGCTCAAGACCGTGCTCTCCGATATCTCGGCCGAGGTGCCGATGGGCCGTCTCCTCCAGGGCGAAGTAGGCAGCGGAAAGACCATCATCGCCGTCACTGCGTTGCTCGCGGCGATCGCATCCGGGCACCAGGGAGCGATGCTGGCGCCTACAGAGGTGCTGGCGGAGCAGCACTACCTGTCTCTGCGGACCCTGTTTAATGCCGTGCCGATCGCCGGAGAACAGGCGTCGATGCTGGAACCGGATGAGCCGGATACCGGAAGTCAGCAACGTCACGGCGGCGACCCTATGATGGAGGCGCAGGTCCCGGGGCTGGACTCGCCGATGCGGATCGGCCTGCTGATCGGCAGCCACACGGCGCGGGTGAAGCGTGAGGTGCAGGCCAAGATTGCGTCCGGGGAGATCGACATCATCGTCGGCACCCACGCCGTGATCCAGGAGTCGGTGCAGTTCAAGGCGCTCGGCCTCGCCGTTGTGGACGAGCAACATCGTTTCGGCGTCGAGCAACGCGCCGTACTCGGCGAGCAGCGTCCGCGCCCCCATCTCCTCGGCATGTCCGCAACGCCGATACCGCGCACGCTGGCCCTGACCGTATATGGAGACCTGGATCTGACGACGCTCCGCGAGCTACCCGGCGGCCGGAAACCGATAACAACACTGTGGGCGCGCACCGCCGGACAGCGTTCAGACGCCCATAAGCTCGTGATCGACGAGGTGGCCGCGGGGCGCCAGGCATTCGTCGTCTGCCCGCTGATTAATGAGTCGGAGGAGATCCGTACCCGATCCGCGGTGGAGGAGTACGAATACCTCTCAAACGGCCCGTTCTCTGACCTGAACGTGGGGTTACTGCACGGCCGTCTACCTCTGGCCGAAAAGCAGCAGGTGATGGACCGTTTCCGGGAGCGCGAGATCGATGTGCTGGTCGCAACCCCCGTGATCGAGGTCGGCATCGACATCCCGAACGCCACCGTGATGCTTATCGAGGGAGCGGAACGTTTCGGCCTGTCGCAGCTCCATCAGTTGCGTGGGCGAATCGGGCGTGGCGGGTACGCCAGCAAATGCATCCTTCTCTCGGACGAACCCAGCGCCGATGCCCGAGAGCGGATGGGCATTATCGAGCGGACCTCCGACGGCTTCGATCTCGCCGAAGAGGACCTGAGGTTGCGCGGACCGGGCGACTACATAGGCACGCGCCAGAGCGGCTTCGCAGACCTGGTCATCGCCTCGTTTACGGATGCCGATCTACTGGCGATGGCGCGGGCCGAGGCAGTCGACGTGATAGCCGAGGACCCGGGCCTTGAAGATCCCGGCCACGAGGCGATGGGTCGAGAACTAGACCGTATCCTGAGCGGCCGGGTCGCCGAGTTCTCCTGAGGCGCGTACGCCCCGAATAAGCCCCTGTATCATTCGCTTTTCACGGCAGTGAATTCAACGTGACGATTTAGGCAAACAGGAGTAATCCTTGGCAGGCAGGCTTACAGGCAAAACGGCGCTCATAACCGCAGCAGGACAGGGCATCGGCCGAGCCACAGCGCTGGCCTACGCAGACGAGGGGGCTACCGTCTGGGCGACCGATATCAACCCGGTAACACTGGGGTCGCTAGATGCCACCCCGGGCATCACGACCCGAGTTCTCGATGTCACGGACACCGACGCCATCCGGGCCATCATTGATGAGATCGGAACGCCGGACATCCTGTTCAACTGCGCAGGTTTTGTCGCAGGCGGCAATATCCTGGAGTGTTCGGACGAAGACTGGGACTTCTCGTTCAACCTGAACGTGCGTGCGATGTTCCACATGATGCAGGCCGTCCTGCCCGGCATGGTCGAAAAAGGCGGCGGAAGCATCATCAACATGTCGTCCGTCGCGTCCAGCCTGCAGGGAGTCGTGAACCGGTTTGTGTACAGCGCAAGCAAGGCCGCCGTTCTAGGCATGACCAAATCGGTTGCTGCGGACTTCATAGGCCATGGAATCCGGGTCAACGCCATCGCCCCCGCCACGGTCCAGACGCCATCGCTTGATGACCGCATCAACGCCTCGCCGGATCCTGTTCAGGCCCAGAAAGATTTCATCGCCCGACAACCGATGGGCAGGCTCGGCAATCCAGAAGAGATCGCATCTCTTGCCGTGTACCTGGGGTCGAACGAGACGGAGTACATCACCGGATCGGTACAGGTGATTGACGGCGGTATGACCCTCTAATCCGACCTTTCTGGATCGCCGAAAATTACCGGTTTCGTCTCCAACGGGATTAGGATGCGGGCCGCATGATGCCGTGCACGTTCAGGTAAAAAACGAATCCGCGTATCGCCACAGGCGATCTTCGTATTAACCGACCGGCCCCGATGGGCCTCCAGTCAGTAAGGACAGGAAAATCAGCCAGCTCTTTTCGTCATATAAATTGCGGGATGTAGAGTTCCCGAACAGGCTCTTCGTCGCACCCATGTGCCAGTACTCGTGCGAGGACGGCGTGCCGAACCAGTGGCACATGGTTCATCTTGGAACGCGGGCCGTTGGCGGTGCCGGGATGGTGATGACTGAAGCGGCTGCTGTGAATCCGGAGGGACGCATCAGTCCGTCTGACGCTGGAATCTGGAACGATGAACAGGCGGAAGCCTGGAAGCCGATCACCAGCTTCATATCTGAGAACGGCTCGGTTCCGTGCATCCAGCTCGCGCACGCCGGCCGCAAGGCCTCACGGGAGGCGCCGTGGCGTGGCAGCGGGCGTGTAGGCGCCGAGGACGGTGGATGGCAGCCGGTCGGCGCTTCCCCGGTACCGTTTGACGAAGGCTGGGCGACCCCGGACGAGCTGAGCGAATCAGATATCGATGCCCTCGTTGATGACTGGCGTAACGCAGCGCAACGCAGCCTGGACGCCGGGTTCAAAGTCGTGGAGCTGCACTTCGCACACGGCTACCTTGCACACACATTTCTATCACCGCTTTCGAACCATCGCGAAGACTCGTATGGCGGCAGCGCCGAAAACCGGGCACGCTTCCCGTTGACGATCGTAGACGCAGTACGTGAGGTGTGGCCGGAAAACCTTCCACTTCTTGTCCGCATCTCATCCACGGACTGGGTTGAGGGCAGCGGATGGGACGTGCCCGACGCGGTCGAGTTCTCAAAGTCTCTAAAAAAGCACGGAGTTGATCTGGTCGATTGCTCTTCTGGAGGAGTTTCGCCCCATCAGCAGATGACGCTCCGACCGGGCTACCAGGTGCCGTTTGCTGATGCTGTCCGCTCCGGCGCAGGAGTGCCTTCCGGCGCTGTCGGCCTGATCACCGAATCGGCGCAGGCAGAAGAGGTACTTACTTCCGGTAAGGCGGACGTGATATTCCTGGCACGTGAACTCCTACGCAATCCATACTGGCCGCTACTCGCCGCGATAGAACTTGGCGACGACGTGGAGTGGCCGGATCAGTACGCCCGATCAAAACCCGGGTTCTAACGGAAAAATCAGTCCACCGGGAAAGGCCGGAACCAGATGTCCAAACTTGTACAGGGCGACAAACTTCCGCAGATCACATTCAATCTGATCGATGGCGGTACGCTCACATTGCCGGACGAGATGCCAACGAGGTACGTGGCGCTTCTTTTCTACCGCGGTAACTGGTGACCGTACTGCCGCCGGCAGTTAGCCAGCTACGAAGCGAAGAAAGACGAACTGACGGAACTCGAAGTCACCGTTATCGCGGCGACGTCCGACGATAAGGAAACAACTATCCAGATGGCCAGTGAGTGGGGACTCACGATGCCGATAGCGTACGGCGTTACCAGGGATCAAGTTGCCGGTTTTGATGCCTGGCACGGGGATAATGACCACGGCAA
>Ga0114999_10001759_pt1 | contig 29665 bp, 19 predicted proteins | sample ArcticOcean_MG_C_3_FD_89820 | JGI IMG/M metagenome (GOLD analysis project Ga0114999, IMG submission 89820) | Marine microbial communities from western Arctic Ocean - ArcticOcean_MG_CB8_126 | ecosystem: Environmental > Aquatic > Marine > Oceanic | place: Arctic Ocean: Canada Basin | collected...
CCGATCCACCCACACCACTCACCGATCCACCCACACCACTCACCGATCCACCCACACCACTCACCGATCCACCCACACCACTCGCCGATCAACCCACACCACTCGCCGATCCACCCACACCACTCGCCGATCCACCCACACCACTCGCCGATCAACTCACCCAAAACAACTTGTCTCCAACTCCCGTCTCGCCCACACCCACCAATCGTCTGCGCCCCACATCGCCACGGCCGAAAACAGCGTCGCCCCTACGCCAACCGTCACCGCTCACCAAACCCACTCCCCCACTCACGTCACCGCTTCCAGTACCCCGGCTGCGTCCATCCACCACATCCGCGCCGGTCCCAACTCGCCCGCCTCAGCCCACCCCACCACCTCGAATCGCTCCACCACCCCGGCCGGCCGCCGTGGCCCAACCCGCATCGAAGCAACAAAAGGGAGCCGTCCGTAGCCTGCCCACGGCATTGCCCGACAACCCGTCGCCCGTCTACCCCGTCTCAGCCACCAGACGAGCAGCACAAGGTGTCGTCGTCGTGGCCTTGTCGATCGACTCCAACGGCCACGTGGCCGCCGCGACACTCCACCGTAGCAGTGGTCACGCCGATCTGGACGCCGCCGCGATGACCGCTGCCCGGCTCTGGAAATTCCAACCGGCACGTCGCGGACAACGAGCCGTGGGCATCACCGTGCTCAAGCCGTTCCGGTTCGTGCTTCGGCGACGCTAGATCCACCCGATACTAGTCGTCGCCGCCCAGAAGGATCGTCACTCCGGCAGAGATCCCGAAACGGGGCGTGGCAAAGCCCCACACCTCCTCGTACGTTTCGTCGGTGATGTTGTCCAATCGAGCGAACAGCTGCAGTCGATCGGTGTAGTCCCATCGCGCTGTCGCGTTCAGCAACGAGTACTCGTCGACAGACGTCACGAATCCCCCGCCGTCGAAATCGTTTCGGCGATCCACCCACTGGTAGTTCAAGCCCACAGTTACACCCTCGTCGGCGAATCGGTGGTCCAGCCCAATGCGGTACGTGTTGGACGGACGACGCATCAGACGCGAACCGGTGGTCCGATTGCGGGCGTCCAGCGACGTGTACCCGAATGTCGCCGACGTCGCCTCGCTCACACGCAGGTTCGCCGTCACCTCGACTCCAGCCGTCAACGCTTCGTCCACATTGTACAGATGACCTCCAAAGGGACCCGTGCCGTCGAACTGGTAAACGATCAGATTGTCGATGTCGTTGCGGAAATACGTCACATCAACCACCAGGTCGCCAGCACACAAAGACTGCTCGACTCCCAGCTCCCAACCAAAACTCTGCTCGGATTTCAGATCCAGGTTGCCCAGGTTCGGATCGAACAACTCGTTAATCGCCGGAGCCCGGAACCCCGTGCCAATGCTGCCGTGAAACGCCGTACCACTCTCGTCGGCCGTGTAACGGCTCGTCACCCGATACGTCTCGGCCGGCCCCGCCTTGCTGTAGCGGTCCCAGCGGGCACCCGCCACTGTCGACCACCGATCGTCCAAGACCAGGTGCTGCTGCACATAAAACCCCGTCGCGTACAACGATCTTCGTGCCGATGCCGACGACGACGCACCCTCATCCAGGTAGTCCAATCCGCTCGTCAGGACACTGCGGATCACTTCCGTCTCGTACAACACGACATTCGCCTGCCAGTCGAACTTCGACGTGGATCCATCGAACACCGGAGTTCCGAAAAAGCCCGCGTTGGTGTCGCGGCGGTTGAAATGAGCGTAACTGAAGCCAAACTTCTGCTCGATCAACCCGTCGAACGACTCGGTACGCAATTGCGTCCGAAACGCAAATGTCTCGTTCTTGAGTTTCCTCAACAAGTCGTCAACCGGACCGAGCGGGAACTGGTACCCGTCGATCTGAGTCTCGGCGTCGGTGTACCGGACAACCACATCCACGTCCGTCGTGTCGCTCGCCAGCCAACCAAACCGACCGCTCAGGTTCCCGTTGCGGAAACCGTCCTTCTCGCTGTTCCCCAACCGAGGTGCCGCGGTGGTGAAGCCGTCGCTATCCACGTACGAACCGCCCAGCGAGTAGTACACCCGGTCGGTGCCGCCCGAAACATTCGCCGATTGACGAAATGTGCCGTATCGACCTCCCAGAGTGCTGAATCGGTACTTTGCCGGCCCCTCGCCGCGGCGTGTGATGATGTTGATCACACCGCCAATCGCATCCGATCCGTACAACGTGCTCTGCGGACCCCGCAGCACTTCGATCCGCTCGATGTTGTCGACCGTCAAGTTCGAAAAATCGAAGGCTCGACTCGGACTGCTCGGATCATTCAACGGAATCCCGTCCAACAGTACCTTGGTGTGACGTGACTCGGCGCCGCGGATAAACACCGAAGTCTGTTGGCCCGGCGACCCGGCACGAACCACGTTCAAACCTGGCACGCCTCTCAACGCATCGTGCAACAACCCTTGCCCCGAACTCCGCAGTTCCTCTCCGGTGATCACGGTCACCGAACTGCCGTCCTGGCCCCGCGGAATTTCGGTGCGGGTCGACGAGATGACCGCGCGGCCGCTGAGCGGATTGCGAGGAAAGGGGGCCAGCACGTCGGTGGTGTCCAGAACCGGGGGAGGCTCCTGACCGAACCCCTGCTGAGACCACGCCGGGCCCACCAGCACACACAACCCCACGACCAAACACCGACTCGCCGTCAAATGACATCTCATCCCGGCCCCTCCCACGAGGACTCAATCGGATACTCAACGACCAGATCCGGGTCTCCTGGCTCGGGATCGTCCTAACAACCGCGCCTTCCCGGTCCCTTCGAACCAGTGGCCGTTACGGTTTTCGTCACCCTGACAGTCGCGGGGCGGCGGGAGACTCTCACTCCCTTCCCCGGTTTCCGGTCGCAGCAACATCCTGGATGTCACTTCTCTCAGTATCGGATCACGCCGCCTGCACCAATCACTCCGATTTTGACGATTGTGCAGTTCCCCGCACTCCCGGTTCAACACACCTCCCCCATGACTCACCGAACCAACCGCTTGGCCGATTTCTCACCCATGGTTCTGATCCACCGACTCAGACTGTCGACTACAATCGCCGGTCATGAACCAACTCCTGATCATCGCCGGCTGGTCGTTGTGCGCCCTGTGGTTTGCCGCGTTCCTGGTCCCGCTGCTGGCCCAATGGCGCCGTCGTCTTCCGCGACTCGTATCCAGCCTCGAACCGCCCGACAATTTGCCGTCGCTGAGCGTGGTCGTCACCGCCAAGGACGAAGGACAACGCATCTCCGAATGCCTCGCCTCACTCCTGGCCTCCGAATACCCCGACTTCGAACTGATCGCCGTCAACGATCGGTCGCAGGACGACACCGGTCCTGAAATCGACCGCTTGGCCGCCACCGATTCTCGCGTCCGACCCGTCCACATCCAGACCCTGCCATCCGACTGGCTGGGCAAGAACCACGCCATGTGGCAAGGGGCCCAAGCGGCTACGGGACAATACATCCTGTTCACCGACGGCGACATCCTGTTCCGACCCGACACGATCCGCCAGGCGATGGCCTGGACACTCCGCCACCGACTCGATCATCTCGCCCTGATCCCCTCGATGCTCAGCGGCGGACTCCTCGAATCCGCACTCGTATCGTTCTTTGGTCTCGTCTTTGCCGGTGCCACCCAAAGCTGGCTGATCCGTCACCCCTCACGCCACATCTACGCTGGCGTCGGAGCCTTCAACCTGGTCCGTCGTCACCCCTACGAACAGGCTGGCGGACACCGTCCGATTGCCTACGACGTCGCCGACGACCTGAGACTCGGACAGCTCCTCAAACGACACGGTGCCCGAGCCGACCTGCTGATTGCCGGCGACTACCTGCAGGTCCGCTGGCAACAATCGGCCTGGACCACGATCACCGGACTCGAAAAAAACGGCTTCGCCGGCCTCGACTATTCCGTTCTCCGCACCGCTTGGGCCATCCTCGCTGCCAGCATCCTCTTCTATTCTCCCGTGGCAGCACTGCTGGCCACCAGCGGACCGCCGGCATGGGGCTTTGCCGCCACCCTCGTCGTGGCTCACGCCAGCTTCGCCATCGCCGCCGTCTCGGTTGGTTCACGCCCCTGGGTCGTACCACTGATGCTCCCCGCGTCGCTCGGAATCCTTTTCGCCTTCCTCCGCTCCATGATCATCACCCTCAGACAAGGCGGCGTCCGCTGGCGCGACACGTTCTACCCGCTCGAAGAACTCAAACGACGACGCTACCGCTAAAGACCGCCAGCCGAACCTGCCTTTGCCTCGAACCAGAAACGAGACTATAAACCGCCGGCGCCAAATGCCGACTTTGTTTCCGGTCCAGAGGAGAATCAGCCATGCTGGTTGAGACCACACACCAAACCACAGAAGTCGATACCACCGCATGGTCCGGACTCGGTGACCAGGTCCAGGCCATGGCCGTCGAATATGCACCCCGACTCGGTGCGGCGATCGCGGTCTTTGTCCTGTTCCTCATCGGCGGCAAGATCCTGATGAAGGTCATTCATCGGATGGGACACAGCAACCGGATCGATGACGAATTGTCCAATTTCCTTGGCCGATCCGCCAAGGTCGGCATGATGCTCTTTGGAGCCGTCTCGGCACTCGGAACCCTCGGCATCGATATCGGCGCCCTGATCGCCGGACTAGGGCTCACCGGATTCGCTCTCGGATTCGCACTCAAAGACACCATCTCCAACCTGCTCGCCGGCATCATGGTCATCATCTACAAACCCTTCGACCTCGACGACATTATCCAGGTCGGAAAGTTCGAAGGACGAGTTGTTTCGATCGACCTTAGATACACCGTGCTCGACTATGACAACCGAACCGTGTACGTCCCCAATGCCAAGCTGTTCGTTGATTCGATTGTTGTCGATCCCGACGGACTGGTCGCAAAAGCCGAAGCACAAGCCGCCGCCAGCCAGGGAACAGACCCCGCAATGGGCAGTGCCTGACCTCGTCATCAAGTGTCTTCGATACTCAGCATTCGGCTAGGACTTGAAACCGAACGCCACTCGACCTAGATTTATGAATTCCAGTAGCGGCGTTGGGTCGCCATGGGGCAGTCTCCGGAGAAACACGGAATGGGTCGGCACACCGGACCAAAAGCACGCATCAACCGTCGCCTCGGGGCGATGATCTTCGAAAGTTCCGGGGCGGTTCGCTCGGCCGAACGGCGAGACTTCCCGCCCGGCATGTCGCAGCGACGACGCAAACCCTCGAACTATGCGCTCGCGCTGATCGAAAAACAAAAAATCAAGTACTACTACGGGCTGCGCGAACGGCAACTCAGACGTCTCTTTGATAATGCCAAACGGACTCAAGGCAACACTGGCGAACAACTGCTGGTCCTCTGCGAACGCCGACTCGACAATGTGCTCCGCCGGGCAGGATTCGCCGAGACGCGGCCCCAGGCACGCCAGGCAGCATCGCATGGCCACTTCCAGGTCAACGGACGTACGGTCACTGTCCCCTCCATTCGAATCCATGTCGGCGACGTCATCTCGGTCCGCAATCGACCGAACCTCAAGACGCTCTACGCCGTTTCGGTCGAATCGGGAAGCCGAAATGATACCGATTGGATCGATGTCGACACCGACAACCTGACCGCTACAGTCACCGCACTCCCGACGTCAGAAGATGTCAGCCTACCGGTAGACGTCGGAAAAGTCGTCGTATTCCTGTCTCGCTAGCACGGCGTTCGACACGATGACTCAACCACCACCGGCTGCGATCCTGCTCTTCGGCGCACCCGGAAGTGGTAAAGGGACCCAGGGTGCCGTTCTCGGACGTCTCCCCGGATTCTTCCACCTCTCGTGTGGCGAAATCTTCCGGAAGCTCGACCCAAGTTCTCCGGACGGACAAGTCGTCGCCGAATGCACCTCCGGTGGCAACCTCGTCCTCGATGACTTCACCGTCTCGCTGTGGCGCAAACAACTCGCCGAATGGATCAATGACGGATCCTTCGACCCCGATTGCCAAATCCTCCTGCTCGACGGCATACCCAGGAACTCCGCTCAGCACAGAATGCTCGACGGCGATGTCGACGTGCAACTGGTACTCCACTTCGGCGGGGACGATTACGAACCGCTGGTCGAGAGGATCCTCGAACGAGGTCGCAACGAGGGCCGCTCGGACGACGCCGACGAAGCTGTCGTGCGACACCGCTTCAAAGTCTATCAGTCCGAATCCGCACCCGTGCTCGAATTCTACCCAAACGAACTAATCGCACACGTCGATCCGATCGGACTCCCAGGCGAAGTGCTCGATCGAGTCCTCCAACTCGTGCTGCCAGTTCAGCGACGGTTTCTTGACCGTTCGAACTGAACGCTACTGACCATCCAGCAGCGACCTGCGGATGCGGTCCAGCTCCTCCAACGCCGCCAGAGGTGTCATCGCCTCGAGGTCCATCCCGCGGATCTCCTCGAGCAACGGGTGAGGCGGCGTCTCGAACAGCGACAACTGCCGACTCGAAGTGGGGTCGGTGGGCCGAATCGGCAGGTGACGACGGCCGTCCTCCCCCAGGTGGTCCGACTCGAGTGTCCCCAGGATCACTCGCGCCCGGTCGATCACTTCGCCCGGAACACCTGCCAGCCTCGCCACGTGGATCCCGTAACTCTTGTCCGCCGAACCCTCGACAATCTTGTGCAGAAATACCACCTCATCGTCCTGCTCGTGCACCACCACGTTCAGATTCACCGCACCAGCCAATGTCCCACTCAATTCGGTCAACTCGTGGTAGTGCGTCGCAAACAACGTGCGGCAACCCACCCGATCGTGCAGGTGTTCGGTGATCGCCCACGCCAGCGAGATCCCGTCGTAGGTGCTCGTGCCGCGACCGATCTCGTCGAGCACCACCAGGCTGTGACTGGTGGCCGCGTTGAGTATCCTCGCCGCCTCGGTCATCTCGACCATGAACGTACTTTGCCCCTTGCTCAACTCGTCACTCGCTCCGACTCGAGCAAACACCCGGTCGGCAACGCCCACTAAAGCCTCACTCGCCGGTACGAATGACCCCATCTGGGCCAATATCGTCAACAACGCCGCCTGGCGAATGTAGGTACTCTTGCCCGCCATGTTCGGGCCGGTAATGATCTGCACGTGGCCCGATACGCCACCCACTCGAACGTCATTGGGGACGAACTCGCCCGTGGGCTGGATCCGATCAAGCACCGGATGACGACTCTCCCGAAGATCCAATACAGGCTCGTCGGTCAACTCCGGACGACAGTAGCCTCGCGATGCCGCCAGCACACCCAGGCCGCTCAGTACATCCAGACGAGCCAATACCGCAGCACTGGCCTGGAACCTCAGACACTCGGCCGCAACCCGGTCCCGGATCGCACCAAAGAATTGCTGCTCCAACGCCACCGCCTGCTCCTCGGCTCGCAGCACCTTCTCCTCGTGCTCCTTCAGCTCCGGAGTCACGTAACGTTCCTGGTTCTTCAACGTCTGCTTGCGGATGTACTCCTCGGGCACCTTGCCCAACTGTGTCGCGGTCACCTCCAGGTAGTAACCAAACACCTTGTTGAAGCCCACCTTCAAATTCGCGATCCCCGTCCGCTCGCTTTCGCTCGCCTGGTACGCCGCAATCCACTCCTTACCACCGCGGGCCAGACCACGCAGTCGATCCAGTTCCTCGTCAAAACCGTCCCGAATCATCCCCCCCTCGGACACCAACAAGGGCGGTTCGTCGACCAGCGTCAGAGAAATTTGCTCGAGAACGTCTTCACACAGGTCCAGCCGCTCGTGCAATTCCCCCAACAACCCCGCACCACGTTCACTCAATATTCGCTTCAAGGCCGGCAATCGAGCCAACGTCCCGGCCAAACACCCCATGTCACGCGGCGACGCACGCCCGGTGGCTACGCGTGACGTCAGCCGCTCCAGGTCGTACACGCCACCCAATTGGTCACTCACCTCGCGACACACAGCCGGCAGACTCCGGAACTCCTCCACCGCGTCCAAACGAGCAGCAATCCGCTCGATATCCCGCAACGGGTTCGACAACCACTCGCCCAACAACCGAGCCCCCATCGACGTCACCGTCTCGTCGATCACCGACAGCAAACTCCCCTCGCGAAGACCGCCGATCAGGGTTCGAGTCAACTCGAGACTCCGACGCGTTGCCTCGTCGATCATCAGGAAACCGTGGCTCGAATGAGCATCCAGTCTCGAGATGTGCGGCATGGCACTCAGGTGGTTCTCCGAAACATAACTCAACACCGCTCCCGCTGCGGTCACCGCCGGGCTGTCCCCGTCGCTGAAACCGAAACCCTCCAATGTCAATGTCCCGAAGTGCTCCAGCAACGTCCGGCGACACGCCTCCACACCAAACTGCCACGCCGAACGACGCGACAGGCTGATTCCCAACTGCTCACTCAACCCCGCAAGCCCCAACTCCGCCTCAGCCTCCTCGGCCACCAGGCACTCCGACGGCGACAGCCTGGCCAACTCGTCGGCCAATCCGGTCAAGGTCACCGTCATCGCCTGAAACTGACCGGTCGACAACTCGAGCCACGATAGACCGATCCCGTCCCGAGTCGACGACACGCCGGCGATGTAGTTGTAGCTGCTGGCATCGAGCAGGGCCGGGTCGGTCAGAGTGCCGGGAGTGACCGTCTGAGTCACCTCGCGACGAACCATGCCCTTGGCCGTCTTCGGGTCCTCCACCTGATCGCAAATCGACACGCGGTAGCCGGCACGGATCAGCTTCTGCAGGTAGCCGTCCAGCGAGTGGTACGGGAAACCGGCCATCGGGACCGGGTTGTCCGAGTTCTTGTCGCGACTCGTCAGAGTCAACCCCAGCACGGGTGACGCGATCCGGGCATCGTCATAAAACAACTCGTAAAAGTCCCCCATGCGGAACAGCAACAACGCGTCGGGGTTCTCTGCCTTCACTTCGACGTAACGCTGCATCATCGGTGTCAGCTTGCCCGTCGGGCCAGGCTGACCCACCGATGATCGGTCGGCTCGGCCTTCCAAGTCCGCAGAAGTGGCAGAAATCGATCCCTCGACACCCCGCGACGACACATCACCCTCGAATTGTGGATCGACTGGATCGACCTGCTCGGAATGTTTGCCGGAATCCGCCATGACACCGGTGTCGGTAGAGGTCAGGAGACAAAATTTTCGCGAGACATCAAAGACTAGGCTCGGGGAACAACTGGCTGACACTGCTGCGCTCGTGCACCGATCGGATCGCCTCGGCGAACAACGGTGCCACAGTGACCACCTCGACGTTCGCGGGCAACGGCTCCGATGCCGTCTCGATCGTGTCGGTGACCAGCATCCGAGTGATCATGCTGCTGCCGATCCGTTCGGACGCACCCGCAGAAAACACGCCGTGACTGACCGCCGCGTAGATCTCACGCGCACCTCGCTCCTTCAACAACTCGGCCACGCTGATCAACGAACCACCGGTGATCGTGAAGTCGTCGACCAGCAGGACGTTGCGGCCCTCGACATCACCCACCACCTCGAGCACCTCGGCCCGCTCGTCATGACTCGTTCGCTGCTTGCAGCCAAATACGGCAGGTACGTCCAACACCCGAGCGTAGTCGACCGCGTCCTTGGCAAAACCCGTGTCCGGACTACAGACGACCAGGTCCGGGATCTCCATCTCGCGAATACGATCGCACAAAGTGTGACGGGCATACAGATGATCAACCGGGATCCGGAAAAAGCCCTGGATCTGAGGGCTGTGCAGGTCCATTGTCAGCACCCGGTCGGCTCCGGCTGCCTCGATCGCGTCGGCACACACTCGAGCCCGGATCGACACCCGCGGCTCGTCCTTCTTGTCGCCCTTGGCATAACTGAAAAACGGAATCACTGCCGTTACGTTCTGAGCACTCGCTCGCTTCAATGCGTCGATCCAGAACAACAACTCCATGAAATTGTCGTTCACCGGATAGTGCACACCCTGGATCACATACACGTCGCGACCGCGGACGTTTTCCTTCACCCGCACAAAGACGTTGCCTTCGCTGAAGACATGAGCGTGACAGGGGACCAGCGAGACATTCAGACAATCTGCGATCGCCTGAGCCAATACCGGGTTACCCGAACCGGGCAATACGGCCAATTCGCCCTGAGGAGGCTGGAAGGGCTGAGCCCGTGGGCCGGATCGTGCAGTGGACTGATCGGAAGCAGCGTTCATCCGCCGCATGATAGACAAGCCCACCACAACCCGAAAGTCGGCCGACGAACTGGATTGACGACCCACGCCCCGCGGCTTATCACAACTGCTGAAGCCGACACCCGACGACAGCCTTGACCACGAGCCCGCCGCAGTGACACGCCTGTTCAATTTTTCGGCCGGGCCAGCCACGCTGCCCGAATCGGTGCTCGCCACCGCCAGCCAACACCTGCTGTCGCTCGATCAAACCGGCATCGGAGTGCTCGAGCACTCGCACCGTGGGGATGCGTTTGCAGAGATCATCGAACGAGCAGAAACGCGAATCCGTCGACTGCTCGATCTGCCCCAGGACATTGAGGTGCTTTTCCTGCAGGGCGGTGCGTCGCTGCAGTTCGCCATGCTCCCAGCCAACCTTCGCCAGAACGGACAAACCGCCGATTACATCAACAGCGGACACTGGTCGCAAAAAGCGATCCAAGCCGCCTTGCACAATGGCAAAGTCCACGTCGCCGCCTCGGCCGAAGACTCCGAATTCCGTCAACTGCCCGGCAAGCCTGTCACATCAAACCACACCGCCTACCTGCACTACACCTCCAACAACACCATCGCCGGCACACAATTCCAACTCCCACCCAACACGCCACACGACGTCCCGCTCGTCTGTGATGCCAGTAGCGATATCCTCTCGCGACCGATCGACTTCAGCCTCCATGACCTCGTCTACGCCGGAGCCCAGAAAAACCTCGGACCCGCCGGACTCACTCTCGTCCTCATCCGACGCACACTGCTCGAAAAGGCACCCGATTCACTCCCCGAAATCCTCCGCTACAAGACGCATGCCCAAGCCGGATCGCTCTATCACACACCGCCAGTCTTCTCGATCTTTGTCACCGAACTGGTGCTCGAATGGATCGAAGAGCAGGGGGGGGTGAGGACAATCGACGAACAGAACCAGGCACAGGCCGCTCGGCTCTACCAACGCATCGACGCCAGTGAGGCATTTTCCGGGCGAGTTGTACCCGCGGCACGGTCGGTGATGAACGTCGTCTTCTCGACCGCTACTCCCGATTCCGACCAACGATTCCTCCAGAATTGCCACGACGCGGGCATCGTCGGACTCAAGGGCCACCGCAGTGTGGGAGGCCTCAGGGCCAGCCTGTACAATGCTCAGACCCACGCAGCCGTCGATCGGCTGCTCGAAGTGATGGATGCCTTCGAGGCGGAGACGACAGGGTGAACGACGAATCGAAGCCAACCAGCAACGTGCCCAACTCGACTGATGACGATATGGCTCATGCCGATATCGGATTCGTCGCCGCCCTGAATATCGAAATTGACCCCTTCCTGCGACGCTGCCTGACTCCGAAAAAGTACACCGGCGGCGAGTTCACCTTTCGAGGCGGCCGTTACGACGATGCCCGAGTGGCACTGGTCGAATCGGGACCGGGTTTCGCACAGGCACGACGAGCCACACAGGCTCTCGTCCAGGCACACACACCAAACTACATCGTCTCGTGCGGGTTCTCCGCAGCATTGCAACCGGAACTGAAACCCGGACACATCGTCATGGCCGATGCCATCTGCGACACCCACGGACAACACATCTCGCTCACCCTCAACCTGCCAGAACAACTTCCCGCAGGCGTCCATGCCGGACGACTCGTCGTCGTCGACGAACCGGTCACGACCAGCCAGGACAAACACGACCTCGGACAGACTCACCATGCGTTGGCCGTCGATACCGGAAGCCTCGCCGTAGCACAGGTCTGCCGTGACCTTGGAGTGGGATTCCTGGCCGTTCGTGTCATCACCGATCCTCTCGACACCGACCTCCACCCCGAAGCCCAATCCGTCCTCGCCGCCACCACCGGCCGACGAATCGGAGCCACACTGGGCTCGCTCTGGAAACGACCCGGCAGCTACAAGGAGCTCTGGCAACTTCGAGAACAGGCTCGCTTTGCCGCACAACAACTTGCAGGCTTCCTCGACGGCGTCGTCGAACAACTCTACGACGCCATCTCTGAAGCCACACCTGAAGACTGACACGTACAGCGGATCAGACCCGATCCAACCGGACAAACCCACAGCATGAACTCACCCAACGGAGAATTCTCGGACCGCATCGTCGTCGTCACCGGTGCCTCGCAGGGCATCGGCCGAGCCACGGCACTCGCCTTCGCTTCTGCCGGTGCCACTGTCGTCGCCGGCTGCCCGGCACTCGAAGCCGAAAAACACCGGCAGGCGGTCGTCGACTGGCGAGAAGAAGCCGGGCTTCCGGCCGAACGCGTCGCACCAGTCACTGCGGATGTGTCGCAGGTCGATGAGGTCGTCGAATTTTACAATACCGTCAAAAAACACTTCGGACGCGTCGATGTGCTGGTCAATAACGCCGGGATCAATCGAGACCACACCCTCGCAAAAATGACCGATGAAGATTGGCGAGCCGTACTTGCCGTGAACCTCGATGGCACGTTCTTCAATTGCCGAGCCGCACTGCCGCTGATTGCCGACGGCGGACGGATCGTCAATATCTCGTCCATGGTCGCCCAGACGGGCAATTTCGGTGTCGCCAACTATGCGGCCAGCAAGGCCGGGGTCTTGGGACTCACCAAGTGCCTGGCGCTCGAGCTCGCTCCCAGAAACATTACCGTCAATGCCGTCTGCCCCGGCTTCATCGACACCGACATGACACAAAGCATTCCGGACACCGTGCTGCAGTCCTACCTCGCCAGGATCCCGCTCGGTCGAGCCGGGAAGCCCGAAGATGTTGCCGCCACAGTGCTATTCCTCGCCTCACAGGGCGCCTCGTACCTGACCGGACAAAGCCTCGGAGTCAACGGCGGACTCTACACCGGCGACTGACACGCTGCCGTCGCTCAGCCACAACGGTGGATCGCCAAAAGATCGCTCAACAGCGACAACCCGGTCGCCTCCTTGCCGGCCCCGGCTCCCACGATCGTCACCGGACCCACCAGGTCGGTTTCCAACGTCACCGCGTTGGTCACTCCAGTCACCGACGCCAACGGATCGTCCAAAGGCAATGCCACCGGAGCCACCGATGCGGTCACCCGCCCGTCGATTCGCTCGACCTGACCGATCAACTTCCATCGACGTCCCGACACCGCAGCCGAAGCCACCTCGTTGGAGTCCAGTCCCGTGATGCCCTCACACGACACGACGTCAACATCCAGTTCGGCCCCCATCACCACGTTGGCCAGGATCACCACCTTCGCCGTCACGTCGTGCCCCTCGACGTCGGCCGTCGGATCCGCCTCGGCGTAGCCCAACTCCTGAGCTGTCGACAATGCTTCGAGGTAGGGACGCCCCTGTTCCATTTCCGAAAGTATGTAGTTTGTGGTCCCGTTGAGAATTCCGCGAATGCGGGCAAAGTCGCAGCCGGCCAGCGACTCGGTCGCCGTCGACAACACCGGAGTGCCACTCATCACGGTCCCCTCGAAACGGAACTGCACGCCGCAGGATGATGCCAACTTCGATAACTCACGCCACGCCAATGCCACCGGCCCCTTGTTCGTCGTCACCACGTGAGCACCCGCTTCGAAGGCCGGACGGCAGTGAGAAATCGCTGGCTCACCGGTCTCGAGATCCGTCACCGTCACCTCGACCACAGCGTCCGCTCCACTCTGCACAATCGTCTGCCAACTGTCCCACTCGCTCCCGGACTCCGAATAACCCGACAACGAACCCGGCTCGGAACCAGCATTGGCCACCCGCTCGAGCAAACCAGCCAGGTCCAGTCCTTCCGGATCGTGACACGTGCCGTGATAGATGTCCGACACGGCGACCACCCGAGGCTCATAACCGTGCGAGTCTCTCAAAAACTCTCGCTTCTGCTCGAGAATCTCAACCAGACCGCGGCCCACCGTTCCAAAACCAATCAAGGCAATTTTCTGCGACACCTGTGACACCAACAGCTTTTCGTTGAAATTCCCAGTCCCAAACCGCAAGACTAATCAATCCCGCTCCACTCCCCCAGCCTCACCCAACCCCGACGCCGCACAAAAGGCGACGGCGGTCAGAGCGTACACCGCCGCCACCCGGACCAACTCGGACACCGGACACTGTTCGTTGACCGTATGAGCTCCCAGGGCCCCCGGGCCGTGAGTGATCGCCGGCACGCCACCCAGGCTCACGAACGCGTTGCCGTCGTCGACAAATGGCTTGGATCCCAATGGCAAGACCTCGCCACTGATTTCCGATACCGCCGCCTGGAATGAACGCAGCAACGGACCCTGGTCGTCGATCTCGTAGGCGTCGCGTGAAACCCGGAACTCGGACTCGATCCTCGTCGAGGTCGCCGACGCCACCTCCGCCAACACCGCTTCAAACTGCTCGCGGACCGACTCGATCGTCGTACCCGGCAACCAACGGCGAGTCCCCTCGAGGATCAACTCGACCGGCGACTGGTTGAAGATCTCTCCAGCATGCACCTGCCCGACAAACAGGCTCTCGCGGCCGGCCAACGGATGAGTCAACTTTTGCAACTCGCGGTCGATGTCCGCGAATCGCTCGACCAATCTCGCCCCGCCGGAAATTACACTCGGCGCGTCAATCCCACCCAACACCTCGTGACACGGCTCGCCCTCGCGAAACACTCGAACCCGAAACATCGCCTGGCCACGCCCAATCACCGGACAATTGTGGCAGTGGTACTCGGGCAACAAAACCCCATCGCCCACGTACCCCTCCTCGATCAACGTGTTCACCTGGCTCCCGTCGCCCCAGGGCACTTCATGCAGATCGTGTGCCGTCAGCATCACGCCACCAGAACTCAGCAGACCCGTGTCCCTGAGCACTCGCATCGCCTCAATCGCCGCCGCAATGCCACCCTTCATGTCTGACACGCCGCTGCCGGTCATTACACCGTCTTTGACACCCGGCGGGACAAACGGCAGGTGAACCGTGTCCAGGTGCCCGTTGAATTGCAGCACCCGGCCGGGACCACCCGCATCAAAGCGAGCGACCACCGCCGGTGACTCGGCGTAGCCGGCCACCGGCCTCTCCACCACAAAACCCTCGTCCGACATCAACTCGGCCAAAACGTCAGCCACCTCGGACGCAGAACGAGTGGGACTGGGGATCCCAACCAGTGTCGTCGCCGTCGCAAGCAACCGCGACTCGTCAACCGCGTTCCGGATACGCGAGACGACATCTGCAGAAAGTGATTCCAGCATCTCAACCCTGTTCCTGTTGGCGACACGTCTTCAGTCGGGGTGCCGATTATGCAGTATCCGACACGAAATGTCCCCAAGAAACGGTTCCGTGCCAGTCCACAATCGCAAGCGACGCTCATTTCCGATCGGGCGTTCACACCCCCAATCTGCCAAGATATGCGGATTGCCCTTTGCACTGGCGATCACATGCTGGACCTGTACTTCGGATTGGCCCTGATGGGCGTGCTCTCACTCGGCGCGTTCGTGCTGGGTGTGCGTCTGGCCGTAGGTCACCGCTGGATCGGCAACGGCCTGGCGATCACCACCGTATTGCTGACACTGTTCTACGTCCGCTTTGGCTGGGACGACATCCGCCTGGCACGGCTGCTACCAGTCTCGAACCTGGTCGTCGTCGGGAATTGCCTGCCACTGCTGTCGACTTTTCTGTCTGGAGTCGTCTGGCGTCGAATCCAACACTGGCGCCGATTCTTCGGGGTGGCAGCACTGTGGATTGCAGGCGGCTACGCCGCAGTCGCTCCACTGTTGCCACAACCACCGGTTTGCAAAGACACCTGGACCGACATCGGCATCTGCCTGCAGACCAACCCGGCCACCTGCACTCCCGCCTGTGCCGCCACGCTGCTCAAGATCCATGGCATCACTTCGACCGAAGGTGAGATGGCACGACTGTGCCTGACCGGATCACACGGAACTAATTGGACCGGTCTCTACCACGGCCTGAAGGTCAAGACTCGCGATACGGGGCTGGAAGTCCGAGTCTTTTTCGGATCGGCCAAGGATCTGCTCGACAATCCGCCCGGACCAGTCATCCTGTCGGTCGGGCTGCCGTTAGACACCCGACCCGATTCGTATTACCGGACCAAGTGGGCTTGGACGCCGGGCATCGAACACTCGGTCATCCTGCTGGGCACGACCGAGAAAGGAATGCTGCAGATTGTCGACCCGGATCCAGGCATCGAATTCGAACTCTGGTACCCCAGGGATCTCGAAGCGTTGTGGCGAGGGCAGGGGATGTCGCTCGTGGGCCGACACGCGTCACGATGACAGTCGACTGGCATTCGGGTAAACTCCGGTCGACTTGGGTCAACCGACGCAACAGTTGCCGTGTCTCTTCTTTCGAGCCCACCGATGCACACCCCAACACCGCCCCCGCTCCTGCTGACCTGGGCCTGCCTGCTGCTCGCCGCAAATCCGCTGCCAGCCCAGAACGCCGGCCCGGCCGCCGATGTTGCCAAACCGGCCGCCGATGTTGCCAGACCGATCGCCGTCGAAGCACTCGCCCAAACCGCGATGAAATCGATCGTCGTCGTTCAGTTCGCCGGCCGCGACGGACGTGACAAGGGACTGGGCAGCGGGTTTGTCATCGACGCGAATGGGCTGGTGGCCACCAACCTGCACGTCATCGGCGAAGCCCGCCCGATCACCGTCACCACGCACGACGGCACGGTCCACAAGGTCACCGCCATCCATGCCACAGAACGAGCCACCGACCTGGCCATTCTCAAGATCGATGCCAAAGACCTGACACCGCTGAAACTCGGCGATTCGGACAAGATCCGACAGGGACAACCAATCGTCGCACTCGGCAACCCCCTGGGTCTGAAACTCAGCGTCGTCAGTGGAGTCGTCTCGGGCACACGAGATATCGATGGGAAACCGATGATCCAACTGGCCGTGCCGATCGAAGAAGGCAACAGCGGTGGTCCGGCCATCGACCGCCATGGCAAAGTGATCGGCATCCTGACCCTCAAACATCGCTTCACAACAAACCTGGGCTTCGCCGTACCCATCAATGCCCTGAAACCGCTGATCGAAAAACCCAATCCCGTCCCGATCAGCCGCTGGCTGACGATCGGGGCACTCGATGACGCCGACTGGCGCATCCACTACGGCGGCCGCTGGCGACAGCGAGCCGGACGAATTCATGTCGAAACGCCAGGCAGCGGGTTCGGAGGCCGCTCGCTGTGCTTCTCGAAACACCCATCTCCCAACGGCACTTTCGAAATCCAGGCACGAGTCAAGTTGCACGACGATGACGGAGCCGCCGGACTCATCTTCTGTGCACAGGGAAACGACCAGCACTACGGGTTCTACCCGACCAGCGGTCAACTGAGATTGACTCGGTTCGATGGACCGACCGTCACTTCCTGGGACATTATCAAGACCGTCCCAGCCCCGGATTACCGACCCGGAGACTGGAACACCCTGAAAGTTCGAGTCACTCCCGACACAATCACCTGCTTCTTGAACGACAAGCAGGTGATCCAGTCCACCGACACGCGGTACCGAACCCGCACGGTCGGTCTGGCCAAGTTTCGGCACACCCGAGCCGAATTCCGCTCGTTCCAGGTCGGCACGCAATTGCCGCCCGTCGGACCCACCCCGAAGATTACTCGAACCATCACTGACCTGGTCAAGAACCTACCGGCCGCGGGCGAATTCCCGTCCGAATTGCTCGGGCAACTTGTACCACTGGGCGAGGCCGGCCCGCAGGTCTTGCGCAACCGTGCGCGTGAACTGCAACAACAGGCCGCGAGACTGAAAGTCTTGGCCCAACAGGTGCACCAGCGACGGGCCGTCGAAGCAATCGAAGCCGCTCTGAAACTTCCCGACGAGAAAATTGACCTGATCCACACCGCGATGCTGATCGCATGGCTGGACAACGACGAGGTCGACGTCGAGGCCTACGACCGGCAATTCGACCGCATGGCGAACAAGCTCAAACGCAGCCTGCTCCAGGATGCGACACTCGAACAGAAATCCCAGGCCCTGCAGACATTCTTCTTCACCCAACAAGGCTTCCACGGCAGCCGCATCGACTACTACAGCCGCTCCAACAGCTACCTCAACGAAGTCATCGACGACCGCGAAGGACTGCCAATCTCACTGGCTGTCGTCTTCATGGAACTGGGACGCCGCATCGGGCTGGACGTCCAGGGCGTCGGACTTCCAGGTCACTTCGTTGTTCGTATCCCCGCAAAGACCACGCCCGGCCAACTGATCGATGTGTTCGACGGCGGCCGCTCGATGCCTCTCAACGAAGCCCATCAACGCATCCTGAGTTCCTATACTCAGGCACCAACAGGCGAAGCACGCGACACGGTGCTCGCCGAATTCCTGGCCGCTGCCAAACGCAAGGACATCCTGGTCCGAATGCTCGGCAATCTCAGCGGCAGCGCTCGCCAACGATCCGACGAACCGGCCATCAGACGCTACGCCGACGTGATCCTGGCCGTCGACCCCGACAACTGGACCCAACGAGGTATCCGCATCCAACTGGCACTGCGAAAAGGACTCTACAAACAGGCACTCGCAGACATCGACTGGCTACTGGAACACCAGCGAGAAGTCATCGACGTCCAACGACTCGAAGGACTCCGCCGGCAGGTCCAACAGGCCCAGGCGTCTCAGCCCTAACGATTCAACGCCATCCGAGCCACCCGCCCAAACCGGCCGGGGCCACCCTCGGGAGCCACGTCGCCGATCACAACCGGCAACCACATCGGCCTCTCGACACGCTCGTCAGGCAACCGATCGATCATCGGCAGGTCGCCCGGTGCATTCTCGGCACGCAAATCATCGACTCCGGCCGGATACAGGTACAGCTTGCGTGATGAAACCAACTTAGCCAGCGTCGAAGCCAACTCAGAAGGGATTCCGTACCACAACACGATGTTCGGGTCGCTTCGCAATGCCAATCCCTGCTGCCCCGACGTTTCGATGAACGGGGCGAAATCGCCCAGTAACTCGGCAAATGTCACCTCGTCGCGACGCCTGACGTACTCGACCAACGCGGCGGCCACCTGCCCGTGCTCGGCCAACTCCAACCACTCACCCTCACCGTCGTCACCGTCGGCTACCGCCTCGAATGTCGTCTCCTCCGAATGACCATGCTCTTCCTCGAGCATCTGCACGACTCGACTGTCCGGAGTCGCTGGACGACATCGGTCTCGAGCCCACTCTCGTAACTCGAAAATCTGCTCCTCCATCGTCACCGACAACGGCACCGTCTCTTCACGAGCATTCTGAAGGTCCGACTGAGTCAACACGCGACCTTGGTTGTAACACTCGACCATCGCCGTCACCACAATCTGCTCGATCTCCGCACCACTGTATCCCTCGGTCTGCCGAGACAACTCGTCCACATCGAACTTCTCGGGCTTCCATCCTCGTTTCAACAAATGGATATCGAAAATCGGCTTCCGCTCGTGGAAGTTCGGCAGATTAACGAAAAACAACTCGTCGAAACGACCGCGGCGGAGCATTTCCGGAGGCAGGCGGTGGATCGAGTTGGCCGTGGCCACGACGAAGACCTGAGAACGATGCTCCTGCATCCAGGTCAGAAATCGACCCAACAGCCGGGTCATCGTCGTCTCCTGGGCCATCTCGCCACTGCCCGAAAACCCCTTGTCAATCTCGTCGATCCACAGCACCGCCGGAGCAATCGTTTCGACCAGGTTCAACACGTGACGCATGTTCTGTTCCGACTGACCCTGGTCGGCCGCCAACAGGTTCGAGACGTCCAGGCGGACCAGAGGAAAACTCAGCAACCCGGCGATCGCTCGCGAAATCAACGACTTGCCACAACCCTGAACTCCCAACAAAAAGACTCCCTTGGGCGTTGGAACTCCCTGTTCCTGAGCACGAGTGCTGAAGGCGTTGGCCCGCTGAATGATCCATTCCTTGAGCCCATCCAGGCCGCCGACGTCGGCTAAACCCTCCTCCAGGTCGTGGAACTCCAGTAGATCCGAACCCTGCACCAGGTGCTTCTTTTCCGATACCAGCTGACGGAACAGGTCGTCGTCGACCTCGTCGCGGCCCAGCAACGCGCGGGCCAAAGCCTTGCGACCTTCTCGAGCAGTCAAGCCCAACACGGCCTTCAACAATCGCTCCTCCGAAACCGTGTCGAACTCCAACGTCGGCTCACCCGACTCGCGGCGTTCCAAAAAGACACCCGCCAACTGCTCTCGCATCTCCTCCAAATCCGGCAATGGCAACTCCATTGCCACCGCCTCGCTCTGCAACTCGACCGGGATTCGAGACACCGGGCCGACAAACAACAGGGTCTTCTGCTGCTCGGTCAGAGTCGGAACTAGGTCCCTGAGTCGACGCACCACTGTGGGATCGTCGAGGAAGGGATGAAAGTCCTTCAGCAGGAAGACGTGCTCGGATGGGTAGGCGACGATGTCGTCCAGAAAAGCCGCCGGACTCTCCGAAACATTGCCGTTGCCAATCGCCGGCTGCCAACCCGATGTCGACGACCAGGTCACCAGGCCACGCTCGATCTCCAACGCCAACTCCGACAACTCGTTCTCCCAACGCTCCTCCTCCCATGTCTTGAGAAACAACATGGTGTAGCGCGACAGAATTCGCGATCGCAGTGTGTCCAGAGCTTCTGATGTGTTCATGTCGCTGGCTTCGCCTTCCCGGCCCGTTTCGACACGCCCGAACGCTTCGCCTCGCGGCCACCACGCTCTGTCTTCAACTTCTCGATCAGACTCTCCAACTCTTCGAGAAACTTCGTCTTGTTACGACGCCAACCAGTGAAGTCGGCCAAGACACGGCCTGCCACCTCGGTCGCCTCGGCATGCTTCCAACTGCCACTGAACAGGTACCCGTCGAGATTCAATGGCCACATCACTTTCACCGACTGCCCAGTCTCTGACTGGATCGACTCCTCGCGACGCTTCACCGTGCCAATCAAGGTGTCCATCCACGTGGCCGACAGCGTGGCCCGAGTGGCACACAACAGCACCCGGTCCCAGGCCCGAAAACCTCGCTCGGGCACCTGCCCGGTCAGGCCGTTGTCGTCGTCCGCACGCCGAGGATCCAACCAGCAACGGACTCCGTGCTTCTGCAACGTGTTGTGCAGCCGACCGGCAAACGGTTCCTCTTCCACCGCGTAGACAATAAAGAATGTGTCCGATGCGGCCGCCGGCTCCTCGTGAGATTCGTACGTCTCGATCCAGTCCTGCCCCACACCATTACCCCTCAGAAACGCCTTGGGAATCCGCGTTCCCGAACGCTCCAAAGTGTCCAGACCGATCGAACCGGGACCGAGATGAGTCATCGAGTCCAGGCCGGTGGTCCGCGACAGATCGACATCGGTCCAGGTCAACCATCCGCAACGAACGCGTTCGAAGTTCGCACGGTCCAAGTCGGCGTGAGCAAAATTCACTCCCAGTAACTCCGCACCCGCCAGGTCCGTTTCCTGTAGGTCGGCGTCGACAAAGCTGGTTTGGCTGAGTACGGAATCCGTCAGGTCGCCGCCCTGCAAGACCGCTCGCGAAAAATCTGTGCCCTCGCCACGCACCTCCTTCAATGTCGCACGAAACAACCTCGCAGCACTGAAGTTCACTCGGCTGACCTCGGCACCCGAAAGATCCGCCCTGGTCAGATCGACGCCCGACAGGTTCGCACCCGTCAGCCTCGACCGACACAGCTTCGCACCGACCATCTGGCTCCGCCTGAGATTGACTCCGGCAAGATCGACTTCGCTGAGATCGGCGTCGACCAGATCCAATACCACGTCGGGATTCTTGCGACGCCACAACGAGACCGACTTTCGACCCTGCCGGACCATCTCGACCAGTTCTTCCTTCGCCATCACCCCGTCGCCTCGTGAATAACCAACCACGCCATCTTCCACGCCCGCAGACGCCGGTACAAGCAGTAGTTGCCATCAGCCAACGTGGAATCGACTCCCGCAACCGGTTTGGCTGCTAGAATCGCTACATGCCACACGCTCAAACTCCACCCCCAGGCTCCCGCTTGACGTGGATCCCAGCCCTCGCACTCGTCATCAGCCTGATTACACAATCCAGCCAGGCCTCGGATCCGCCACTCCCCGACACCAACACCGACACCGACACCGACACGTGGTGGTCGCTTCGGCCGCTTGCTTCGCCGGGCGTCCCGGTTGCCGCAGCCACCCTACATTCCGGCTGGCAAAGAACCCCCGTCGATGCCTTCATCGCTCGATCCCACCAACGACTCGGACTCACACCCTCGAACCCCGCCTCTCGTCGCACCCTGGTCCGTCGTGCCACGATCGACCTGCACGGCCTGCCTCCCACACCGGACCAGGTCACAGCGTTTCTCGAGGACTCGTCACCCGACGCCTACAGCCGGCTCGTCGAACGACTGCTGCACAGCCCCCGCTACGGAGAACGTTGGGCTCGCCACTGGCTGGACATCGTGCACTACGGCGACACTCATGGCTACGACAAGGACAAGCCGCGACCCAATGCCTGGCCCTATCGCGACTACGTCGTCCGAGCCTTCAACGACGACAAAACTCTCGACCGTTTCGTGCTCGAACAGGTCGCCGGCGATGTGCTGTTCCCTAACACGACCGACGGCATCGTCGCCACCGGACTCCTCGCAGCAGGCCCTTGGGACTTTATCGGCCACGCCGAAGTGCCCGAAACCAAACTCGATGGTCAGGTCGCCCGAAACCTCGATCGCGACGACATGGTCCGCACCGTCATCAACTCGTTCACCAGTCTGACGGTCCAATGTGCTCGCTGCCACGACCACAAGTTCGACGACGTGTCGATGCACGACTACTACAGCCTGCAGGCGGTCTTTGCAGCCATCGACCGTGCCGATCGGCCCTATCCCGCTCACTCGACTACCCCCGGCCCTGGCCCCGCCCTGGTCTACGCCGGAACCGTGCACACCGGCAACGGCTCGTTTCGCGGCACCGGACACGACAACGGCCGCCCCCGACCGATCCGCCTTTTGGCTCGAGGCGACATCCAACGCAAAGGCCAGTTGATCGAACCCGGTACCGTGCCACTCGCCGCCGGACTCGCGTCACGCTTCGCTTTGCCCACGGACCACTCAGAAGGCGATCGCCGAGCGGCGCTGGCCCGCTGGCTGATCGACCGACGCAACCCGCTGACTTGGCGCTCCTTCGCCAATCGATTGTGGCAATACCACATCGGACAACCGCTGGTCACCACCCCGAACGACTTCGGTCGCATGGGCGAAGAACCCTCGCACCCTCAACTCCTCGACTGGCTCGCCGCTCGGCTCCGCGACGGAAATGGCTCGATCAAGGACATCCACCGCCAGATCCTGCAAAGCGCCACCTACCGCCAGTCCTCCAAAGACCGACCCGACGCCACTCGCCTCGACGCAGGCAATCGCTTCCTCTGGCGAATGAACCGCAGGCGGGTCGAAGCCGAAGTGATCCGCGACTCGGTTCTCAGCGTCGCCGGACGACTCGACAACCGGATGTACGGACCCGGCTTTCAGAACTTCGTCATCGAGAAACCGCAACACTCGCCCCACTACCTCTACCGCAAACACGACCACAACGACCCCAGGACACACCGCCGCAGCGTCTACCGGTTCCTGGTGCGTAGCCAGCAGCAACCCTTCATGACAGTGCTCGACTGCGCCGACCCGTCCCGGATGGTGCCGCAGCGCGACGAGACCATCTCGGCCCTGCAGGCACTCGCCATGCTCAACAACCGCTTCATGACCACCATGTCCGAACACTTTGCACGCCGCCTAACCGGGGAAACTCCTCGCCGGATCGACCAGCTTCGCCACGCCGTCCAACTGGCACTCTCGCGAGACGCCGACGACCTGGAATTGCAACTGCTCTCCGACTACGCCACCCGGCACGGCCTGCCCGCTACCTGCCGAATCATCCTCAACCTCAACGAATTCGTTTTTGTCGAATGACCTTCGCCCGCTCCTCCTCGCCAACACCCGCACCAGCCACCACACCGGACACCGGTTTGGCCGCCACTTCGCGCCGCGAATTCCTCTGGCAATCCGGAGGTGGCTTGGGCGGCATCGCGCTGGCGGATCTGATCGGCCGGCAACACGCCACCGCCGACTCCGCTCCCGGATTGCTCAGCGGCCAACTGCATCACCGGCCGCGAGCCAAACGCGTGATCCAGCTGTTCATGTCCGGAGCCGCCAGCCACATCGACCTCTTCGACCACAAACCCGCTCTCGAAAAACACCACGGACAGGCGTCGGACTTTGGCGAACATGTCGAAACCTTCCAGAACGGGTTGGGACCTTGGATGAGGTCTCCCTTCTCGTTCCGACCTCACGGCGACTGTGGCAAAATGCTCAGTCACCCGGTCCGAGCACTCGGGCGGGTCGTCGACGACATCGCCTTCATCCACTCGATGGTGGGCAAGACCGGAGTCCACAGCCAGGCCACGTTGCTGCAGGCCACCGGCTTTCAACGGCCCGGGTTTCCCGGCGCCGGGGCCTGGGTCAGCTACGCCCTGGGCTCCGAAAGCGACAACCTGCCCAGCTTCGTCGTTCTGCCCGACCACCGTGGTTTTGCCTCAAACGGACCCAAGAACTGGGACACCGCCTTCCTGCCCGCTCAGCACCAGGGCACCATCATCCGCCCCGGACTCAAGAACCCCATCGGTGATCTCACCGCTGACCCCGACAGCTTCGTGACACCACGCGGAGACCGAGACGGACTGCGACTGCTCGAAACACTCAACCGACGACACCAGGAACACTCGGCCGGAGACTCCCGACTCGAAGCCCGTATTCGTAGCTACGAACTCGCCGCACAACTGCAACTTGCCGCACCCGAAGCACTCGACATCAGCGGCGAAACCCAACACGTCCTCCGACTCTACGGACTCGACACAAACACCCCCACGTTCCCCACAACCATCAATGCCCCCGAAGAAGTCAACTACTTCGGCCGCAAATGCCTGATCGCCCGGCGGCTGTTGGAACGAGGAGTCCGGTTCGTTCAAATCTGGTCGGGTTGCGACAACGGGTTTCCACGACGCAACTGGGACTCGCACGAAGACATCGCCCGAGACCACGGCCCGCTGGCCGAAGGGATGGCCGTCGGCACCGCCGGATTGATCGCCGACCTCAAACAACGCGGACTGCTCGACGACACCATCATTCTCTGGACCACCGAATTCGGTCGCATGCCTTCCAGCCAACGTGCCACCGGCCGAGACCACAATCCCTATGTGTTCACCAACTGGCTGGCCGGTGGCGGTATCCGGGGCGGAACGACCTATGGACCCAGTGACCAGTGGGGCTATAAACCCGCCGATCGCAACAAGCCGACTCACGTCTACGATGTCCATGCCACAATCCTTCACCTGCTCGGAATCGACCACGAACAACTCACCGTCCGACACAACGGCATCGACCGGCGACTCACCGACGTCCACGGACACGTCATCCACGACATCATCGCCTGAACCACTCGGCCACAACCTCATGACCGCCTCAAGCTCAACCCAACACCTGTCACGATTGCACGGACTGCCGCTCGCACTGCTGGTCGCCTTGGCGATCCCAAGCACCACGACCCACGCCGCCAACCCCGCCGTCGACTTCAATCGCGACATCCGCTCGGTCCTCTCGCTGCACTGCCTGAAATGCCACGGCCGCGACGCCGACAACCGAGAGGCCGGACTCCGACTCGACCTCCGCAAGTCGAGTATCCGCAAGCTCGAAAGTGGCAACACGGCGATCCAACCCGGTCAGGTCGCCGCCAGTTCGCTGATCACACGCATCACCAGCCCCGACCCCAACCTCCGCATGCCACCCCCGGACCACGGGCCTCCACTCTCAAACCGCCAGATCGAAACCCTCAAACGCTGGATCGAACAGGGTGCCCCCTACGCCAGGCACTGGTCCTTTATTGCACCACAAAGTCCCCCGGTCCCGGACGCACACGACCTCTGGCCGAGCGAAAACGCGATCGACCGCTTCATTCAATTCCAGCTGGTCGCAAGACGGCTTGAGCCATCGCCTGTGGCCGATCGACACACGCTGATCCGACGACTGAGCTTGGACCTCAGAGGCCTGCCGGCGTCCCAGTCCGAAATCGATCACTTTCTCGCGGACCTCAAGCCAGGTGCCTGGAACCGGCTGGTGGACCGGTTCCTGGCACATCCGGCCTACGGCGAACGCTGGGCTCGAGTCTGGCTCGACCTGGCCCGATACGCCGATTCGCGAGGCTATGGGTCGGATCCCCTGAGAACCAATGTGTGGCGGTTCCGCTCCTGGGTCATCGACGCCTTCAACGCCAACCAACCCTACGACCAGTTCACCACCGACCAACTGGCCGGCGACCTGCTCGACAACGCGACGCTCGAACAACAGGTCGCCACCGCCTTCCATCGCAACACGATGACCAACACCGAAGGTGGCACCGACGACGAAGAATTTCGCGTGGCGGCGGTCAAGGACCGAGTCGACACCACGCTGCAGGTCTGGATGGGACTCACCATGGGCTGTGCAAAATGTCACGACCACAAGTACGACCCGATCACACAACTCGAGTACTACCGCTTCTATGACATGTTCAACCAGTCGGCCGATGCCGACCGAAGCGACGAAGCACCCGTCATCGATGCGCCAACCGAACAGATGAAACGCGATGTCCAGAAACTCGACCTCCAGATCGCCTCGCTCCAGACGCAACGCAAGGCTCTCGAACCACGCATCGTCGCCGAAATCACCTCGGCCGCCTCGCAACCGGTTACCGCTCGGTTCGTTCGCATTGAATTGCCCGCCCGGAAATCAACCAAACGATTCCTGTCGCTCGCCGAGGTGCAGGTCTATTCCCAATCCGACACCAAGGCCAAAAACCCGGTCAATCTCGCACTGAAACAACCGGCCAAACAGTCCAGCACCGCCTCGAACGGACCTGCCCGCCTGGCCGTCGATGGCAATACCGATGGCCACTACTTCAACGCCAAATCGACCTCTCATACCGACGGTCAGCCCAACCCCTGGTGGGAAGTCGACCTTGGCTCCAACCTGCCCGTCGCACGCATCCACATCCATAATCGCACCGACGGAAAACTCTTCGCCCGACAAACCGGACTGATCGTTCGACTGCTCGACGCCAATCGAAAAACCGTCTGGGAAGACTCTCTCAAGACCAAACCGACCGCCAACCACCAACACCGCACCTCTCGACCTGGACCCGCCGCACAACTGGCTTCTCAACTGGCCGATCGCCTCCAAACACTCAAGAAGGACCGCCCACAATTCCCCACTCTGCCCGTCATGCAGGACCTTCCCCCCGACAAGCATCGCGACACGTTTGTCATGATCCGAGGCAGCTTTCTGCAGAAAGGCGACAAGGTCGCGGCTAACTTCCCCGCCGGGTTCCATCTCGCAGACGTCAAACTGCCGCGAACTCGACTCGGTGTCGCCGGTTGGATCACAGACTCCCGAAACCCCCTGACCACTCGCGTGGCGGTCAACCGCTTCTGGAGTCACCTGTTCGGACGCGGACTGGTGGCGACCGAGGAAGACTTTGGGACCCAGGGACAACCCCCCAGCCACCCCCAACTTCTTGATTGGCTCGCCACCGAATTCACTCGCGGCGACTGGAATATCAAATCTCTGCTGCGAACCATCGTCACCTCACACACCTACCGGCAATCGGCACGAGTGACTCGAGACGCACTGACAGCCGATCCGAGCAATCAATGGCTTGGCCGAGGCGCCCGGTTCCGGCTTGCTGCCGAAACCATCCGTGATCAGGCACTCGCCATCTCCGGCCTGCTCGATCGCCGCATGGGCGGAGCCAGCGTCTATCCGTTTCAACCACCCGGACTCTGGCAGGCCGCCTTCAACGGACAACGCAAATGGCCCACCAGCCCCGGATCGCAGAAACATCGACGCGGTCTCTACACCTTCTGGCGACGCACTGTGCCCTACCCGTCGATGGCCACATTCGATGCGCCCAGTCGAGAAATCTGCATGCCGCGACGCATTCGCACCAACACGCCACTGCAGGCCTTCGTCACGCTCAATGACCCCGTCTACGTCGAAATCGCCCAGGCACTCGCACAACGACTGGTCGCCGAAGGCGGAGCCACTCAAGAGACCAAAGTCGCCTACGGATTCCGACTGGCCACCGGACAACAACCCAGTCCCGTCCAGACTCGCGTACTGGCCGGACTCTACGCATCCGAATTAACACACTATCGCAACGACCCCAAGGCCGCTCGGCAACTGGCCAGCATGCCACAGCCACCGCGCTCGGCCGACACCGCGACCATGGCCGCCTGGACCGTCGTCGCCAACGTGCTACTCAACCTCGACCAAGTCCTCACCCGCCCCTGACTCAACAATCCCCCCCCCTTAGGGACCACGGCACACGCACATGGACCCACGACACAACTACCTGCAAACCATCACCCGTCGCCACTTCCTCCGCGATTCCAACGTCGGACTCGGAGCCCTAGCCCTCGCCACACTCCAAACCGGCAACACCGCAGCCGCCACCGACGACCCACGCCAGCCGCATCGACCGCCTTTACCCGGCCGGGCCAAACATGTCATCTACTTGCACATGGCCGGTTCGCCGCCGCAGCACGAACTCTTCGATTTCAAGCCGGCCTTGCTGCGGCACAACATGCAACCCTGTCCCGACGAACTGCTGGCGGTCCTGCAAAAGGAACGGCTGCCGTTTATCGATCTCAAGGCGCGCCGACCCAAACTGCTCGGTACTCCCTACAAATTCCAGCCTCACGGCGAAAGCGGCCAGTGGATCAGTGAACTGCTGCCGGAACTTTCTCGCCATGCCGACGACATGGCAATCATCCGCTCGATGCACACCGACCAGTTCAACCACGCCCCAGCCCAATTGGCCCTCTACACCGGTGCCGCCCGTTTTGGAGGCGCCTCGATGGGAGCCTGGACGACCTGGGGCCTGGGCACCGAAAATGCCAACTTGCCGGGCTTTGTCGTTCTCGTTTCCGGAGGCACCGACCCCAGTGGTGGCAAGAGCCTGTGGGGGAGTGGGTTTCTGCCGTCAGTCTTCCAGGGAGTCCAATGCCGCAGTGCCGGTGACCCGATCCTGTTCGTCTCCAATCCCAACGGCATCGATCGCCAGGTCCGACGGCGCAGCCTCGATGCACTCAGGACGCTCAACCAACTGGAACTCGATCGAATCGGCGATCCCGAAACCCGTACCAGGATCAGCCAGTATGAACTGGCGTTCCGGATGCAGATGTCGGTGCCCGAGGTGATGGACGTCACCAGGGAACCCAAGCACATCCAGAACTCCTACGGCACCACACCCGGAAAAGCCTCCTTCGCCAACAACTGTCTGCTGGCACGCCGGCTCGTCGAACAGGGGGTCCGTTACGTGCAGCTGTTCGACTGGGGCTGGGACATGCACGGGACCGCCGCCAGCAACGACCTGATGAACGGAATGCCGAAGAAGTGCAAGGAGGTTGACCAACCGATCGCCGCCCTGTTGAGCGATCTCAAACAACGCGGCTTACTCGACGAAACGCTGGTCATCTGGAGCGGCGAGTTTGGTCGCACGTCA